>OMLO01005547.1_pt1 | contig 10613 bp, 6 predicted proteins | sample 1674811 | NCBI WGS metagenome assembly OMLO01 (sample SAMN06265003, study PRJEB25207) | coral metagenome | isolation source: Coral host | place: Mexico:La Bocana,Puerto Morelos, Mexico | collected 2008-11-13
GTTTCAATAAGCGTTTACAAACTGATTGGGTAAGAGTATTTTTAAATAATTAACCAGCTCGACAGGTAATTTTTTTCCACTCGGTCAAAGTTACCGATATTTCTGTTTCCTTTTAGAGCGGTCCAGATTTTAGCCCTGGCCGGGGACATTGTGCTGTGTCCTTGGGGAAGAAAGTTTACTCTCACATTGAGTCTTTCCACTAAAGTGTATACATGGGTACAGGCGGATTTACTGCTGGGGGTAATCCTGCGATGGACTAGCATCCCATCCAGGTGAAATAGAAATATTCCTAGTCGTTTCATGCTACAGATCGGCACCAAAGATAAGCGCAGGCCTGATTGGTCATTCGGTTCGTATGCAGACTTTCCCCTCTAGCATTTCGACTGATAATTTATTTTCCGGTGTATGCAAATACAATTATATAGCGAACCAGAGTTGCCACAGAATCTAAAAAGGTTCTCTGACTTTTCATTGATCTCTGAACAATTTTTACTGATCTGAGGCTGGCGAATAATAAAAAAAAGAACAAAAACCACTGGTCAAAAATTATTGTTTTAGCATGCGTCACTTGAGCAATATAGAATAAGTCTACCATTTTGCACGATGCTTTTTTGGAAGAAAAAAAGTATTCCCTGACTTTTTACTGACTTTAACAAACATCGAAAAATTATTGTTTTTTTCCAGATTACCGAAAAAACAGAAACGAAAACAAAATGATGCGTCCTCCCCAAAACATTGGCAGGTCACTGTTCGGAATGATTGACATAGGAAATGATTTTTGCGACACTGACTGATGTATCATAGCAACAATCAACATAAACCAAGGTTAACTCATGAACTCGCCTCTTTCAATCGTGCTTCCCTGTTGTTACCGATAACTTTAGATGACAAGGCAACAAAAGGTTATTTTCAAAAGGATTATTCATCAGCAAAAATGTATCTATTTCGACGACCGGAAGCAATCAAGATTTATGATGGAAGCAATTAGTTACTGCCACAGTAGCCTAGGTTACAGGTTGGTGTACCACTGAAGTGGTAAACATAGAAAGAGCCGCAGTTTCTCACTTTAATGTTGGTGGGCCATTGACAACACCCTTTAGAGTAGTGGAAACAGACCTTCCTGGTTACTTTGCCATCAGCCACTGTAGGGTGTCCACCTTTTAACCAGCCGGTTCCATAAGTGTTACATCTGAAATTAGGTGGACATGATGTAGGCATTCTAGTTCCCGCAGCTCCTTGGAAACGATACCAGCCATTGAGGTTGATGTCACACTTCTTGGTCTTAGTACGGTACGTAGTTTTCCGGTCACCGCTGGTCAGACTTGAGTAGCTTGTACATTCCACAGCTAGAATTAAAAGTTGAAGATTGTTAAATCAGTTGATGTTGCTTAAAAATTAAGCCTTCACATTCTCATAAACGTTAAGATTTTACTATGTCATTGTCAAAATACATAATAAATATACTACTGAATTTCAAAAACAACAACAACAAAAAAAACAGAAAAAAAAAAACAACACAACCTACATAAGAAACCGTATGCTTAAATAGAGTATTCTAGGTTAAAGCCGCATCTTTGAAATGATCCATGCATGTATAAATAGGATGTTCGCGGTTTACCGGATGTCATCGAACGATTAGTGTGGATAAAATTGTTAGTATAAAGATCAGTAAGTAATATGTGCTTAAATGTATCCTAATGTACTCAAGTTTAATCATACTAATAAACGGTTAAAATTTACATAAATATGGCGCCAAGCGGCCATTGCGCTGTCTTCTTCTGTGTCAGTTTTCGAGGAAATAATTAATCGAACGGCGCGATGTTTGGGCCATCTCGTCCATTTTATTACTTTTCTCGATTTGAAATAACTTTTGATTTGTTATTTGAAGATGAGGACGATTTAACCTTGATCATGATCAGGACAGGGCTTCGTGCGGTTGAAAGTTTGCTTTTGCAATCGTCGCTCCAAAGAACACAACAGAGACGTCAAACAGCCAACTCCCTTGGAAAACTTAAGTGTCCAAGTACACAACATATCTCTAAACAAGGAAAACTGGTGACTGTAGTGAATTTTTTGGTTCCTAGTTCGATACAATGAACATATATCAGCTTCGAGAGATCGAATGTTCGCTCACACCGCGATATAAACCTCACGGAGTCCATATCGAAATGGCAAGTCACGTGCCGAAAAAATAATGATAATATAGTTGGAAGTAAAGATTCATGGGAAGTCCTTTCATCCCCCCCACCCCTGAGTGTGGTATTGGGTAACATTGTGTCAAAACTCGCGGTGATATTCAGAACAATACGGAATTTAAGAAATAAACTGAAATTTAGCAACTGAAGGTAAGCTAAGCTAAACTAAGCCATATCCAATAGAGACCACTAGATATGATAAAAAAATTAATGAGGTTTCGACGTTTTTTCTCGCTCAAAACCAACGCAGAAGTTCCCAAAGCCTGAGCTTGCCCGAACAAAAAGAGACATATATGTCATTTGCCGGCTGGTAGGTCCGTATAGTGAAAAACTGTGACCGAGGTCTTGAATTGTTTCTATATAAATATTTTAGAGTCTTAGTCAGTGTCTCATTAGCATTCTTATAATCGATTGTATATATTTGAGCGCAACCGAAAATTTTACTTATCAACTTGAGATTGAAGAATATAAATTTTGTTTTCTCGAGTTAAAAAAAAAAATTGCAACTCGAAAATAGGTTGTTTTGTTTTTATCTTTGCGCCGCTCTGTCATATTCTTCTTTTTTTTACCCCATGTAACCCGCAATTTCTCGTTTAACTTTCAAGTGACGAGATCTTCCTATGCCGAGGTTTTGCTCCTTGAGCAATAAATACGACATGTAGTTAGCCTGCATTAAGATTTGTTTTTCGAGCTTCCAGGTTTTACCTTCTCAGTCGAGTGTTTTGTTTGTGCTTACGTTTACTTGTAACTGTCAGTTGGACGAAGCAATTAGGCTCGCCCACTAGTTAGGAATTCCGTTATAGTTTTCTTTACTCCTTTCATAAGTCTGCGCTTTTTTTACTACTCGAAAATATAATTTTTGATAATATCCGTACGCCGCACTCTCACATTCTCTGTATATATATTTTTACCCAGTTTAATAAGCAACTTATTTTTAAGAAAAAATGAATGCGCAGATGTAATCGAGAAATTGGAAGTGACAGGATCTTCCTGTGTGGATGTCAGTTTTGCTTCATGAAAAACGAAAAGACAGTTAGTTAACCTTCTTGTTAAGTTTTGTCGAGCGAGTTCCAATATCGAACTTACTCAGTTGAATTCGAGATTTTAGTTTTTGGTTGTGTTTATTGGTAATGAACGAAATTAGTTCGCGAAAGTCAAGTATTCCTTTGTATTTAATTTTTAACCGTTTTACTTTGTTTTACCGTCGCCCTGTTATATCTTGTATCTTGTATCTTTCCTTTTTACCTCGTTTAACAGGCAATTTTGGGGAAGAAGTTTTTGTCGTAGAGATCTTCGTGTGTGATTTTCCTGTTAGGTGTTGTTGTGCGAGCCTACCCAGCTCAAAACATAAGTTTGAGTTAAGAATTGTATTTGTCAGTGAGCAAAATTAGTCCTGTTCTCAAGTTAGGAATTCCGTATTTTGTACGTTTTAACAGGCAATATTTGTAGAAAAAATTTGGCCGCAGTTTCTGTCTGAAATTTTGAAGTGAAAATTGTGTTCCTCTGCGGATATTTTTTGCTTCATAAAAGAATAAATGAGACAGGGAGTTAAGCTGATGGATATGTTTTGTTGTGCGACCTTCAAGGTTAAACCTACTCACTTCGATTCGAGTTTTTAGTTTGTGCTCGCTTTTCTTCGTAAATGTCGGTTGAGCCAAGTTACTCCTCTCAAGTCAACTATACAGTCATATTTATCTTTTATCAAATATTGTTATTATTGTTATTACTACTACAAAATAAACTTTAATTTCTTCCCGCCTCCCTATTATATCTTGTATGTATTTGTATTTTACGTACAGGTAATTATTGTAGAAAAACGAATGACTGTGTGATTTTTTTTCCGGAAAGTTTGAAGAGACGAGATCTTCCTGTGGCGAGTTTTGACGAAAATTAAATACGATTGCAATCAGTTAAGCTGGTTTAAGTTTTTGTTTTCGACGAGCTTCAATTTCTGACCCACTCAGCTCGATTCTCGAGTCTGAAATTTGTGCTTCAGTGTTTTGTTATTGTAGTTGTCGGTTGAAAGAATTTAGTATTCCGTTTTACGCCCTGTTTGAACAGGCAAGTCAATTTTTGCCGGAAAACTTGACGCGAATTTCCTTTCCTGAGTCTTTGCAGACTTGCCAGGGCAAATCTTGAATTCCGCATCAAAAGGAGGTAAATAGTTTTTTAAAAACCATCAAACTTTAGGGGACTGGCAGTCTCGCTTTTCAAAACCGAATTTGAAGTCCGCGGTTTTACAATTTAGAAAGTATTACTAACGTCTCGTACTCGCAAAGTAAAACGCTATTCTCTCATTCTAGCTCCCAAAGCCCCGCAGTCTCCATTCACCTCCCTACTGTGGTAGTTTTGAAGTCTAACATACTCAGTTTGAGTCTTTAGTTTGTGCGTGTATTTACTTGCGATTATCCGACTGAACGAAGCTAAGCCTCTTAAATCAACTATATGTTGTATTTTGATACCCCGTTTAAAAGGCAATTTTTGTAAGAAAAAAACATGGGTCGCAGTTTCTGGCCGAAAAGTTGAAAAGACGTGATCTTCCTTTGTAAATGTTTTTCTTTTTGCTTCGTTAAAAAAAACATAAATGAGGCAGGGATGTAAGTTGCTTCTTAGGTTTTATTGTACGAATTCGAACTCTTTCAGTTGAAAATTCGCCCTCTCAATTAACTTGTTTGATGACATCTAGAGTGAAATTACACATTGCTGCAGAAAATATTTGATCTCATGTCTCTGTAGCCCTTGAAGATGGCAGTCTACTATCATTAATTAAAATGCATTTCCAAGAGTTTGACAGTGAGGTACTTACTCCAGGGCTGAAGTGATGGAACAGTTGGCTGCTGATGAACTTGTCTGAGTTGTTGTACTTATCAGATGGGAGCAGTTCACATAAGACTCTTCCGTTGATGTCATAAACTGCAGCCAGGTTAAAAGAGAAACATGACGGTATGACAGCACATGCAAAGCCGCATTCATCTCCATTTATGACATAATCAGTACCAAGAGCTGTGATGTTTAAGTACGAGAACTTGTGGGCCTTAAAGTTGGCAAAGGCGACGCCATTGTGAACTCCTCGGCTGATACTTTGACCGCGTGCATCAATGACGTTAGGTGTACCTGTATTGATTTCAATTTCAAAGAAATGATTAGGAAGTCTCTCAAAGGTTTTCACAGTAAGTTATGAATGGATTAAAAAACTGAAGAAGTTATGTTAAAGAACGTATATCTTGAATAGAACGTTACCTTTTGAAGTTGTTATGGCGCTGAATGATATCATGAAAGCCAAAAAGCTAGTGCAAGATTGAAAAAGATCCATCCGAGACATAGATTAGGGCTAGCCAAGTTCCCTTGCGTAGTATCTTATAAAATCTCTCGAAGCTGTTTACCAGGAATATGAAATAAATATTTCGAAACATCTTATTTTGCGAAATTGAGAAAGTGGCTTTCATTTTAAAGACTCTAGGGCGCGATTTTTTAATTTACGTCCTCAAATAACATCTGGAGATCGCAGGAAGTTTACTAAAGAATTAACCAATCGGCACGAGGTCATTGCGTAATAAAAAGCCAATTATTAGCCTAACAGGCTCCCTCGGGGCAATTAATATGACCCCCTCTGTTGTAGGTCAGCTTCCCACTGAAGATTAAACGGACTACTACAGTTTCACACACTCTTTTAAAGCACACACTGTTAGGATTTTGGTTTATTACGATCATTTTTTCAGTCGCAAAGAGCAGACTTACCACAGACTTTGAACATTTGAAGGCACGCCAATATATTAATAAAGCGATGTTTATTTTAGGTGACGTTCGTTAGAAAGGAACGTCTGACATGTCAAAAGAATGTCTGTGAAGAAGGCTGCTTTGAATACGAAACAGTAATTAATGCTTTCTTTAGCAAAACAAAATCATCAGCTGCCATTAAAATTGTATTAATACGGGAAGAGTATACCCAAAAATGGTTGGTATTTTCCTCCAGGATAGTACAATCTACATCATCTTCCTTTGTCGTGATCTTTACTAAGTGTACTGCATACGTTTTAAATGGTTTCCTTTTTATACATGGCAGATTTATTTTGATCCTAATGGCTTTTGATAGGGCTCTATACCGACCAAGTTGCCTGGAGGAATGAATAAATAAAAAGCAAGAAAATGTACTTTTTTGATCACCTTATACTGATCATCATGAAGACATTTGAAAATGTTCCTTATTGCAATGTTGATCTGAACGAATGCAAGCGTGTGTGTCTCGTTCCTTGGCAAAAATAATTTTTTTTTGTCTATAACTGAAAGACAAAACCAGCTGGTTCTGTCTTTTATCAGCATGTTTTGAATATTGCTACTCGCATCGCTTTAGTCAGTGCATTAAAAGAAGTTATTTATTAATTTCATGTTGTACAAATATGTTTTATGCACATCTCCCTCGAAGTACACGAAACTTCCTGATTTTTTAGTATCCAAGCGAATATGTTGTTTCAAGTTGTTGTGCGGGCTTAAATCGTAGCACCAGTCGATTTGAGCGACGAGTCTATTTCGAGTCAAATTACATTTTGTTATGTTTTGTTTTTATATTTTGCTTGGTTAAAAACCATGTACCAGAACAGGAAAATTGTGCCGTCGCTCATATAGGACATTAATTTAATTGGAAGGCTTTTTTTTGAGTAAAGTTTTAACTAATATTTTTACCCAAAAATCCGAGTTGTTATGTTTTGAAACACACAACTCAAATTTTTACAGCAAAAAATCTGAGTTGTAATTTTCCAGAAACAGAACTCCGAGTTATAAATTTCTAAAAAAACAATTGGAATTTTTACCGCTCGTTCTTGACTTTTCTTCGGAGGAAATTTTTTCTTGCCCGTTTAGACTTTTCCCAGCCCCACTAACTGCCCCTAGGTCTCCGAGGATGAAGGTTATCACGAAATTAACCGACAACAAAGATTAATGCTGTAGGTTGGCTTTTACAAAGAGCCGCGTAAACGTTCCAGAGATGGAATTCTAAATTGTCTGACAATCTGTTTTGATATTAAGAGTAAGAACCTGGTTACATAGTGAATCTGAGCCCAGGCTGAAATTTCAACCCGAGTAGGGGACTGAAATTTTATTTCGATAATGATAAATTTAAGCCCGTCCAACCTCGCTTTCAAGCCCGGGTTGAAAGTCCATTTCGATGACATATTTTCACATTTTTCAGGCAGTTTGCCAAGGCCAAAAATAACCCCCCCACCCAAAAAAAAAAAAAACAAAAAAAAAAAAAGACATCTAGGATATTCAGCCCGGACTAAATTGCGGAATGAGTTGCGGTCCGGGATGAATCGTCCTCCATGTACATGTAATAAGGCCTTTAGAGAGAGGACCCTGGGAACGAGGTTGCCGGATGAGTATCCTATCATAGCAGAGCTCCCGCGGCTTGAAGGGCCTCTGGGACGGAGCCCCATACCTATATAAGGAGGAAAAGGAGACCCATGGATTGATTTTCTCATGGTTATCATGGCTAGTGGTATTGCTCGTGGGCGCGTGAGACGACAACGGTCAGTTTCTTTTTAAAGATTGGCAAGTTTGGGATCCCATATTTTAACGAGTTTGCCTCGAATACTTATGAAACTTCGCATATTTACTCGCCATGATAAATTGGTCAGTTAGGCATATTTTTTGTTTGAATAAAAGAATTGGAAAACCATGAAATCGATCAAGACGACAAAAAGATCTTCGGATAATATTTTGGATAAAAAATCTCAGCGATTTCTCCTGACTTATTAAAAACACTGTAATTAAAATTTACGAATGGAAACTCTCGTAGAAATGGTCGAATGTAAATAGAGAACAAGTGGGTTTGACTGTCTGACTGTATGACTACCGGCTTAGGCGAAGACTCAACTCCAATTAGAGCAACTTAGAAAAAAAAACAAGAAAATGAAAAGAAAAGGTGTGGAAAAACTATTACACTAATCGTTAAAGTGCTCATTTCCAGATGAATACGAGGTTTTATCTTAACCAAGAATGCGTGATGCGTGACGAATCATTGATTAGCGCCGGAGTAGAAAGCAAAAGCAAAGCTTCCCAATATCTCGATGTAAAATGAGTCTCATCGAGTTCCCCAAACGTTTTAAATTTCAATAAATTTAATCAGGTAATGACGCAAAATTCGCTGAGAAAATTAAAACTGCGCGTATCTCAGTTAAAGGACGAGATTTGTCCATTACCACACAAAATGCTGAATTTTCAGCTACTTTATCGAATTTTTTGCGCTTCAAAATGATAAGTGTCCACAGCTTTTGTAGCTTAGGTGTAGTACATTACGATGATAACAGTCATCTTTCATATACGGGTCCCACTTTCTTTTTTATTTTAAGTTTCTTCGGAGGCTATGTCCGCAAAATTTGCAATGACGCTTTTAGAAGGTAAAGATAAAAAACGTCATTACCTTGCCTGTGTTTGAAAAAAAAAGCAAATTATTTTAGTTGTATGGAAAGGGGAAGAATTATACAATATTTCTAAAATAATTAGGTTGTTTCAATAAATGTGCGAATTGTAAGCAAGCACAACGAAACCCCCAAAGTTGGAATTTCAATTTCTGGGTTTTATGCGGTTCTCGAGATGGCTAAAAATAACAATAATAACAAAAAGAATCCCTCACACCCCATATGTTGCTTGCCTTGTGCAGAAAAAAATTAAGGCAATCCACTTTCCACGAAAATGGTCCTGGTCTTTTCTTGCTACAGACATCAAAGATAAGCGTCGGTCTGGTGGGCCAGTTGGTTCGTATGTAAAATTTTCCATTTCGACTCATCCCATCCAGGGGGAATAGAAATATTCGAAGTCGTTTCACGCGACAGAAAACAAAGATAAGCCCCGGAATGATGTGTCATTTGGTTCGTATGCAGACTTTCCCTTAATAATTTATTTTACGGTCTATGCAAATACAGTGTAGCGAGCCAGGGTTGCCGCTATTCAGAATCAAACAAAAAGGTCATACACTCATCTTCATTACTCCTGTCTCTCGTTTGGGAGAATAGGGCCAAATGGGTGGTATTTGAAAATACTGTCCAAATTGCGCAACCCTTTAGGTGAATGCAATGCAACATAAACAATGAGAGCCTTTGGATAGAGTTTAAGAGTTAATAGTGGATTAGAAAATATACGATGTGTTCGTCACAAAAAACCTATAATTTCTCCTTACTGTGTCCCTACATTTTCAAGCACACAGGTCATAAGAATAAGGAAACTCATTAACCAAGGGATATTGTTTTCCATTTTTATTGTCAATATGCAATGTCCACAATGACAATAGGTAAATTGAGGTAAATCACTGTAAGAGGCATCTTCTCTCATAACTGCTGATGTATAGGAAGCAGCAATTTGATTTTGCGATCGCCAGGAGGTGGTCGTATTGAACATGTGTTGAAAATGTTCACTTCAAAGATTTCTGGATCCACCATTGCAAGGTAACTAGATATGTACCATTTTGTTTGCTCAGTTATTGTTGCTGTTAGTGCGACTACAGGCAACTTTGAAAATGTGGCACCTAGCATACCTAGTTGGACAAATGCAGGCCAAAAACTCTTCCTGTAAATATAATGTACTCAAATGTTTGCTGATTTAACAATGATTACAAGTTTGTGAGCATTGATAACATTCAAGAAGCTCAGCTAATTAGATTTCCATGTTTTGCAGTAGTATACACTAGTAGATCAAATTGTAGCGAACTAATTTTTCGAAAGCCTCCCATAAAGAAATGATGATCACCCAAACATTGCTGCCCTTCACTCTAATAACTTAAAACTGTTCAGAAAATTACATCATCAATTATAGGAGACTAAATAAATTAGCTAAATTACTTTTCGTGTGTAATAACGACATCTACAGATATCCATGTTGACTATTTCAAAAAGGTAGAACAATTTACTAGTCATAAACTTTTGCCCCAAAGCATATTTGCCGAGAAAAATACGTTCACTTATAAACTTATAAACCTTATATTTATATTTTGGACAGATTATTCATCTTACACCAATTATGCGTCTTAAACGAATTATTCGTCTCAAACATATTATTTCTCTTGGTCAAATTTTTTGTCTTGGACTTGGACTTAGTATCACCCAACTAGTGGACTAATGCAAATCCTGCACTTTGATTGGCTACGGTACTAGAGGACTATTAGCAATAGCCATCGAGTAGTAAAATTCTTTCGTTTTATTCTCAAATAAATCTTTCTTCAACTTGCATTTTGCTAACTTTATTATTGCCTTTTCTGTCCGACTAGTTGGGTGATACTAAAACAATTAGACCCTTCGCCCTCAAGGGCCACGGGTCAATAGCCCATTAGGGACTTTCATACCGGGAAGCCTGGGTACTAGTTTCGCGGTTTGTAGGGACAAAATTTTCGCGGGAAAAATTGTAAATATGGCGGTCCTTCGTGAAGTGTCA
>OMLO01005548.1_pt1 | contig 10613 bp, 12 predicted proteins | sample 1674811 | NCBI WGS metagenome assembly OMLO01 (sample SAMN06265003, study PRJEB25207) | coral metagenome | isolation source: Coral host | place: Mexico:La Bocana,Puerto Morelos, Mexico | collected 2008-11-13
GAGGCGCTCCTTTTTTTCTGACTCAAAGCATCTCAAATGCCAAGGCGCCATGTTGAACAAGCGGACTGGTTCTATCATTGATGTGCATAAGCTCCTTTGGCCTGGGGTTATCCCCAAGATTCTGACTCCTGTACGATCAATGTACCAAGCAGATACTTGACTGACTTCACCCAGTAATAACTTAATAGATTTAGTGAAGGGTTATAATGATGATGGTGCCAGGGGTTATGCCGAGGGATGCTATGAATAACATGCAAATCGAATCTGTAAAGTTTATTCTTAAAGCGTACGTGGCTACCCCCACTTTATCTCAATGGACTTGACTTAGATCATGATGGTGATTCAGGAAAGGTTCTGAAATTGATCATCATGATAATTTCCATTCCTACTGACTATTACCCCTCCACTGCCTGCCTTTTGCCAGTGCACACCCTTCAGTGATACTCTACTGAACAACTTAGGAAACCCCACAAGTGTTCAATGAGAAGACGTGGCCTACATCCATGGTGATTGCAGCAATTACATGGAACTTGAATCAACCGAGAATGCCAAAGAATATTCGTTTTAATGCCTTTCGCTTTTTGGATGGGTTGATACGGTTGGCAGCAACGACAGGGAAATTTAACATCACAGTTCAGACCGAACTGCCGGGAGTCTTGGGAATGCATATTCTTCATTGGAAATACATTCATAACCTTTTGATCGGATCCCTTTTTTTAATGAATTTGAAATTTGACATGACAAGTTTTCAAACATTTCAATGCATAGAATGGAACAATGAGTGTCGTGTTTTTTTTTCAATTCAATAATCCGCTTTCACTGCAAACAAGGATTGGCGCCATTATTGACATTTACTTTGCCATCAAATCGTTTCTTCCCCTTGGTATGGCTTATTTCTGGGCCTCCTGATGGCCCTGGGCGGAACCCTAATCCTGTTTTCAATGCATGGGCTTCTGATCTAAATGAGTCCTGTCTGAATCATCCCTGAATAGACAATTTTGATAAACGTTTCCAGATCCGAACTCATTATGACGAAGTGTATTAGTCTACTTATTCAGATTCTTAATTATTTTGCAGGGTCCAGCGTCTTTGTCCTGCCTGCTTAACCTGCCCCTTCAGGATCCAGACAAGCCGTGGATTTCCACAGACCCTGACCAGTCCAGTCTGGCTTCTGTGATCGCATTTGCATTGACATTGGGTCGGATACTGGGCTTATTCCTACCACATTGATATCGTATCAGCAATGATTAATCAATCTTTAATTGCAATCATTGTCCGTACCCAGTTCAATAATACCAAATGAGCAAACACATCAGTCAGACATGGACCGATGCCTAGGAAAGTGCATTCAGATCGACTGTGTAGACTTGTACGTGATCAAGCCTTGTATCTGCTGACTCAGCTGGCAGTGTTCCTTGACCCTAGGCTGCAATGGCCAGCACATATTTGATAATATCCATCAGTAAGTCTAATTAATTAACAAGCAGTAACTATATGTATCATCAGGTTTTTCCAAATAATAAAGTAAGTAGTAAATTAAACTTTGAAATCATGAAGGTTAACGACAAACAATCGAATAACTAAGGACAGGCATCTGACTGAATTTGCTGACCTCCAACCCCGCCGGCGGAAGAAAAGCCAACCTCTCACATTGCAAGAACGATTTGAACTTGTGAACAGCATTTTTACTGGAAGGCCAGGCGGAATGACGCAATCACTAAAGATGTCAGACTCAGACATACTCAGACCATGTTCCAAACCAAATACCTGCCAGCCCGCACTGCCAGTAATCGCTGCAATCGACAGGTACTTCACTATTGGGAAAGCTTTGTCAGGGTTCCACGTCAATATCGCGCATTCTTACTTGTCCCAATGGGCTATGGTTTCCAAGCTGCAATAATTAAATCGTACAATTATAAGTACAATTATGAATTTTATGTGTAAACCATCCAAACACTGATTGACTGAGACTCAGCATCAAAACTAAGGGAGACATCAATCAGCTAGTCAACTATCGACCTTCAATCAGTTACTCCATCAACGACTTAATCAACCATGAGAATAAGCCAATCAATTTCCATATGACTATCAAAACATCAAAATAAATCAATATTCATTCAACTCCACGTTTGAAATCAAAATCATTCAATGAGCCTTTTAGCCTGGCTGCCAGGTTGTATATTTGCGCAAGTGCAACATACTGTTCCGCACATGCAACTACATGCAGGCCAACATCGATCATGTCATGTCACTGGGTCCTCTGGGTTAATAATGGTCCGTGGTATTTCATTTTAAAATCATGATAGATTATAGTACTGTCGAGTCTACTGGCCAGACTGGCCTGTTTTGCAAAATTGAATTGATTGAATTGGCATTTAACAATAAACAAGTGTTACCAACTGGTGACCAACGGTTATTACATGTTGTCAGGTGTCATTTGATGGCAGTACTGTCCAGAAGGTTGCGACTGAAGCCTACAAATTCCACAGCCTCTTCACTGCACTTTTTAAAAAAAATCCCGCAGTAGAACATGTAGTTTAATACGTTATTGAAAAACATTACTAAATTACTAATTACTTACAGTGAGTTGATGCTAGGCCACTCAGACTTCACATGTCCAACCTCTTTGTTACATGCTGCTGGTAATCGTCATCACTACATCAATCACCAAGATCTTCATCATCATCATCATCATCATCACCAAGATCATCATCATCATCATCATCATCATCATCATCATCATCGCCATCATTATCACAATCCCAACATGTCACTGTCAAGGTCCTGGTCTCAACATTGGAGCCTTTGGACCACCACTTGCAACTTGTCCTAGTCCAGTGCTGCAGGGACAAGTCGTGGGGGGGTGGATGCCATGCCATCAGTTTGGATTCATTCGATGTCTTAATAATAAACTGACTTCTGATTCGAAATGTATCATATACAGTACACTTTGACTCAAGTTGTTTAAATGAGTGAAGCTGTCTTGTTTCAAGACTGACGAGTCACGTCAATGCAATGCTGCAAGTAATATTTATCAATTGTCTGGGTATTTTTCGAATCTACCATTTACTTTGACAAGGTTGACTGACGACAATATTATTGAACACATACTTCTTCAGATGATTAGTCCGTCCTGTCCAGCGCTGACAATGGCAATGGCCGCTTCAAGCGACAGTTGCATTCCATCTTCTGAATCAGAGTGCGATGACATTCCTGCAACGCAAGCATCTGCACTTGGGGAGGACTGATACTGTACTGTCTGTCTGACAGATGAGATTGTGGATTTGCAAATATCTTTCAGACAGACTGAGTCAGTCAGACTAGACAATTTCAAAGCAAAGCAGTCAGAGTCTGAGAATATGAGTTTCTTTGTCAAATTTCACTGCAATGGAACTGACTGAACAAACTCTTAAAAGTCTGAATACAATTCGTTTTGTACTATCATTTCCAAACTTCAGTAGCCAACCCTGCCACCACGCCTAACTTGTGCCAGGATCATGATTGGTCTCGACTGGTTGATGCAGCTGCCGGGATTTCATCGGCCTGGGATATCGTGCATGGCGAAGTTCCACCACCAGTTCTGAAAGCTGCTTGGTTTTGGTTTGGGGACTGGCCTAATTAATTCAAAATTACTACAAGCTTCAAAATGTACTCACTGACTTTAATGGTCAGCTCATATGTTATAAAAAACAAAAACTGTAGTATAGTAACCATAATAATAGCCTATCATAAAACAGTAGTTGTTTCTACTTCAGCTTTTTTCAGACAGTCAGTGAATAATTTTACAAATCTTTACGTTACACTTTTCTCACCAATTATTATTCTCATCCACTCTGAGGAATCATGGCTTGCTCAGGGCACTGGGGCATCTTCATTTTGCACTGGTTGTGGCACCGCTGAAATGTCAAGGGCTGTGTTGCAAAAGGTAGTGAATGAATCAGGAAAGGTTGAGTTCACCATGGATATCCCCACGTTAGCCTGTTGGGATTCTTGGGATTTGAAGTGCACTACGTTTTTTTCGATATACAACTTAACTTGATGATTCACTGATTATGATTTTTAATTGGTGTTTGATGTTAATGTTTGTTATGTTTGATTCCTTACTGCATAGAATTCAGAAATCTGATCTGTCCCATCAAAGACTCAGGAAATCAATGCTGCAAACAGATCATTGATTGCAGAAAACCTCAAGTGGTGCCAGCAAGTATGCGGAGATGATCCCATGAATACGTGTATATTTGGGGATGCGTGTGAGATTTTACCACATGGTACTCTTTCTGGACTTACCAAGTACAGTGCTAAATACGAAAACGTGAGCCAAGTTGACCACATTGCCAGTTTCGGGTCATGTGCTACTCATGGTCGAACATGTCCTATTGAAAAGCGTATGTCCATCTTCTGCGTGTCGGGATTGCCTTGCCCTGACATGTCAACTTGTGGGAAGCGACTTAAGAGGGCAGGTGTTACTAGTAACGTCTACCTCAGCCATGGCAAGTATCATGAGAAGCACAGAACGCCGCTACTTTTGATTGAATGTACCCCTGACTATTGGTAGCAAATAATGCAATTGTTATTTGTTTTGTGTTTGCATGTTGAATGTGTCATATCTTTTTTGATATGTTGAAACCATAATGACATAAATGTCGTCTTGTTTGAATTTCAAGTCATGACATGCTACTACATTGTTACATCTGTTTTGGAGTAAGTAGGGAATAATAATATTATCAGAATTCAAAACCAACCAAATTATTAGATTCACGCAAAATTCCCACACACACACACCCTGACCTTGTAATCCATCATCCGTCCAAGGATCTTGACATGGGCATGATGGAAGATTCGCATCCAGGATATGAGATGTACCAAATGTTCTCAGAACCTGCTTGTCACGGTTATGCTGGCGCAGCACGGAGGAGGACATGGGTTATTGCTGCACATGGTGACCGTTCATCCTGCTTAGTAGACCCATTTGAGCTGAATGATACGATCTCTCAATGGTTTAAAGACAATATTCAGTGCCAAGTGCAAGACTATCTTGTAGCTTCAGCAACGGAAATCATGATGGAATCTTCAATGGTGGCACGACAAAGAGGGTTGCCAGCCTTTGTACCTGGAACAACACCAATGAGATACTTGCTACTACCAAGAGAGGATCAAGTTCGGGCTGAACTGGATAGCAAGTACCATATCCAATATGGGCAATCACCTGAGGATAATCCCAACTTAGTTTATTTTTTGGGTGATTCCTCAGACTGGTGTTCCTGGAGTGCCAAATCTGGTATGCTGCCAACATTTAGACTAAACTCGAAGACCGGTAAATTTTGGGTTCCATCCCAAGGTCGATGGCTTACGTCAAAGGAACGTTTGGTGGCAATGGGGTTCCCCTGCATTTCAGAGATAGCTAACTCGATGGGGGTACCGGTGATTGGTGCTGTTGACACACAGAGAGCTGCAGACATCTGTGGCAATAGCATGCATTTCACAACAGCAGCGATCATGCAATTGGTCGCTTTGTCATCATTCGGTCCGATGTAAGCAAGCGATGATTTATATACCACCAAACTTCAGTGAATGACTAATAATAATGTAATGTGATTGATTGTCATTGATTCTTTACCAGGATGACTGATTGGAAGCACCGGACCATTAATTCATGGAGTCAAGTACAATCTCAGAAAGCTAACGACCTTAAGTTTAGTCAGACTGAACTTGAATGTTTTGTACAGATTCTCACCCTAGACTCACCCTGCCGGCCCCTCTAAAATTAGCGGCAATGAAGTGCATACGTTGCATGGTGTCAATTAATTTGTTGAATCATTGAATGCGCAAAACCAAACGATAGTCTTTATGCTGAGTCGGAGTTGTTGATTGTTACTATTAATTCTTGAATTTCAAACACTCAATGAATTTATTCTGATTGACGGATTACATACTGAATGGCTAAGCCTTTTTCCCAGCATCAAGTTGTCATCGGGCCCTCTCAGCCAGTCCTTCCAGTGCAGTTGCATCACCGATGGCATCTGACCTTCCATTGACCTGGGATGGACAAAATGGTTTTGTTGATGCCGGGGTGGATGATGATCAGAGGAGTGAAACATCACACCCCCCGGTCAGTACTAGTGGACGATCAGCCAAACGTAAAGCAGCCCCAAAGTCAGACGCCAGCAAGCGGCGTAAGAAAGCTGATGAAGTGGAGTATTTGTCTACCAGCTTCACGTGTTGGCGTAAGACACCTGAACCTTTGATAATATTATGGTTGGCTAGTTGAAGTCAAGTTTTAGACTTCATGTCAATTACTTTTGTACTTAGACCAAAAATCTAAATGTAAATGAATGATGGTGTTTGTCATCTTTTTTAATTGCAACTTACACCTTTCACTGTTGTTTGTTTTTGGTCTTGTAATATTGCTAGTATCCCTAAGGAGAAGTATTTGAAGAAGATTATGTCTGAGACGGATTCGGTCAAGGCTGGAATGAGCTATTTGAACGAGCTGAACAGTCGTTCCATCCGCATGGCTTTCATAGGCATGTACCGCAAAAGCCCAACTGCGCCATTGGACACGTTTCTGCGTCTTTTGTTACTCATTTTTTTGGGGGGATGATCTATTAAAATTTAGCTGATGTAGTTATAGTTAAGTTTTTCTTTGATTTCAATGTCAACATTTCAATCTGATGCTCCGTCCCAAGAAATGAATGTTACAATGACAATCTAAACCATCCCTCGTGTTACTAAGGTTCAACCTCAAAGACCTTACAAATGACCTCAAGAATGAATACATTCGTTTGGGATGTCCATTGAACAATTGCTCCCTTGCAGAACTTATTCAGAGGGTGGAGATTGAGCTGTCCCGCAACACAGTCTTCCGAATCATGACATTAAGATGCTTGTCCAAATTCAGTGTGCTACATTACTTTCATAAGTATGCAAACATGAATTACATAATGCCAGCTAAACTGGCCATTTTAACTCATTGCATGATCATAAATTATTTTCAAAAAAGAACTGTCAGTAGTATTATAATTAACAATCATATCATTCACCTTGGCCCAGGTGATGGTCAAACGATGATCGAGTCAGGCGGCATCGTCAAGCCAACGCCAGCACCAGCCCCTGGTGCATCCTGGGTGGTGGACAAAAACAGTGCAGGAATCCCATATGTCACGGATGGCACAACCAAGAAGTGGTGTATGTCTTATTTTCAAGTCACACCAAAGGAACCGGGTGCCTCATCATCCCTTGGGGAACTACCTTCACTTGAAGTTGATGGTGACAACGGACCACCCCGCAATAATACTCCTGCTCCGATTGCTGCATTGCCTGGTAAGCTGACATTCTTAGTAAATGTTGTTTATATCTTCAGATTTAATGTGTTCTGTTTTTTTGATGATTTGAGGGTTAGATTTTGAAAATTGTATGTGATTCTGTGGGATTCATCTTATTTTCATTCATATCAACCATAAATATTAAGGTGGGACTGAACCGGCTGCTCCTGCTGTTCCAACAGTAGTTGGTGATGGGTTCATTGAGGGTGTGCACAAGCGTGTCCCTGTTTGTGCCTGCAAGCTGGAGAAACCAACATGTACAACATGCAAACAGGGATATCATGAGGTCTTATTGCTTGGACGTGCGCCACAGTTCAAAGTCGTCCCATTGAATCATACTACCCCGACGCCAAACGAGACCGCTGCTGTTACTACTGCTACGACTGCTGGCACTGGCTGCTTATCTAGATATCCACGTTTTGAAACAATGTGTGAATTATAACCTGAAACATTGGTAAGTAATAATAAGCAGGTTGTAAATCTAATACTTAATAATCCAACCTTCAATGATGCACATCAGCCCATCATTTGGCCATGACACCCAAGGTTCCACAGCACCGTTGCCACCTTTGAATCCGGATGCAGCGGCAACAACCACAAGTGAACCAGGATGGAATGGTACATTTGGCGGGTCGGTGTAGTGTGGTTTACTGGTATGAAACAATAATAACTGAAGTCAGTGACAGCTGAATACCTAAATTTATATGGATGTAGACTTGACTTGAAACAATAACTATGTTTTTTCAATCTTCAACTTAGAGTATTTCATGCATATTGTTGGACTACATGGTTGGTGATATGCAGGAGCTGCTGGAACTGGCACTGGTGGAGTAGAAGTTGCTGCTGGAACTGGTGGTGGTCCACAGGGAAACGGTAACATGACAGGCATTAATCAATTCAGCTGTTGCTCTTCAGAAAGAAAACGGTGTTGAAACCAGTATTGAACAGCATTTGCCATGTCGTTATATTGAAAACAAGTTTGTCACATCATTATGAATATGAATTAACGTAGTCATCCTGTTTTCATGATATTGCATCATTAATTCGATGGTTGTTAATCACAATGACGTCAATCCAGTCAGGAAAATTCAGAAAATCATGTGTTTTCAAAACATGACGAAGTATATAGGATTTGTTGGCATTTGATGTGAGGTAGTGATTCAAGTACTCCTGCTGCGAAGTCACCTGCACCATCAGGCCTGACAATTCATTTCCTACTTTCCCATGACAAAACCAGTACCTGTCAGTTGAATTGACGTAAAACTCAACTAGATCATTTGTCATTCATGTTTTTTTATATGAACTGCATTGAACCGATTCACTGGACTCCTGATAGGGTAGTGAAGATTTTTTTTATTTCGATTAAAATCATTTTTTTTGCAAATAAAAGTAGCATCTATCAAATTCAAATAACGTTAAATTCGACTCAAGTGTTGATCACTGTCATTGTAGCGGTTAATTTAATTAGTCAGATCCACCTACAACGTATGCCTCTTGCACAGGCCAAGCGGCTTTGCCAAAGGCTTCGAATCCTGCAGCATCCATCTTCGGCAAGTCAGCTGGAAAGTCTTAAAGTGATCCTGGGTTTTGAGTGCGATGCAGTGCGAACAAGGTCACACTAAGTCACCTTCAGTTACCGTAAAGAAGCACCCCGAGGAAATAATATTTTTTTTGGAGGTTGGGGGTGGGCCTGGAAATTGGTTTGAATACGTCAGGTGAGTGAGGTTAGAGCAGCTCAGAGTAGATTAGAGTAGATTAGAGCATTTTAGAGTGGAAGGGTTATGCATACCTGATTTAGGTGGTGAATTGCAGGTTCCAGGCACCCCCCAGAGTACCACTCTGACCCTTTTAGAGCAGTTTAGAGCATTTTAGAGTTATGTATGCAAATACCCCCCAATATAGCACCATAAAGTCTTCCTTGACTTGATTCACATCGACACGTGTGGCTTAGATTGCACCGACCGACACATTGAATCTGGCTGATCATACTTTACCTGGAAAATTATTGCGATTCAAAATTGAACTGAATGAATGAGTTGATGAAATTCATGTCTTTTTCACATTTGGTGGTTACCTTTAACAACAACTGTTGCATCATCATCATCATCATCATCATCATCATCATCATCATCATCATCATCACCATCACCATCATCATCATCATCAGCAGCAGCAGCATCACCATCATCATCATCAGTATGACAGCCAGTGCGTGACCATCAGTCATTCAGACATTGCAGGACAGTCTGATGGCTTTGTGAAATTCGAATTGAGATTTCCCGGGGGCATTGAATGGGACGGCCATTGACTTGTAAAACCACCATCATCATCATCATCATCAACTTCATCATCAATCGTGTGTTTTGTTCTTGGTTAACCTTTAGTAGTTTTAGTGTTTGAACTTGAATCCAAAAACATGGCTTTTCCATGTAGCTGGAATGCTACTTTCCAATATAACATGCCAGGGAAACTCTTGACTTGACAACGCCTGCCAAAAAAAAACATGTGACATGTCAGTCAGTGTCATTACTTTATAGATTGACAATACATGTATTAATATCGTCATTATTTTTATCACGATATCAAATAAATAATCCATCTGAAACCTGAACGTGTTGGAATATTATGTGTTGATGTACTGTCGGTGGAAATCGTTCTGTTTTGATTCTGGGTGAATGAAAGAAATCTACTCAGTATTATTTTTCAACATTGATGAGAATCAAAGTGATGTGATTTGAGATGATTCCTACTACACAATCCGAATACGGTGTTACCAGTGTTGCACTTACCTTCAGCCATTTGACTTAGCTGTTTGATAGTAGCACCCCGCCCCTGTTGTCAGTAACCATGAGCGGAATGGAGCCTACACTTCATCCTCAGACTGAGACTAAGAACACCAATGGAGAATATGATATTGGGGAGGACCAAGTTCCAATTCCATCCAACCCACATTGGAGGTACTATCCCCAATTTGCTCGAACACCATCCCCAAGAAGCATGCCCAAAGGGGTGACTTGGCCACCATCACCTTTAGCATTTGGTCCGCTCACCCCTCGTCAACTTGCCGGCCGTGTAACTCCAAAATGCTCTTCTTCTGCCTTTGGAAATGCAAGGTTCTTGCCACCGCCGGGTCAGGTTCAGGGTCCAGTGGGAAGGGCATTGCCTAATGGTGAAATGATCCCTTTGACCCCTCCTACACCTATGAATCGCAGAAACATGTTCGATGAGCCTGCTGATGGTGATGACAAGTTCAAGACTCCCCCACGGACTACCAGTATTTCACCAGGGTTC
>OMLO01005549.1_pt1 | contig 10611 bp, 4 predicted proteins | sample 1674811 | NCBI WGS metagenome assembly OMLO01 (sample SAMN06265003, study PRJEB25207) | coral metagenome | isolation source: Coral host | place: Mexico:La Bocana,Puerto Morelos, Mexico | collected 2008-11-13
TGTGACGCATTCACATGGTTTGGACTCTCTGATTTCATGATTGTGTCTGGCGGAAACATGTGGTAAGTAGACCCCACCGCAAATCACAGAAGAACTTTTGAAAAGTGCGCAGCAAAATTATTATCATTTAAAATCAAGTTTACCCAGAAACACAAAGAAACATCATCATTTCATGGAATGAAAACGGAACCTTTCAGAGCCTTGACCTTGCAGGATTCAAAAATATCGATTCCAGTGGGAAGATGTGGGAAGAATGCAAAAAGAGGTCCAAAATTCAGGGGGAACAACACAACGAAACAACGAAATACAACGAAAATATCAACGAAATACAAATGCAGCAAATTGGCTCGTGCTTTGGGACACCTGCTTCTGCTGCCTCTTTGATCGAGTTTTCCAATTCCTTAGCAATACAATGAATTTGGGCGAATCGAAACGCAAAGTATTAACCTGCAGCATTTTGAGAGAGTTTTGTCTCCAACCATCATCTTCTCTAGAGCATCTCTCCTTTCTGCTGCCAACTCACCCTAGTTTCAGTGGCCATATTTGTTTGAACAATTTTGCATCTTCATTTGGCTTCAAGTCGTAGTACCTTTGACTGTCTGGCACATACTCCCACGTATTTCACATGTTTCACTTCTTTGCAGCTTCGTGTCATTAAGTTTGTTTTTCTTGACGGCTGCTTCCACACGTGCTTTGGCAACATTGGCCTCAAGGGAGCACCTTGGATTGTGTCTCACAAGGTTTTTGCGTCAAAAGCTCGCAAGACTTACCAAGTGAAAAAAAAATGGAAAAGCATGAGAAGTGCTTCAGTGCTTCAAAGAAAAATCTTTGACAGCTTCAAAATTAGTTCGGATTTCTTCCAGAAATTCTTGAAAAATCTCCTTTCACGATTTCAAGTCGTCAAGATTAAGACAATGAAAATTCCTAGCTTCCGACGAATTCCAACGGATCTCACATCTCTTGACGTTGCAATCACTCCGAGATACGGTGCTTGTTTCCCATCGGCTGGCCGACCCTCCCGACGGTTCCGTTGGCTCGGTTGCGAGGCAGAACGTTTGGACCTCAGTGGCCTATTGGTGGATCTATTGGGAGGCCGGCCTTCCTATCTCAATGCTTCTTGCTTCTTGTTGCTTCAAGAAATTAATACATGCTTTTTTTTTTCCCAAGGCCCACCGAGTCAGTAAAGACGCAGCCTAGTGCACTTAATTTGCAAAAAAAAAGGGGGATCAACTCACGTCGGGTAAGCTCCACCGCAGAAGTCTGCTCCATCAACGGAACCTTCGCATACCGTTTGATAAAGGCCTTCTAATTGAGAGGCAAGATCATGCAAACCATCTTCTGCCGAAGAGTCTGTGCCCTCATCGTGCTCCGCAAAGATGAAGGAGAGCTTTGCGATGGTTTTGCAAAGACCTGGCGGATACCTCTTCAAAGGTGCGGTGTTGTAACCCGAGTGGTCGCTTGCCCTGCCCATCTGTACAGCCGGAGGCTGTACCAGATTGGTTCGTCCTTGATCCAGGACGCTCTCAATGACACTTCGTAAGCCCGGTCTGGCTGCGAAGAGCAGCGTTGTGGGTTTAGGACTTCGTCCACCGTAGGAGCCCTGACGAATGTCAAAGGAGAGGGTGTTGGGATGTCGCAAGATCAATTGCATAGCACTAAGCTTCCATATGCTGGGCGGATCAATGCCGTGCCGTGGTTCGCTGCACATAGGGTGTTCCAGGATAGAAAAACGTCCTGTGACTGCCTGCGCCGCTGTGAGGAGCATACATAGCTGTAGTAGACTGTTCCCAACTTGAACTTGTAGGAGTTCTTGAAGTCGAAGGACTGGCTTGGCCCATAGCTGCCATTGCTCATTGCAAGCCCTGACTGGCCTCGGGCCACTTCCTGTGATGATCTGCCGGAGCCTACTGATCGACCATGTTTCACATGGTGGACCCATGATGAAGAGATGGATGTACCCATCTCTGGCTTTCGAGATCCAAAAGGATTGAACTGAAGGTCGAAGTAGGTCGCAGTCCGTAGGGCTGAGCATAACATCCAGCGAGATGGGACATAATATGCCCGATGGCGGAGTTGGCATAGTTGCCACCAGGCTATGGATATCCTGTTCTCTTTTCACACCTGAAAAGAGGTGAACCACGTAGTAGAAGCGGGGCTGCTTCCTTGGTGCTTGTTGAACCTGCTCAAAGTCCAATGCCTCAATGTGGTCTTGCCAGTTATCACTAAGAGACGTAGTAGCAGCAGATGCCTGGGCAGGGAAGAACTCATGATGCATACTGTCTCGGAGTTGGTGAATTGCCACAGTGGCCCCATCATCATCTGCATGGTAGGTCTCAAGGGCAGAGACCAGGAAAATCAATTCGTCCCAATGTAGCGGTATACTCCGTAGCTGTCCACAAACCCCGTTTATCACCTGTTGGTCAGCAGAAGTCCAATCGGTGATAGACATCCATCTGAGGGCTTGATAGGCGGCAGAGGTAAGCGCTAAGGCTTGTCGAGGAGTGAGTAGTGGTGTGGTAGTTGGTTGCCACGGGATCATCGAGTCAGTTGGTGCCCTGTCTTGAACTGCTCGATTGCCATAGTAGGGTTGCGGCTGCGTCCACAAACGTTGTCCAGCTAGGGTACTTCGGCAAGAGGGCACTGTACGCAGGTGTCTCACCAACCGCTCATGGGAGGGATAGCGTTTGCCACATGCTTCGCAAACTGTTCCACCACATAGTGATCTGCAAGGATTTACCCTTCCATGTACTTTGAAACAATGGCTCCCCCAAGCCCGTCTGGAGGCAAAGGTTCTCTGACATGGTAGGCATCGGTGAGTAGATGTAGGTGCTGAAGGTGGTGCGGCATCAGCAGGAGGTCCAATCAACCCCCAAGGTCGAAAAATGTCTACCAGTTGTCGATGAAAAGTATTGGCCTCCTGGTGGATAGTCCATTGGCCAATGGCATGTTTCTCTGCTTTCCGGAGCAGACCTTTCCATCTCGGAAAGGCATTCAGAATCAGAGAGTGCCACGCTCCTGGGTCTTGTCGAGGGCATGGCATGCTTGTCGATCCTGAAATCTGTCCATATAGCCAGTCGAAGTCAGATCTGACTGTCGAAATCCACGAACCTTCTTCAGCTGCTAGGGCCCAAAGCACTTCATTTCCACGACCAAGTGCTTGACCAAAATAGCGTAGCCGACACAAGCGAAGGGCTAAATCTGGTGGAGGTAGTCCTGTACGTTGAAGGATCCAGGAATCAGGGCTTTTGAAAATCTCATCAAACGAATGTAGCTTGCTCAACAAACGCCTGTAGAGTCTCATCACCCCGGTATGCCAACTCTTCGCCTCGAAATGAGATAAGGAGAGCCATGTACCAGCGTTGTATAAAAGAGCCGGCCATGTAGTAGCCTTGAAAATGGCCAGCCGAGTTGGTAGGTCGACCTTCCGGTTGTGGTAGATCTTGGGGGCTAAGTCCACCATGGACTTCATGGCTATGGCAAGGCGGCGTTTCACTTCACCTCTCATCTTGCCACAGTGCGATATTTGCCCACCTAAGTGCGGGTAGTGTGGCACAACCCGGATTTGCACAAGATCCTGTCGATCCGGGTATACATTGACATGTCCCTTGTTGGCATGGTGTATCATCTGGCGGGTGAGGGTACGACCAGGGCCTCTCGGTGTAATGATCATCTCCGTCTTACCTCGCCCCATGTTCGGAGCCAATCCTAAAGTTGCAAGCTCTTCCAGGATGATCTGAGATACTGTAGAAGCGGATGGAATGATGTCCTGGGCACTCTGGGTGCAACCGAAGCATGCCAGGTCATCGGCCCAGCAAACACATGCGCCAACTACCTCCAAAGGTCCACGATCCGTCAAGAGACCTTGCTCACCATTCCACCACGCTGGTTGAAGGGCTCCGGATGCTTGTAGTTGAGCTTCCACTGATCTCAAAAAGCGATTGAAAGTCAAGTTCCATAGGATATCGGCGAACCCGTCGCCGGGTCGCGTCCCTCTTGATGTTGCCGTCAGACAACTGTCTGATGGGATCGCAAACCAAGTCGAGGAGTGGAACTCGGCGATCATGGATCGCAGATGGGCAGGGGCGTCCAAGTCGTTGATGGCAGGAGTCTCCGAGAAAAGTCTGGCAACTTCAGAGATATGCACATCCTCCACCCCCATCCGCCGTAGAAAAAGGCATACGTCTTCGTCCCCACAACTGAGATCTACCGAAAGTTGTCTCAGAAGGGTGTAGTAGGCAGATGCAATGTCTACGAAGAAGGTGAAATCCGATAGGCCACCTGGTTTCGCTCGTCCCTGGGCGAGACGGATGGTATGGGCAGCCATTGCCACCATTCCTCCTTTCTGAGCGGAGTACTGTAGAGGCGTTGCAGCATCCTGAAGGTAGGGCACAATGCGAGAACGGAACACATTGCGCAGGCACTTGCCTAAAGGTGATGACACAAGAATGGCTCTGTAGCTCGAGCACTCCAGGGGAGATCCTTTCCCCTTGAAGAGGGAAATGAGCTTACCTCCCTTGTATTGGAGCGGTTCTTGCACACGAACCGTCATTTTTAAAAGGAGTGGCCAGAGATGATGGGCCATGGCAGAGCTGGAAGCGTGGAGCAACTCTCCCGGAATGCTATCAATGCCACAAGATTTGCCAAGAGCTGAACGCCGTAGATGGTGTTCTAGTTCAAACACCGTTGGGATGTCGGCTGCATCAAGGTTTGAGTCACCATGAGCTGCTCGTGAAGCCTCATAGTCATGCCACAGTCGGTCTGGGTCAGTGGTGATGCCGCCTTCGATCTGGCTGAAGTGACGTCGCCACCTGTGCACTGCCTCCGCTCTTGATTGTACCACGGACCCATCTTCATGGCGAACCATCGGCAGTGATTTCCGTCCCATTGAAGAGTGTCTTTTCCCCAGACGAAGTGGCTTGAGGAGTTGCACTGCCTTTTTCCCTGGGCATCGGTGCAGTGGGTCCAATAACTGTTCAGCCATGGTAGCTCGATCCTGGAGGATGTGCTCATGTAGGAGTCGGCAACTGCGCTGGTATAGTCGGAGTCTGTGGCTTGTTCGAAGAGCATTCAAAAGGCAATGTACTCGAGCGGCGTGGGGTGATTTGCCAACCAGGGATGCCCATCCATAGGCCAGCTGCCAAAGTTCATGAGTCTTTTTGCATTGCGTAAGAGCGGATTTGGCCCTTACCTTCGAACGGTGAAGTTCCCATGTACTGTCACAGAAGACAGAGTTGCGTTGCTTTTGCCGGTCCTTCGGGAAGAAATCCACAAGCCTCTTCTGTAGGAACTCCTCAACCTGTCTGGCATGCTCCGTGACATCGGCTTCCCAAGGTATCAAAGGATCTCCTCTTGCAACGAAAGGGATAACAGAGCAGCTGAGTGGTCCACCATCCGATGGCCTGCGTCCAAGAAGTTGTCAACCCAGCTTGCATTACAATAGTGCTGCCATCTGGAGTCAACCAAGATGTAGTCATTGCGGCTTCCAAGGGCTGAGGACTTGGCGCTGGTCCAGGTCTGTGAAGTTCCAGAGTGCCACTGTGAGTGTGTAGATGGCGCCAAGAGGTCAAAAGTTCGGCAAAAACAAAGTAGCTCCTGACCTGCCACGTCCCATTCCTGCTCATCGACGGTTCCGAAATGAGGTGGGGCTTCTCCCACACTGGCATTGGCATCAATGTACACAAGGAGGAGTCGTTGACGACGTACTGATTGTAGGCGTTGTCGAAGATGTTGCCACCAAGAAGAAATCTCTGTAGCGGTGTGTCCTTTGTGAGGTGCATGAGCCACACAGCAAAGGATAGGTCTGTTGCCCAAATTGACCTCAGCGATCAATACCTCGGGTTCTGCCACCAAAACTTGGACATCTCCTCTGTTGATGTAGCACGGGGTTTTGTTGACAACTGCATACGGGAGTTGTCTGGAGACCCAAAGTTCGGTTCCTCCGTTACCGCACTCTGCTGGTGCCCCAAACCTCAAATAACTTGTATCAAAGACCTCGACAAACGTATTTCTGGTCTCCTGTAAGCCTATCATAAAGACACGCTTTGCTGTCAACTGTTCACGAAGGTAAACTGCGGCTCCTTTTGATCTGAGGGTATGGACATTGAATGTCGCTATAGTCAGATGTGTTGCGGCAGCTGCTGGAAGTGCTTCAGCTTGAGAAACCGAAGGGAGCCAAGTAGGGGGTTGTCCGAGCCTTTCTGCTGGAGAAAAGGTAAGACAGTCATCACGTAGCTCTGGTAGTTCAACAGGTCGGATGTTGGTGTCCATCACTAATCCCGCTCTCAAGATTTTGGCTGGGTTGCCGTGAAACCACTCTGCATAGCGGCGAGGCAGAGGGCGGCTCTTCAACAGCTTCGTGCGTATACGGTTGGCTAGCATATCAGCGATCTCATTACCAATGGTGCCCCGATGTGCTCGAACATGAGAGACCGAGTGTCGACCTGTTCGATACATACAGACTTGCAGAAATTGATGTACTGCTCGTGTACGGAGCGCCATGTCATCGTCCAAGCGATATGAGTACCTCCCCGTGGACATATGGAGGGCCAGCATAGAGTCAGAGAAAACTGGGGCATCAACGTTGCTTTCCATCTGTAAAATCCACAGGTAAGCTGATTGAAGGGCACATAGTTCACCTTCAAGTACAGTGTCGTTGACTGCCCCGGTCCATGAGCTAGCCAGCGGATCCAACTCAAGGAAGTCGCCGTACCAATCAATGACACTCCAGGTGTCTCCGCAAAGGCCTAAGACAACAAATGCCCAGGTCGTAGCCGCTTTGTGGTCATCAGGAGCTACATCACCTCGAGATCCATCAGTATAGATCGCCAGTTGCGTTGCCTGTGCAATGTTACCGAAGGGTCGGCATAGAATCTCGCGAAGAATGTCAGGTGTATCATCGTCTACCTGAAAGGGTGGTATTGGAGGAGAAGTCCAACATTCAATCAGGTCATTGAGGTCCAGGTCTGTGCAATGAATTGGGCACGAGACTACAGGAGCTGATTCTGTCATGGCCGGAGCTACGATTGAGTCGAAAAGACTGATAACCTTTGCCTCCTGTGGTGGCTTGTTAGCTCTGACTGGGGTTGGAACCAGTCTGTTAAGAGGAGGATTTCTCAGGCATTTAGAGGTCTCAACTGGTGCTGACTCCACAAGTCCAGGTGCGGAGGTAGCAACAGGAGAAGCCAGGTAAATGCTGCAACGAAAATCCAAGAACGTGAGAAGAAGTCTTCCATGTGGCGTCAAAAGAGATCTCAAATCTCCACTGGTCTCCCATGGGTTGCCGGGTGGAGGCAGTCCTTCACATGGGCCACGAAAGGATCTGAGACCAGAAAGTGTTGCCGCATAGCCTGATGTGTGCCAACTCTCAGGCAATTGAACCAGTGAAGGACTGTTGGATAAGGTACTGCGAGCGTCATGTGAAATCCATTGCAGCCCCGTACATCCAGTCGCATGCTGTGACATAAGGAGCGCTTGCAAGAACAGTGGGGTCCATCGAAGGCCTTCTTGATGATGAAAGCGTGGCAGCCTATGTCTTCTAGACGCAATCTTCAGAGCACCAGGTGGAAGGCTTTTGGCAGGCAGATATAGGTGCTTCAAGAGCAGGCAAGTGGCAAAGGACATAAGCCATGCCATAGAAATCCAATACCAATCTCCTTTTGAATGCACACGTGGAATAGGGCATGGACCTGGAATGGTCGATGCGGCCTGCGTAGAGTCTCCTCTGAGTCTGGCTGTACCCATCAAATCAATGTTTTGCCACCTGTGCAACTCATCATCCTGGTTAAAGACACGTGCTAGGTGACTGTCAAAGCCAGGGGTAGGTAGGAGACGAGGAGCAATTCTAATATAGTCCCCATGCTCGATGGCCTGTCTTGACGTCGTAGACCAGGGAAATCCATTATGGTAAACCGGGCAGTGCTCTTGGTCCACCCCACACCAGGAAACCAGGCCAAAGGCTGCAAGGACGTGTCCTGTTGTCGCAAAGCGAGGCAGCGTGATAGCTCTGAAAAAGGTGAACTCACGCCAATGTAGAACCGCCAAAGGAACCTTGTGGTCTGGTGTGGGTAGGTCAGGTGGGGCAATGATCACCCGGTAGGTCACATCGTCCTGTTGAGGATAATCAGCCACGAAGGATTGGTGAACATCCGCGACCTGCCAAGGATCATACCTCAGTTGAGGCCAAGCTTCGAAGACTGAAGTTCTCCATGATCTTGTACCCGGAGGTGTAAGTGCGTGGATGTGCGTAGGTCTTCCAGGAACTGCTGGCCGGAAAAGGTGGATAACTCTGGTGTACTCGTCTGGGTCTGCTGGACCAGAAGTATCCGATGCGCTGGCAAATTCAGCTGTAGAATAGCTGGAGGTAGGTGTCGACACGGATGGTGTAGAGAAGCCCGGTAATGGTTGCGGGCGCTCTGCTTCGTCATCACTGATGGCGGGGCTGCACGGGTACACCTCGATCTGTATGAAGGAACCATGTCGTAAGGCTACTGCTACCCCTGTGACGTATGTACCCTCAACTGCCACGTCGCATCGGTGGGACATAGTACATGTGTCCAAGAGTCCAGCTCGTTGGAGAATTCCAAGTAGAGAGATCTGCTGTGGGAACCATGGGAATGTAATGGCCGTATCCTGTGGGCCTCTTCCATTCCAAACGATCTCTAGAAGACAAGGAAGTGACGGGCTCCTTCATTTAGGACCAAGCTCTGCCGTATCGATCCATGTGCTTCATAGATTTGCCACATAGCCCCTCCTTGAAGAACATTTGCAAGATCGAACCAGGCTTGTGAAAGTGCTTGCAATATGGTCACAGCATCTCTGTTCTGAAAAACCTGCATATTCAATGCCGTCGTAATCCAAGGAGTCGGTCTTTCTGCTCGATGGAATTCAGCATCATAATACCCGTTGTGAGCTGGCTGAGGTAGACCATAAAATTGAAAAGCCCAATTCCACCTTGCCTGTTGGGGATTCTGGGCCATGGTGGCAGCTGCTTGAGTCCGTTGTCTGAGTGCCGCCCTGACTTGAACACACCCCATAGCCAAGGCAAAGACGACCAAGTAGCGTAGTCCTCGTCCATGAAGTAGACCGATCTGCGGAGTGCTTACCCGACGTGAGTGATCACTACAAACGCATGGCCTACAGACAGCATACCAAGCCGTCAGGAAAAGAGTGAAAAACAGGGTACTTCCGATCCATTTTAGATCACTTCCCCCGGTGAAACTATTGGCAAACCTGTTCCTGCTGCCAAAATCAAAAAGGGATTTCTCGAAAACGTGGGCCAACCGTTCCTTAGGTGTAGCCACATTCGCATTCGAAGGATAACTGTGCACAGACCGCTCATAGATCGCCTTCCACAGGTTGAACCAATGCCCCAGGTTCATGTCCAGTCCAGAAGGACGATGTTCAGTCAGTCCATGTTCTTCATGATTCCATCTCCACCCATGCCTTCCTGTTCCTCGGTCGTGGGGGAGGCTGTACGAGGCTCTGGCCTTGTATAAGGAGAGTCTCGCGGCATAGCTGTCTTCACGACCCCAAAGGGAGCCTTGGGGTCTCTCAAAATAGCTGGCTTCGGCTTCTGTGGCGACTGGGGGCCATACAGCCCAGGGGGTGCTTCCGGTGGAAGCAAAGGTGATGGGATGCCTGCTGCCGCCGCCATTTGCTGGTACTCCATGAAAGCATTCATCTGTGCCTGCATGGCGTATGCGACGTTCTGAGCCTGTTGAACTTCTGCTTTCGCTGCTGCCAATTCTTTTCTCAGACGTTCTTGCTCCATGTGGTCCTCTTCGCCAGGTAGTAGTTCTTCCAGAGAAGGGTCTGCCTCGACCACCATGTTCTCCGCATTCTCGGTGTCCTTGAGTTTTTGGAGCTCGGCCTTGAGGGAAGATATCTCGACTTCCAGGTCTGCCGTTTCTTGTGCATGCCTCGCCTTTTCCTTTTTCACATGCTCCTTGATCTGTTCCATGAAAGACTGGAATTGAGCCTCCCGTGTAGAGAGGGCATTCTCCTTCTTCTGGATTTTTTGGCGAATCTTCCTCACCGCATTGAGGTGGCGTTGTTGCAAATTCAATTGCTCCTTCTCCGACTGGTTCGGGAATAGCACTTCCATCTGCTTCGCCACTGCATCGTCTCGACTGGCTGCATCTCGCAGCAATTTCAACATCTGATCCGCTGCATCGCCACCAGAGCCAGAGGATGGCGCAGATGGTGAGGCCTTGTCGTAGGCCGGCAGACTGAAGCCAGCATGATCTTCTCTTGGCTGGCTTTTCTTCGGATCTTGTTTGCGACCTTTCCCTTGGGCCTTGTCCCGTCGGTCCTTCTCCCAACTGTTGCTGGGCCAACGCTGATTGCGCTGCCATGACATGAGAGATAGGGGACGGTAATGCGGCCGTGAGTGGTGCGATTCCAGAAGAGCGACAGCCCTGTTGTAACGCACCAGCTGTTGAGGTCCCAGAGTAGCTTTGCCTCGGCACTTGTGTATGAAGGATCTTGCCGTGGATCTCTTCTGTCTCAAATGCCGGTGCCACGGCGGTGAAGAAACATGGTAAAACTCTCGGAGATCTTCAGCATAAAGTCGGGCATCCTCCTCGGGCTGCAAGAAGAAATGCTGAAACTGCT
>OMLO01005550.1_pt1 | contig 10610 bp, 13 predicted proteins | sample 1674811 | NCBI WGS metagenome assembly OMLO01 (sample SAMN06265003, study PRJEB25207) | coral metagenome | isolation source: Coral host | place: Mexico:La Bocana,Puerto Morelos, Mexico | collected 2008-11-13
CTCTTACAACATAGTCATTTTACACTTTATGAAAAATGAACGCAGTAGCTACATGCACGCATTGCGGGCCTATTTTTCCAGAAGTGTGGGCAATTTGCAGATTAAAAGACAGTTTGCAAGTATCTGTTTGAATCCGGATTTCACATGTAATCGAAAGAACAGTTGTTGAAGTTGAATGGAATTTCGTACATGGGTAAACATTACGTTGCGATGTAGATTGCACAAGTTTTTAAATCAACACAAGCTTAAAGTCCTTAAACAATCAAGCGTTGAAAGTTGCGTGTTTTGAATGCTAGTACACGTATGAATAACAAAAGATGTCTTTCACCAGTTTAAATACATGTATAGACGAGAAATAACATGCAAATGCATGCAACTACAAGAACAATAAATTTTACAGGCATGTAATTAATTGCACGCAGTTTACACGCACTGTACACATTCACTACATGTATGTTACAGGCATTTTATATATGCTCATGTAGGTGCTGCAATCCCTTTCACCAGTACTGTATAAATAGGAATATAAGGTTGCCTTATCTATTAATTGTTGTCTTGTCTTATTGGCACAAGTTATTGATTTTAAAAATGCACAAATTTTCCCACAAACAGATGAACCATGTAGAAACAGGTATTTCATCGCTTGTTGGTGATAAATGCAGCACCATTAAATGTTGTGACATAATACCAGTTACGCTGGTGACTTGGTCTCACTCCCCCAGCACATCTTTCTACATGACAAAGTCAACAACTGACAACTAACTTATCAACATTTCTCAAGGATTGCACATGTAGACTTCAGTGTGTGTATTAGACCATTGGACCTTTAGTGGCCCTTGTGCTTACTGTTTTAAAAGGTTGTGTAGTTCTCTTTGTGAGGGTGACTAATTTGATGCCAGTTCGTCAGTGATCAATTTACTGTTAGAGTAACTGTCCCTTGGCAACAGGGTGATAGTGGCTGAATTCTTTGTCCAAGGTGTTATTCATCTCGTTGATCTTTTGCAAACAGAAATTTTCAGACTGAAATTGAGGATAAAGAGGCGCAGAAGGCAGAACGTTCGCAGATGACACCCTATTATAAGAAATTTAATTTAACTCTAACTCAAATTGCATTGGCATGCCATTGAAATCAAAGAGCTCACCGTGTTCATCTTTGATGCTAAGAGTGATGCTATTTATATGCCTGTCTGTAGAGCAGAGAAGCATGATAGCTTACCTTTTAAAAAGGTTTTATTGTTATGTCAAACCAGGCCAAGAGGTCTGACTTTTTTCCATTGAACAGGTCTTTTCTTTTGTCTATCAAATCGCAATGAATGAAGTTTGTAGTCGGAGATGTTAGCCTTTTTACATATGTTATTTACTTTAACTTTCGACCAATACCAAGCAAATTGGCTAAATCATGGTCAAGAGTAATCGGTTTTGTGCCAAGATTTTCAATCTTTAGCCAGCCAAAAGGTGTAAATTTTTCTATGGCTTAATCATAGCCATATGTTTTGAAAATGTATTTTATTTCATTGGTGAAGCAATCTAAAGAGTAATGTCCTGGGGATTTTACCAAGTGATACTTTGCGATCACCCAATTCTGCCGAACCTTTGTTTTTCAAAGTGTGCCAGCTATTGTAAAAACTACAAGGTATGAGTTTTATGAAATGTACTTTCGGGATCAGGTCTTCGAAGTACACAGTTTCTCCATTGTTCTGTGTCGCAATCGTAAGCATCACCATATTATTTGAAAAAATATTGAATATGGACAGTGCTGCATTCAAGGAATTACAAAAATGGATGGAAAGCCCTGCTGCGAAAGCTAAAGAAACTGCAGCCCAGGCAAATGGGTGGGCCACATTCACAAAATAGTTCCCAAATGCCAATAAAAGTCAGTTCTTGGTGCAAGTCAGCATCGATGAAAAGTGCAACATCACAGCAGAAATATTTTTCAAGGCGGGGGGAGGGTTGCTTCAAAGCATGTTTGCCTCAGACAGGCACCACTAGAGTAAGAAAATGAAAGCCGCTCTTGGTTTTGCAGGCACGGAAGGGTTTCCATATCAATTGTCACCAATGAAAAATACAACAGCGCTGCCAATTCTAGCTTGTATTTCACAAAAGCTGCACCAAGCCTGAAAAAATCTCCAACAAACCCACAAACATCTACGTCACTATATTTCACAACAAAATTAAGAGAAATATTCCAAAAAACGAGACTCAGGCACACCACTAGCACCAAATCAAAACACTGGTTGGGCGGATTAGAGATGAAATATTGGCCACATTAACTCAACTTCACCATTTTCTGCGCGACACAAGGATGTCTAATTTCTTGTGAAATCTTTGACAATGGAATAAATCTGCCCCAGCAGATAAGATATTTTTTTATCTTCCACATGTACTTCATGGTCAGGCACATTTTGTACCAGGTCGGTAGGAGGAGCAAACCACAGTTTGGGAAGTGTCAACATTCATGCAGATGCAGAATATCAGGATATAACAAATTCAGTGATGAAGGTGGGAAAGCAATCAAAGGAAACCTTATTTATTACATCGAGACTGGCGGCGCTGCAGACACTCGAGCAGACTGGTTTGGCCCCAACACAGCCTCTGGTTTGACGCAGGCCAGGCTGTCAAGAATCAATCAGTCAATACAGTCTTTCTTTTTTTGCGTCCTGGGTGCACAGGTAAACTTTTGCAGCAGTATTCTTGGTGAAGGTGGCAAAGTGAAAGAAGGGCAAAAAAAGTTCTTGGTGCTGATTGAAGACTTGATAAGACAGCCAGACCTGGCCAAAAGTGTGCAAAGGTATCAGCTTGCGGTAGATGAATCCAAAGTTAGGTTGTGGTCTGCCTGGCCACGTGGCTGATGCCTGGGAGAATGATCATCAACACCAAAAGCACTGTGGGGTACAACAAAGCAAGCTAAAGTAGGCCGTTGTTGGGATGAAGTTGGGGGTGAATAACGAGGTAAACTTGGGCACAAAAGAAGCAGCGCTAAAACTGATGGCAGGCAGCCCATCAAAAATCAACCAGCCCAACAGCCATCCTTCTAACCCAATTCACAAAGCAGCCATGTCTGAATCATAAACGCAAAAAATAGATCCCTTGCATTCAGAAACGGTTTCAGAAACACTGCAACCAACAGTTTCAGAAACACCGCAACAAGAAAAAAAAAGGTGTCATCATTGGTTTGGTAGGCCTTGTGCCATTGCTTTTAATAGCATGGTGTTAACACCACTTCTTAAGATACCTTTTGAACAAAAAGGCCACTGCGGCAAGAATCAGAAGCCTGGTGTGGTCAGTGAGATAGCCAACCACCTGCACGGCCGGTTTCAAAAGAAAGCTTGTGACCTGTCCGATCAGCCTGGGTAGCATGGGCCCAATCTTCGTTCTGATGTCTTTGAGGCCAGCTACCAAAGCTTTGCCCATGGTTTTCAAAGCATTTGTAACTGTGTTGACAACAACCCTGATTGTGACGCCTGCTGTCAAAAGGATGGAAGTGACAGTGACACCATATTTTTGGATTTCTTCCAAATTTCTTTGACTCTTTCGTTGAGAGGAAGCACCCTTTCTCGTTATTCAATCTGGGGTTCCAACATGCAAGCTCTTTGTTTCTTTCTGCCACACGTCCCCCTTCTGCTTCTATGTTGGAGGGCGAGGCATTCTCCTCTTTGAAGGAAGAGGCCCACCGCTTCTTTGGGAAAGAAAAAAATAAAACTGGGCACATGGATTTGAAAAAGTTCTACACCGGTGTTAAGTTCGGGCTGCTGTTCGACATGCACTCCATGGCAGGCCAAGCAATGCAAAGTCTCCTTTGCAGCTGTTTTTTGGGATGTCACGCAACGCTTCCCCCAAAGAAACGGCTGCTCACATCCGAACTACATTCCTTTCCCAAAATTAGCCAATCACGGCTTCCGTTCCATTTTTCAGAACGTTTTCGCGCCAACTTAGCCGTTGGAGACTTGTCCAATCAGATATCTTTTTTTATCTTCACATTACATGGTGGGAAAGTCACAAATCAACAAGGCGACGATGGCTTTCCTTGAGGTTTACCGAAACGCTGTGACTACATGCCCGGCAGCTGGGCACACTCTTAAATAGACTAAATGCCCCGCAGTCAAAAATGTTCTACGAATTCTCACTAAATGCCTTTAAATGAGGTTTTAGCAATGCTTGTGTTGTTTGAACGTGCGGAAATACTCGATAACTTGGACCAGTGTTTTGTATCGGTGAAAGGATTCTTTAAGTGGACAAAGCGGATTCACCCCAGGAAGCAGTGCCTGACTGCCAAAAGAAAAAGCACGAGGGGTAGAGATGTTGTTGCTAAATGGAAGTGTTCTGGACACCTTTACTCGATTTGTTGATAGCGGTCTCTGTACGTCGCTTATTTCATCGTCATTCCCATCAGAAGGACAAGGCAAGCGTTTAGCCCCTGGCCTGGCTTGAAAGGCGTCTTGAATTTCTTTTTTGATTGCCTCCACTTTCTCTGTAACTCGCTGAAACTTTGAAAGCCAATGGAAAGGAATGTTGTTTGGATATGAGCAGCCCTTTCTTTGGGGGGAGCGTTGCGTGACATCCCAAAAAACGGCTGCGAAGGAGACTAAGCAATGCATGGTATGCGGCACGTGTATTGTGAACGGTACAGATGGAGTCCAGCTGGAAATTGAGTGGAGCACCAAAGGCTTGGGTACTGTGAACGGTCATGTATTTGTCATATCCGACTCCCTGTTCAACATTCAGGACTGACAGTTACAATCTGTGCAGTATTAAATGAACCCAGACAACATTCCTTTCAATGCATCCTGGGCCCGACCAACTCAGGCAAAATGTGGTTCCTTGTGAACCAGCTCTGTCGACCCTTTCTGCGGCAAGTTTGATTTCATTGTGCTCATCTGCGCAACCTTCACCCACAACAAGACCCTATTCCATTTTGCTGAGAGAGACCTGCGTTTTTATCCCATCATATGCGACCAACACAAAGTAGAACTTTGTTTGAAACTAGCAAGTTTTGTTTTTGAAGGCGCCAACATGCTCATTGTCCTAGCTGACTGCGCAGCCTCCAAAGATGTGAAAGGAAGCACCAGCGAGCTCATGAAACTCTGCTTTTCCGCCTGCCACACGAATATCAGCATGACCCAGCAACTCTCCAGCATCGCCAAGCTGTTCCGTGAAAATGTGGTGGCTATCTTGCTGTTCTACACCCCTTCGGTCAAGACCACAAAGGCGATTTTTGAAGAATTGTCGGGAGAACTTTTTCAAGGTTACCTCAAGCTGCTGATTGGGAGGTTGAAAGAGAGAAAGTTCTCTCACCTTGTTTTTTCTCTTCGCCACCCGTACGGTCACTCAGCTGCTCGAAACCAAGCCCTCAAATAGCCCCGCTCTTTCTCAGCCAGACATCTTAGCCCTCTGAGAAGAGCTTGCAATTCTAGTTTCTACAGGCAAAGCAAAGGCAGGGCTCGAAATTGCGACCAATACGGTCGCCAATGTGACTAACTTTTTCTCCTTGGCGACTAAAAATTTCGTTTAGTCGCCATTTTGGCGACCTGAATTTTGTATGATCTAGATGTAAAATAAAGCATTAAACTCAAAACAAAAATCTTATCTTGTCTTGCTTTGCGTTCGTTGTAGAAGAATGAGCCAAACTGCATTAAAAAAGCCACATTTCCTCCAAAGTATCACGACTTTTGTTCGCAATGTCGTTCCCAATATTTTTTGCGACGCCATTACTTGGTAAGCGGTTACACTTGAAAAGAGGAGATCTGGTACTGAATGGTTGTCGGCCATGTTGATTCCAACGTACAAGCAAACGCGTTTGGCTCCCGTTAGCTATGAAGAAAGCGGCTTGAAACTTTTATTTACTTTTCAAGTTTGGGCAAGATTGTTTTTAGAAGTATGTATTTTTGTTGTGCTGATCACAACAAAACATATTAATTTTAGTCGGTCTGTGCATGCTGAGCACCCTGCTGTGGACACTGAGCACTCTGCTTAGATAAATTGAATATTTGCTTGGTTTTTTTATTATGGAGGACAACATACAACAAGTGACTTCAGATAGCACACAACAAGTGACTTCAAAAACCCCTTCCACGGCACTGCAAAAAGACCCCAGAAATGTGGCTGCTGGCAAAGCCCTTGCCGAGAAAACAAAACGGGCTCACTAAGAACATGAAAAAGCTTTGAAAGATGCTATTTCCAGGGCTGAAAAAGCAGAAGAAGCAGAAAAAGCTGAAGAGAAAGCTAAGAAAGCAGCAGAAGGCAGCTTCAACACAACTCAGTGGTCGGCTGCCCATGGTGGCTAACACGGCGCTGATCACAATGAAACATATTGATTTTAGTCAGCCTGTGCATGCTGAGCACCCTGCTAAGATAAATTGAATATTTAGTTGGTTTTTTCACAATGGATGACAACACACAACAAGTGACTTCAAAAACCCCTACTACGTCACCACAAAAAGAGCCCAAAAAGGTTGCTCTGGCAAAGCCCTTGCCAAGAAAACAAAACAGGCTTGCGAAGAACAGGAAAAAGCTCAAATGAAGAGAGCTCCACCACATGGATTGATATTTGAAAATAAAAAAGATGTACATATAATGTCTGACAACAAGCTATGCAAAGTTCACTGCTGTCATGGCAGGCAGCATCACTCTGAAAAAGTACCTTGAAGACCTGAAGATCCTTCCGACTTTGATTTAGAAAAGAGAAGGTTGTCATAAATGGCACATTCGTATCTCTTCAAATCCGTTATAACTGTTTCGTTATTATATTCTACATACACGATTGGTTATAGAGCCTTCGCTGAAGCCTTACATTTTATTTGGCTTCCTATTATGAAAACTGAAGACTCTGATAATGGAGACAAATGTCCTCCACCACCAATTATTGCTCGCCTCCACCAGAATTGAAAAAACATTTTTCTAAAATAAAGTATCGCGATAATAGTTGGTAGCGCTGTGGTGAATGCCACAGCTTTCATTGGTGGCAATTATCTTGCGAGAGCCCTTGGCAGGGGTGACAAAGCTGCACTTGAAGAAAAAGTGCACCATGATAAAGCTCTTGAGGCGTTTGAAACTTTGTACTCGTATGATTGTAAATTGATTTTTTTAATTGATTTGTCTGGCTATAACAAAATTGACTTTGATTCGTAAACTAACACAATCTAACCTTTGCTTTGAAAAAGGACGGATCAAAGTCTAATGTACATGCAATTATTGTAGTTAAATTTCACGTGTCCATTTACTGTACAAACAAAACATCTGGTTTCAAAAAGTAACGCAATTGTTCTCGGGTGAGGGCGTCACCATGTTTCCAACACTCTCCAAAGTTTATTCACTGTGTGAGAAACTTTCAAAATTCATGTGAAGAAAATGAGTCAATGTTCGATTGTTCATGAACTATTCAATTGTCTGTTGATTTCTCCAACAACCGCTGCAGTGCGTCGGGGTCTCGCAATATTATCTCGTACAACTTGATCAACTGGTTGAATAACAATGGGTTGTGTCAAATGTGTGACTTCATCGATCCAAATTAAATCCCTCTCTCATAAAGATATAATGTTTGGTATTGCTGACGAGGAAGATTTGTTTGTTAAGCATGTTTTGTTAATTGCAAAAAATATATATATTTGTGTAGATGTAATAAGGCTAAACCATCCATTGTCACATTTAAGGCTCAAGTAAAGAAAATTTATCAACTTCAGACGAGGATTGCTCGATTTAATCATAAATGGCCTATCCATCTAAAGAAATGGGGCAAGTATATCGAGGTAGAAACATAACTAGATGTAACATGATAAAGTTTTTTTTGTACTGTGTATGTAAGTTAAAGTTTATAATATTGTATTTTGGAATAAAAACAATGGAAGTGTAACAAGTTTCCTGTAGGTGTAATGTGTGTGTGTTTGTTCATAACAATATGTATTGTAAGAAAACAAAAAATTAAATTTTGTATTAAGATACAAAAAAAGTGCTTTCTCAATATCTGCAGTAAGCCCAACGGCATTATAGCGAAACTTAGTTAGCATGTCGAAGATATGGGGAATGTGGTTTTCACCAACTTGTAAACAGTCGTTGAGAGATCCTTCTTCCTTAGAATTCTTGGCTGATCCATTGTCGTTTCTTGATCCTTCCGTACAACAGCGTGATGAGGTGAATAGTAAACCCTCTTCGTTATGGGTTCATTCTCATTGTTCAAATTTGGCACCTTTTCGACGATTTCCTTTCGCACTTGCTCTTGTATAATCTTGTCATATTCGTGAAGTAAACATGGCTCATTTTTCAATTTGTGATGCAAGGATCAGAGTCGGGTTTCAAACATTCGATAGTTGTTTGTAAATGGCAAGCAGTCTTCCTTCCATGTGAGTGCAACTTTGTAATGACGACCATCAAAAGAGATTTCTTTGTTTCGCTTAGCTTTAAATGATAAACGATTTGCAGACTCAATGTCATCTGTGATTCCGATGCTTTTGGTTTCCCAGAACATTTTTAGAATATTTGTGATCTTGTCAGCTTCATTTCCTTCGTTTAACAATGGGTTAGACGACCTCGGAAACTTCATGGACATATTGTTCTTCGGTAGGGCCTGACAGAAGCCAACCAAACTTGCTGTTGATGGCTGTGGGACCAAATTCACCATGGATTGATTCTCCAGTGACAATGTCCCAGTAATAATCTGAGCCAATGAGAATGTCAATAGAGTCTTGGTCAATCACAGAACGGTCTGCCAGATCTAAATCTATCAAATGGGGGTATTTGGTGACGTCTATTCTCTTAGGAAGTGGCGAACAAATGACCGGAAAATTGAGTGCTGAAATTTCCATGTACTCATCTTTATTGCTTAGTAGTGGCAAAGTAACAACTTGGCGTTTTTGTTTGCGATAGGCGTTTTCACCAAATGTGTTTAAGTGAAGGGTCTCAGTTGATGTTGCAATTAAACCCAGCTTTGCTTTGATGTGGTTGATCACATATGAACGTTGACTGTCATTGTTGAACAGAATTCGTATGGGAATGGATTTGGATCGGTCTTTGTTTGTTGCTATCACGGTAGCAGTTTTGTAACAAAATGCTCCCCTTGGCCTTTTTCATACTTGTAGTTGCATTCTACTGTCGGTGGGCTGCGATTCTCTATATCTTTCTAAACAAATTGACTGATGATGACGGCCGCTGCAGTTATGACAGTTCCTTTGGCTCTTGCAGTCCTTGAGCTGATGCCCACGAAATAATGCAAATCGCTACAATAAACACATATTTCCGAGGTTTTCTTTGTCGGGTGGTCATTTTTGGTTACTAAGGAATTTGCGGACGGGTACTTGAGATTCTTGTGTTGCGTTACTGTTGCGTTACTCGCTTTTTGGATTACGTCATTGTGTTCTCGAGTTCCGGGATGCACTCATGTTCTTAATAAAATAGAATAATAATAAAATAGAATAAAATAGTCAATACAGCCGCCAACATGTTCTCGTTTATTGAGCGATACAACCAAGCATAACATGGTGTCAGAAGTGGGATAGCTCAGCATCCTGCCTCAACATTTTTTTTTTCCTCTACTGAGCCAGCTACTCGTAGAAAACGCTCCAACAAATACGTCAAGAGCAACTGAACGCTTCAACAGCATTGCATCGCTCACGCCATGCCCAAGCACGACAAGCCCATCCTTGATGTACAAGCAGTGTGATCCAATCGTGACCACTACCGTCACTGGGAAACCCGATTCCACGACTACTGCTTGCTTGAAGGATACAGAAACCTGCTAAAAACAGACTCACCGAAACGACCGATCATTACATCCTCGCGAAGAGACCCTTTGAACTAGCTGTCCTTCATAGTGCAATTCCTGCCGCTAAATGGACCACTCTAGACGACGTTATCGCGTCCAAGATACCAGCCGACGACGCTGGAAAACCCTGGATTTGGCTCCAGAAAATCAAGGAGCATTATGTTGGCGCAAGCACCTTGATGCAGGATTGTTACCACTTCTGGACAAAAATGCCACAAGCACAGCAAACCTCTATTTCCAAGTGGGAAACCGCCGCAGGACGCTGTTCTTTCGGTGCAAATGCAGACGAATTCATAAGGGACAAATTTCTTTTCGGCCTCAACGAATCTTTTAGCCGTTTCCGAGAAGATATCTTTTGCAGAGATGGCCAGCGGAAACCTGAGGACCCACCTTTCACCCTAGCATTTGTGGTGAGTCAAGCCATCTCATTTGAAGCCGCACAACACACAAACATGCTGTTGGCTAGCTCAACCATAGAAGAACAGGTCCACTACACCACATCCACCTGCTTTAACAAAGGCACCCACAGCTATCCTGGCAGATCTACTAAACCACCCAACAGGCCCTGTTTCTTCTGTGGCAGCAAACAACAACACTCCCGTAACATGTGCCCAGCTTCAGGACGAACTTGCAACTATTGCCGCAAAACAGGCCATTTCGCAAACGTCTGTCAACAGGCTGCCAAAGACCACCGCAGCTCGAAACCTGCCTCCCAACAGCCTACTCCCCCGGACCCCAGGCATGAGCACATTCGAATGGTTGATCAGGAGGAAAGCTCCAGTGCTCCTTCTGAGGAAAGCATACAATATGAGAACTGCTTCACCCTCTCAGACCAGCAACCAGGTTCTAATGCTGACAC
>OMLO01005551.1_pt1 | contig 10610 bp, 10 predicted proteins | sample 1674811 | NCBI WGS metagenome assembly OMLO01 (sample SAMN06265003, study PRJEB25207) | coral metagenome | isolation source: Coral host | place: Mexico:La Bocana,Puerto Morelos, Mexico | collected 2008-11-13
TATCCAATTAAGAACGCATTACGGCATATGGAACAACGAGGTATCATTGACATGGAGTTTGAGGACACACAGTTTTACGACTCAAGTGTCACTCTCAGGGTAGCAAGAGTAGGTATACAAGGAACTGTACAAGCTTGGAACCACCACCCAATCCCAGGTATATATGTGTGACACTGAAACCCAGTCACCCCGTTCCCGCCTCATAAAATGGCGTCTTTAACCAAAATTAGACACTCTATGGTAAGTCTTGTTCATCCTTTTTAAAAGCAGTCACTGAATATTTGTGAAACATTCTGAACCACGAAAACTCTTGATCATAGTATCGGCCCCTCTATCTACTTTTTTGTGGTCGTCTGATACAGGAGTTGGAACACCAGTGCAGCTGCGCAGTAATAACCTTCAAGGCCAAAATATACCTGCAACTCAGATTCCCACAAGCCAGGAAGCTGTAGCTGCCTATGAAAATCTTGGCGGAAGACTTAAAGTGTTCCCTAGTTTTGGCGTAGATCCTCTAGCCGATAATGTTGCACTCCAGGATGTACGAGAACGACGATTCAACAGCAAAACAGATATGGAAACTGTGTTTGGAGACATAGTGAATGGAACTGCTACTTCTTTTGAGCAAGCCATACAAAGATATGCAAATCTAACAACACAGCTACTGCCATAAATGCAACCTGGATTTCTTTATTACAAAGATAGCAAGTTTACAATAAGTTCTGTAAATTGGAATGCCGCATGTAACAATCTCCAAAGTCTTTGATCTGAACTCTTGGACTAAGTAGTAAAGAAAACAAAAATTATTTGCAGATATATCTTATTTTAACAAAGGCAGCAGATGAACAAAAATGAATTCCTGAAAGCCTTTTAATTTATGTTCCCTCTGTTTACAAGGAAACAACACCACAAAAGATGGAGTAGCTTGCCACTGTCGTTTTGAAAATGCCTATTAAAAATCTGTCTGAAAAGAAAAGAATGTTAAAAAATTTGGCCACAGTATCACTATATGAAAACACAACTTGCCTGTTATTCTAATTTAAAAACACCTTTCTGTGTAAACGCTGACTGAGCTGAGAAGGCAATTAACTCCTGTTATAATCTTTGTAGACTTTTCAACAGCAACCTTCGTGAGATGCAGTCTTATGTCAAACAGTTTGAAAACACGGTTTTGTTACCATTGAGGGCAACAATTTGACTTTATCAAGCCAAGTTTTGAAATAAGATGTTTGTTAACTTTGAAACGCAATGCTAACACAATAAAAAAACATATCCGCATGGCGTAAACTTGAGAAGTGGTGTTGTCACACTTCAATTACGTTGAAAACGTGTTGTTGCCTTTGCTAGAGCATCATCAAACCCTTTCAAAACAGATGTTTTACTTGCCCCATCTTCCTCTCTGCACTTTGGGCAATAGTTATGGCTTTGAAACCATGTATCAATACATGGCTGGCATCCAAGAACACTTTCACAACATGTTCCAACCATGACAGCTGGTTGTGCAACATTTTGGCAAATGACACAATTGAAACTAGCCAAAAGGTCTTGAATAAGAGAATTTTGGACTGCTCTTACAATAAAGTAATCGGGTTGCATGGCATCTGACATTACTTTCTGGACCACATTTTGTATCATGTCCACAAGTGACTGAGTTTGTTCTGCTAACAGTTGCTTTAATGTGTCAGCATAATCTGAAATAAAGAAAGAGCAAAAAATCCCCATTGTAATTAAGGTTTTTTTTATAAGAATAACATGTTTTGTCTAATTCAACGAATAAAACAGTACCATGTTCAGAAACTCTTTTCAGGGAAGATTTGCAACAGGCAGTTCATACATTACCCATACAAAACTGTTCTTGGCAACTGAAGCGATTCTCATGACAGTGACATTCAGTGAATGTCTACCAGGGTTTGTTGGTCTCCTGCAATGTACTAGGTGCAATCATCGTCCCAGAAAGCCCTGAGGTTTGCTAAGTGACAATAGCAGAACTAGTACTCCCAGAATAAGTTTTTTCAAGGGGGACGTGAATATACTATTGACAACAATTGAGTATGTGAGTCCAGTGATAAGGTCTCTTCTGAAAACACAAACATTTTCTATTGGTTTGTGTTCAAGTGCTTGGAGAAAAAATTAAAGCACAGTATTCCTCTTTACCAGAATCCTATATGTTTTATTCTCCTGTCTCTTCGTAATGATGTCACATGCTTACCAAATGTGCTCTTCTCATATACCTGATTGTAAAGTAAGTGACAAATTTGAGCTCTTTGTAGACACTCCATCACTATCAGTATCAATGGAGACAATTTCATCATCTGCAGCTGCTTTCTTGTGCTTTCTTTCCTTTTTATATATAGTGGACACAGCAAAGAGCTCCCGGGAGTTTGCTTTCCAAAATGCCAAGCCTACAAACATGAGAAATCAGAAACTGTCATTCCCTGGCTATCTGTTGTCATTAAAACAGAAAGTAAAAAATGGATGTACCTCTGGTTGATTCTGAGTCTTCTACTGCTAGTCCATTGGCAGTGACTAGTTCAAGAGAATCATCATCAAAATCATCCCTACACTGGGCAACAATGAAAGGAACACATGCAGTACTCTCAGTGACATTGATGTATGTTTGCCTGGTAGGATTTGTTATCTTCATCCCTTCCCTTTCAGCTCTGGTTACTTTCAGTGAATAGCTGGTCATTTTCTTCATACCAGGCATTGCTGATCAACATAACTAAAATACACAAAACAAGGAAATGACCATTCAATAACAATCAGTGTTACTTACAGTACATACAATATTGCCACAATTTAATGTTCTCTATTCTGACTGAAGAAAACAAACATGCTCTCAGAACAAACACAGAGTGTTTATATGTACATTTATATGGTGGACATGGAAATTAAAGTCTTAAATAACACTCACATGTACAAGCTAACTCATAGATCATCTGTGGGTGGTAAGAGGGTAGTGGGAGGTGAAGCCTCTCTTCCTCTTACTCTGCTAAGATTAATGGAAATCCTTTTACCTTATATAGATAATCTCTGGGATCCTAAGGAGATACATGTAGGGTTAATATTATTGTTATGAAGTTGCTAGGGGCCTGTGACACCTGTGACGTCAGCCAATAAGGCTTTAACCATGCAACTTTCTGGAAAAGTTCTGAAATTGTAATATTAGATCATGGAATTCTAACACTTTGATGTTTTGTTATCGCCACTTTACATTTTTCACCCACAAAAGTATTGACCTCACGCTTATCGCACAATATGTGAGATGACCATCTATCTATCTACATGTATTAAGTCATTTAGGTCACCACTCCGGAATGCTTGGTATTGGAAGAACACAATTGGCACAACATGGTCAAGAAGATAAAGGACTGAAACAAACTCGTGAGACTTGCATGAGCCAAATTTTGGCAGTATTTTGTACGTACGAGGCTCCATCCAAGAAAAGCTGCTGTAACACATAATGTGGAGAAGTAGGGTTTAGGTTTCTTTGCAAGAATTCGACCAAAACGATGTCTTCCACAGCATTCAAGTAAATGTGAAATCCTTGCTCTGGAATGATAGTGGCAATTCTCTTTTCTTTTCCTTGTGCAATTAGTTTTTTGGGATAATAAAATCCTGGCCAGTTAGCTGGTAAAGGTAAATAGTAACTCTTCACATACTCTTCTAAAGCTGGGTACATCTAAACTAGGTACAGTATCGCATCTCTATAATTTTCTTTGCTTTTCAACTCTTGCTCAAAAACATCAAGCAGTGTGCAAGTTTCTAATGTTGCCAGCTCATCTTGACTACCTCCATTGTAAACCCTGCAAATAGAAGAAAAAATATTCCTAAATCAATATCTTGTTATGCAACAAAAATAGGTTACGTTCTAATTCACTTTGTTCAAACGAACGTAACTTATTTTACTCTTTATATTCCCTGGAACAGACATCAAACTACAGCAGTATTAGGATGGATACTCTAGCAGAGTAGCAGTAGAAATCACAAAGTATCCTCACCAAAAAAAGAAAAGACGAATAGCCTTACCACGAAAAAGCTCAGAGCCACTACTATACGATTTTTGCCTCTTCTCATCATATCGTTTCTGCTCTTTAACTTTATGTTTCTTTCCCGCGGCTTTGGCTTTTTTCAACTTTTTCTAGTTCTCAGAGTCAGATGCTAACTCATCGGATTCGTATTCCTCAACGACTTTCCAGCCGTCTGTGCACTTGTCCGCTATCTTAATTAATTTCTGGCACTTGTGGATGATCTTTTTCCCTTTCGCCAGATGTGTGATGCTTTGGTTGTTTGCTCCTTTCTGGTTCGCTGTCTGTATCTGCTCTAGGATATTCTCCAACTCGGCATTCACTCTAAATTGTTTCTGGTTGCCCTTGTATTTTAGCTTGACAGTCTCCTTAACTATCTTCTGTTTGCTTTCGAGCTTCTTCCCTTGTGTATCCAGTTGAGTTGCAAGATAATCTTTGAATAGCCCAGAGACTTGTTGTACCAATGTGGGACTTGATGAATCTCTGCTCGTTCCCGCTTTTGGTTCTTCTACGAGCTGTGTCACCTGTTCATTTCTCTGCCCAAGAGTCGCTCCGATATCGCTTATTGAAGCTGTATTTCCAGCTAGGTGTTCTTTTCCATGTAGTCGACTTGGTCTTTGTCCTTCGTCATCAGACGGCATGTCAGTTCATCTTGGTTAAATAAACTCGTCAGCTACTTGCGAGAGAGTGATATGTGTAATTTATGCAAACTCTTAAGTAAGAGTTTGTGACCAATCAGCAACTATCCTGGGACATACTGGGCGTAACTGCGAACAATGGTCACTGAAATACCTTACATGCCAATAGAAAATACATGTCTTACCTGTTTTCATTCAAAAGACTAACTATGTACCTCATTTCTTGCAGTGACTGTATTAACTTTGCTGGATCTATCTGAGCCAATTTGGGATGGATTTGGTGAAGGTACGGCCCAATTCTCCACTTGGAGATGATGATGATGACGTGGTCTGCATACTTCTCAAGGCATCTGCCATTATGCTCTTTACCACCTCAGAAGCAATTCCACCCTGGCACACTTTCACCTCTCCTATGAAAACTGCTGCAACACTCATGTGGATGTCCCGTGAGCTTGAGGCCATGTGTACAGCTGTTGATGTTCTGAGCTTTTGGGGTACTTTCTTGGCATGAATGTGGTGGTGGTCATTCAGCATGAATATCATAAAACATTTCAGCTGTTCAAAATAAGAACATTTTATCAGATTTACAGAGATTTTATTCATCTCCCACAAATAACATGTCAATGATACAAAACTGTCTGTTGTTTTTGTAATCTTTACTTTTAAGTAACCTTTTTGAGAACCAGACTATAGGCCAAACTATTGTGACAATAAATTATTATAATTACATTTGTTCCCTTAGAAATCTGTTCAGCTGCAAATATGGGATGGTTGTCAGCAAGTTCTTTCCTGAATTTTTCAGTTGTGCGTGGGTTTGCTGAAATGCCTGACACTTGACCAGCAGAAAGACCATCTAGTGAAAGGCCGCTCACTAATGCATGCAGTCCACTTGTTTTCTGTGATCTAAAAATAACATTACAGAATTGCTAAGGATGTAATAATAATTTAATTATTCTTTTGATATTATTCCAATAATACTTATTATTGTTATTAACAAGATAAGCATCTCATTAATCTCTGTTTTGTATGTGTGTGTGTGTGGGAATTTATGAATTTATATTTTTAATATTTACCACCAAAAAAAATTGGGCTGGATTTTGTTAAAAAATAATCACTATAATACACCACATTCCGATGAGGTTCCACATATTCATGAAATTTCTGAAGAACATCACTGTATTTGTCCTTGCTTTCTCCGGACCTGAACTGGAACGTGTCAAAAATTGTTTGAGCGTCGGGTCCAGCTGTGTGCAACAACAACGCAACCTGAACTTTTTCTGGCTTCTTGAACGCTTCATGAGCGGTGCGGTACACTTCAAAAGACTTCTCCCACTTTTTGCAGCTTTCTGCTACATTCGGAACGTCAAATTTCATCGGAGAGGGTGTGGGAAACTCCATTGCAAAGGAGAACTCACCGCTGCCACCATGTAATGTTCTCAAACTAACGAAAGAATGTCAAAACATCCAACGGGATGAACAAACACGTCAAACAGTCCGCCATATTTCAGAACAACCCAAACGCATGCGTAGTGCATGCTTTAACAGGATGATGCAATGCTCTGTTCCAGTCTCAAACGTATCATCAAGTGACTATGTTACAACTGGCACTGTTCTCGTTTAAGTCATAGATATGGAAAGACTTTGGATTCAAAGCTTTTTACGATGGCCAAGTAGTAAGGAACATTTGAAAGAAATTGTAATGTGTCACCAAGTCTGTGTCAAGTAGACATCTTCTCATTTTCCAACCTGTAGTTCCAGTCATTCTATTGACAATTTAACATTTAATTGAGTACTTACAAACATTACTTACAATAGCTTGATTAATGTACATGTTACGGAAAAAAATTAAATACAGTGTACAAAGCAAATAGTTGTTAACTAAAAGTAAAGAAGATCAACTAAACATAACAAGGTTATTTTCTACTGAGTGTTCATGACAGCTACCAACTTTTCCCATTTTTTAAAATGAGTTGTGAGTTTATTCCTCTCCCTTGCAATATGGAGTTCCAAGGAATATTGTCAGTGCAACAGGAAAGGTGTCTATTATATTTTATAGGTGGAAAGTGGTGGTTCATGGAGGAATAGATGGTTTTTATTGGACTATTGTCTATCTGAAATGTTCAAATGACAATAAATCTTTTCCAAGAGGCTATTTCAGAGTATCGTCTGCCCTCAAGGGTACGAAGTGGCAAGGGTGGCACTTTCCCACCCTGAGCGAGGTCCCAACAGAGGCAGCATGATAGCAAGGCAGAGTGTGCACAACCAAAGAATAGAGAGACTGTGGAGGGACATGTATAATCAGGTAACATATCTATTTTACAACCTTTTCTACCATCTGGAAGGTTGTGAGGTGCTTAGTCCAGACAATGAGATACAGATCTTCTGTCTTCATTTCATTTTTATACCACGGTACAATGCCGTACTCAAGAATTTTGTATCAGCTTGGAACCACCATGGCCTTTCATCAAGTGGAAGCCATACCCCACTTCAGTTGTGGATGCTAGGATTTAATAGTGTGGCTCATTCCAATCTAACTGTTGCTCAGGAACTGTTTTCAGAGGTAATAACTAATTTCATTTCCCTATTTTCTGAGTAACTGAATTGAAATTATAGTAAATTGCAACAGACCCAAATTTTAAAAGAAAGTTGTTGGATAAAATGGATTAAAACATGTCACTAAACAATATCATCCAATTTACCTTATTTTCTCACAAAGTAATCTTTACAAAAAGTCTGTATGTTTAATCCAGCACAACACAATACTATACAATTAAACAAAGTACATGTATTAAAAAGCATTAAAAGGACGTATTTAGAAAGATTCCCTGCCTGGTTTTTAGAATTTTATCAAAAACCTGCTGATTAATATTGCTCTCCTGTTGGCATCCTTCTCAATTACCTTTTTACCTTTCCCTGTTTAATATTTGTAGATTGAGGCTTATGGAATTGACTGGAATGGGTCATTACCATGCAATCATTGGGATGGTGCTAAAATGGAAGGCATAGAAGTTCCTCCTGTCAATTGCCCATTGAATGAGGTAGACTATGAACAGCTGAAAGCTTCAATAAACCCCATGGATGCCAGTGATAGTCATGGTATTGATCTATACATAAAAACTTTGTCTTTTGTTCAGGACTGTTTGGAAAATGAACAGAAACCCAATGTTGGCATGTAATGAGTAAAAAAAATTAAAACATTCCTAGATTACTCTCTGTGTATGATTGACACGAAATCCGTTCATCAATCACATAAGGGTTATTGTCTAAACTTGTGTGATCCTTCTTACTGCTCAACTAGGCCTTTTATGACACATGAACTTGAGGCAGGTAAGAAAAGCTTAATATACACATTTGTAAAGTACATTTAGTGAAACATTTAATATTGCTTGATATTATTCTAGACAAAGAGAACAAGTGTCACACTTAAAGAAAGATAGCTTCAACTATACGAATAAAGGAGTTTTTATTACTTCTCAAACTGATTTCATTTTTTCTAAAGAATCATCAGTAATAATGAAACATTGTGATATAAACATTTATCACTCTAATCAGTGGAAAACTAACAAACAATGCATTGTTCTCTGATAATATTTTTCTCTTCCCTTTTCCAACGACTTGAAGTCTAACATCATGTTTAAAAATATGCAACTCTAATCATTTATCCATCTGCATGCAAGTTATTTCTCAAAATGTGAAATATTGCAATACAAATGTGAATGTAGTTTCAAACTGTATATTGATTTAAATAGAAATATACCATTCTTAAAATTTTCATAAAACAGTTAATAGCATAAAAGTACCATTGCAATGACACAATACACTACGATCTTCTGTCATAATGGGTTAAACCCAGCAGGTTGCTCTAAGTTATTCTAACCATGCCACTATTTTGTAACTATGTCATTACAATAAACTGTAGTCATTACAATAAACTGTACACTGTAGTCTCCTTTTAAGAAAAGCTGCCAACTGATTGGCACAAAACTATACTATACTAAAACCACTACCTTTGTTTAAGCTTTCTTTAAAAACTTGAAAATTTTCATGTATGCATGGTAGTTCCAGTTCCTGGGGGCACATACTTGTATTTGGAGGGGTCCACAATCAGGCTGAAGCTTATTTTATCAGGATCGTGAAACCCTAGTGGTGGTATTTGATTGGTCCCAGTGCAAAACATTAAGAGATCTGGCAATCTGTTAGCTGTACAAAAAAAGAGATGATCTTGGATTAGCTGACCGATTGCTAAACAGATATGCTTTTAATATAATAAGTCATAAGGGCCACTAAGACAAAATCAAAGGAGCCCAACTTCTGAATCTCAAAATATCCACAATAAATGTTTACATCACTAAATACACTTGAAAACTTCCCATTGGAAATGGTTATAACACTGATAAAGATTAAATGTACAAATGTTCACATATCAACCTAGTAAATTGCTCAATAGCTCAGTCCATAGAGCGCCGTAGAGGTCATGGGTTTGATTCCTCTCGGGGACGATGATTTTTATCATTTATTCGCTGAACTTAAAATTTAACATCTTTCATTGTTCATAACACTGTTTCAAGTTAGCTGAAAGATTGCAATGTGGTACATTGCTAAACTTACAGTGTTTAACAATATGGTATCATCAAAATATATATGATGATATAAGAGCCAACATTCCCTTAAAAAGATAGTTATTAGATGTGGGGAAAAACAGTTTTGCGAGAGGTTTCTTCATTGAGCAAAACATAATCTGTCATGATAGGTCTGGTTTCTTTTTCCATGAAAGCAAATTACTGATGATCAAACACCATTGGAGCGGCATGGAAAGATTATTACACCAGAGTTTCCTGGTATCGGATTATGTTACATTCCCGCAAAAATTACCACATGTACGCAAGCCATACACGACCATATTTTACCAGCTAATACAGTGCGTCTATTTCGATCTTACAGACGATCATATGGCCGATAGGTATGTTTTCTTCGTTGAAGTCTATTTCTTTTATGATTTTTGGATACTCATAGCTTGATTTGCCACTTCATCAGAAAGTGAGATGCGCCGGGTGAACCTAGAAATGCCGATGGAAAGCGACCGAGATATGAATCATGTTACAGTACTTTGTTTAACTTTCCTTGTCGACTATCTGAACTGCAATATGCGCAGTGCATGACTTACAGCGTCTGAATATAATGATTATCCAATTTGCTCCTTTTGACGCCTTTATTGGGCGATTCCAGGAAATATCCGTACCATACCACGGACGGCTTCTCGGAATTCCGAGGGCAAAGGGGGATACTTACGAGTGGAATTCTTAGAGCACGAACTAGTGACATTTCGTCCTTAACAATGAATAACACGATAAAGCGGTTTCTGGAATACAAGTATAATCATTTGACAGGTTTTTGAGAACCTTTTTCTGTAGACTCGCCGTTTTTCAATTCTCGTACACGCTAAAAACATTGTTCTTTTTTTTTGCGAAACGTGTTTTGTTTTTCACCGAGGACGCCACCATTTCAAGCTCATGAGATTGGGAGTGACTGCTGACCCCAATGGCTCAAATTCAAGATGGCGGAAACAAAATATACTCGATCGTAACATCTTCTGCGAGGACACACGTTCATCACACGATATTCTTATTTTAATGTTCTGTACCAGTTTAGGGCAATGTAAAGTCAACTAAAGTTGAGTCTGTTAACTAGCGGTAAGGAGAAAACGTTTAATTTTTTTAACAATTTTCATTCCAGAACTTTCAGAGTCAGGACGACTCCCTCTATAGGTCTACAGAAGCAGAAATATTTTTCCGTAAAATAACCGAAATTGGGCAAATTAGTGAACCTTTTAAGGGTCTGACAAAAAAATGGAAAATCTGAACAGGAGAGTGGGGGTTACGATTATGGAAATCTGAGGGCATGGGGGGATAACGCATTTTGGAAATTCTGAAGGCAAGGGGGGGTTAAA
>OMLO01005552.1_pt1 | contig 10610 bp, 6 predicted proteins | sample 1674811 | NCBI WGS metagenome assembly OMLO01 (sample SAMN06265003, study PRJEB25207) | coral metagenome | isolation source: Coral host | place: Mexico:La Bocana,Puerto Morelos, Mexico | collected 2008-11-13
TAAGGAAATAATCCAAGGAAGAGTACTGGTTGCCTTGAATATCCACCTGAGAGAAACACACAAAAATGAATCGAATAATATATAGACAAATAACCGTTTGTTTATGTGCAAGATAAAAACTAGTAAAAACTTATGACTGGAAGCCACTCTTCATGCGCAATATGTGCACAATAGTGTATAGTAAATTTGCGATCATTTTTAAAATATCATATAAAAAGCGCCATAGCACTAAAGATCTGGCTAAACTAGAAAACATTATTTCCAAGATGGCGAAACTGGAAGCAAAATTTGTGTCCGGGAAGGAAAACTGTTCTTGACCTGAGGCAAAAACAATGTTTGTTTCCGAGCAGCAAACATCTCCACATTTCCACAACATCTGTTCCCACGCGGCTAAACTGGTAGACATAACAGGACAGGATGTACACTTTCACAGTGTTTGTGTGCACGTCTTTTGATCTCAACAGTGTCAGTACAGAAAACAGAATGTAAAGTTCAAGTTCAGTGTTCTTCAAATTTGGCGGGGTGCAATTTTTTGATAATTAAATGTTGGCAATGCCATCATCAAGTTCCTTAGCCTCATCTTGAATGAACTTTTTTTATTCAACTTCCTTTCATGATTCTTTCATCTGGTCTGTTTTTCTTTTAGCAATTTTGAAGCTTCTTTCCTGACTTATTGTTTTTTCATATGTACTTCGCTGGTATTTGTCATTCTTTTTCTCATTAAAGGTTTTGACGGCCAATTTACCTTTTTTGAAACGCTTTGTAAATTTCTATTAATGTCTGTTCAGCTTCTCTTTTAGACCTGCTTATCAACGTAATATTCAACTCCTTATAAGAACCCGGATAATCCAGGGGGCAAAGTAGATGGAATTCGTGCACTGTTTCATGGATAGCATGTGCGGAAATTTTAACAGCCGTGTCGGTGCATTGGCTAAAATACCTCCATCTCGGAAAAAGGTGGGCAAAAAGCTGTTTCTTTTTACAAAAAATAAATCATTAGTTCCAGAAGCGATCCAGTTACCCTGCAGATAATGCCTAGGGCAGTCACGTAGCGACATGATATTTAAAAATTCGTGCATTATATCAGCTCCCATCAGTTTGAAGTAAAATTAACAATTTTTCCACTAACAAGCGTTCGAACCTTTTTTTTTTTCAAAAGGCCTCCAGAAGAAAGCGCGAAACTTGCCAACATTCCTTTAATAACATACGTTTCACCTAAACCCTGAATTAACATGATCATAACTTTTCCCTAGCCAATTGAAAGTAAACAATTGGCACGGTATTCTCTGGATAGCACTATTTTTTTGCCAAGGATAATGAAAAAGTTGTTTTTAGCAGTACTAGCAATGAATGCAAATTTGCGCAACTTTGCAACGATATTGTTATTTGGGATTAAAAATTTGTTCACCTTCATTATCAGTCACTTCATTTGAAAAAACGGATCGTATTTGGCGCCCACGCGCTTTCTGAATTTTTAGAGTTTAACAGTTTTTTTTTTGTTCTTTTTTTTCATTTTTAAAGCACTATCTCAAAGCATTCCACATTTAAATTTTTTACCATGGATATGTAGTGTTTCAAATATGTCAACCTAACGAATTATTTTTTTTTTCTTTCACACACTTTATTGTATATCGCCATACACCAGAACAAACGGAAATGCCAAATTGCACCATGCAATGTTAACTTGAGGAGCAGGGATGGCGCAGTGGTGAGAGCGCACGCCTCCCACAATTGTGACTCGGGTTCGATTCCTGCCGGGTGCCATGTGTGGGTTTAGCTTGTGGTTGCTTCTCGTCGTTGCTCCGAGGGTTTTTCTCCGTGTTCTTCGTTTTCTTCGCTCCACAAAAATCAAAACAACAAATTCCATCCCATATTTTATCTTGCTTGTCCAGCCTTCTTACAGAGATTCTGATCTTGTATCAAAAAAAAATTATAGTACTTCTTTAATATGCTGTATTAAAATGACGAAGAACAAAGAAAGGAGAAGATATGGGCAAAATGCATAAAAACGTCTGGCATGTAGAGAAACATTTTTATGTTTAATTAATATTCCTTGCCCGGTAAGTGAGGATAGGCAAGCAGCATAAATGTATTAATTCGATTGCTTGTTCACGTTTAACTTTCCAATTGAAAAATTGAAAACTGTATAGCATTACTTTATTTTTGAACATTGCTTTAATTTGTTTTAATTTGTTTTAAGGATTAACAGCAGTTATCAGACCAGAGTAATCTATTCAAAGAGAAAACAAAAATTGCCAACTGATCAATGACGAAAATATCGTCAGGTAATTTATCTTTTTCATTTCAATGTGAAGCAAAAGCTTCAAGGAATGTTCTGGAAAAGTAAGTTTGACAGGACGGGCCTATTAATTTCGGACAGTTTAATTCATTTGACTGCATGCGGATTTTATTTGTCAATTCTAGGTGACTTCCACCTATCATAAAGTCCCGGATGTAGTTACACCTCATAGAATGGATAAAAACTGATGTAGTACACGGCCGTCTTGATACTGTTATTCGGCTTTTAAGGACAGCCTGTTCAAGACGAACAGACAGCAGAGGACCTCGAATCTTTGCGAGAACGGTAAGAAACACCAAAATTATATTAGAGCTTTGTCAAAAATATACCATCTTCAAGTTGGTAGGGCATTCATCAATCTTCAATTTGTGAAGTGTCAGTACATTTTAGATATCTCTGTATACTATGATCATTTCAAATGCATTCCTCGTAAATTTACTGTTTCGTTAAGTTTTCTCGAGGCCTCATTAAACCAGAGAAAAGACTCTGGATAGCGAAAGCGACAGAAAAATACCTTGCTACACTTCCGCAACGGAGAAAGATGTGTCTCGAAAAATTTAACTTGGGTACTTTTGGAAATTTGTCATCATGTCACTTACTCCATGGAAAGTTCCAGTCGGCAGTGAATCTGAAAATAAAAGGATACGCAAAGATGCTACTTTCAGTTTGTCGGTGAAAAGCCAAATGGGAGCACTTAATTTCAGCGAGAAACAAAGATAAACATACGAAATTAGCTAAGGCAGACTGAAATATTTAGAGAGATGTATTATAAAACCAATAACTGATACTCTAGCACACCGACAAATGCAGATATATCTATATCATCTGAGCACAAATTGCGTTCCACATCAGATCTGAGTATAGTGTCATTTTATCAGTATTTCATATACATAGCATTTATTCGTTTCCCGTGGCTTTTCTGCGATACGAATTTCCGTGTGCAATTAGTGGCAGAACCAGAATTTAAAAAAAACATTCGAGATTTATCGCACGGTTAAATATGTGTCATATTTAACTCAAGGAAATTAAAAAAGTCTAGCTCGCCAATCTGTATTTTTTAATAATATCAAAGAGGTCACGCCGTGTAAAACAAAGGAACGAAATATAAATTTAAAACCGACGGTGTTTTCATTAAAAGAAACCAGCCGTTGCCTAAGCGGAATTAATCGCACGATACCAACCTTTCGTTTGTGTTTAATTTTATTACTTTTCGCTCTTTAACTGCTCTGGTTTTGCATTTTTTTGAAGTGTTTTGGGAATACCCCGAGTCTTCATTTATTTATGTATCTTGTTTCTCTATTAAAACCCAAACCTTCCAGACCTTTCTAGGACTTACTGATAATAATTGTGCTCATACATAACACGGAACCAAACCCCGTTCATAAAAAAAATGAAACACAGTCGATGTTAAAAAGAAATTAAAAAATATTAAAAAGGCTCATTCAAATTTCCAAACTGCTTTTATGATTTTCTTTCTTCCTTTTTCTCCTCGAATCTGAAAATATCACTAAAACCACAGCAGTAATTTTCCAAAATGGCGGATGCCGGTAACATCGCAGCGTCTGAATCTTCCTCCCCTAATCCTTCTACTTATGAAGTAAAACTTTACAATTTACAATTGGCGTATTTTTTAGACACAAAAAAGAGTTATTTACAAGGTTTTACGAGACATCAGCAAAATGTTTGTGATACTGATCTAGACATTTTTGGAACATTTCTGAACAAAAAATTGGAGTAGCGAGGATGGAGGAAAGCGAATGGTGGAAGTAGATAGAACTGGATAGGGAAATACTTTTAGGGAATATTTACAGTAGGAAGGAAAGAAAAATTGGCCCAAAAACTAAGGAGAAGATTTCCTCCTTTTATTTAGAGATTTACCGCCCGTTACTTTCCCCTCTTCACGTGATGTTTGTGCAACATTACGTTACGCAACAGTTAAATTTCAATAAATTATTGTTGTTTCAAGATGCAGGAAGTTTTTGTTAAAACCTTGTATTTCCAGATTATCTAACTGTAGTAAACACACAAGTGTTTGGATTAAAAAAAAAAACGAAAGAGGCGGTAAATAAAATAATTCCTTACCTGTTTTATGTTTTCCCACATTGGCACGAGTGCGGTTTCCACTACTGAGAAGCGCACACGGTGTATCGATGGCTAAAATTACTCTCATTCTTATAAGCAGTGTCTTTTAAACACATTTCAGAATAAACACTAGCGATAAAAAACGATGTTTCGATTTCTCAGAGATCATTTTCGAGTTGAAGAAAAAGCGAGTGAAGTACAAATTAGGACGTGAGAATGTCAAACAATAAAATATGTAAAATTACTCTCAGTGTCGTAAATATCTCGGAACGGTAAAACATCGTTCTGCAAATTCTCCAAAAAAAAGATATCTATAAAAACTTCAAATCATCACGCTAAAACCTTCTAAATATCCTTTATTTTTGTTTTAAAAATGAACCGATTTTCCTTCGTCTTAAAACAATGGACTAGAATGAAGTGGAATGCACTGACACTTGGTGCTGCAATTTCAAGTGGACTTTAAGAAGGGGAAGTTGGGGGAAGGTTTGACTTAAATATCCAGTTGTCGTTAAGCAAACAGGTGAATTTGGAAGAGAAGGTCGACGAATTGCGTTTATTTTACGTCTTACACGCCCCCAGTCTCAATCTGCTTCGTTTTGGCTCATTATTGCGAACCTTCTTTGATATTTTTCAACCATAAACTGTTATCTTCAGGATGTTTTCAATTTGAAGTTGATTTTGCATATCCGATATCGCTAAAACAGACCTTAAATATATCACGTCTGTTAGTTATTTTAAGTCTGTTGTCTTAAAATCTATTGCACGAGAAACATTCAAATTTAAAAAAAACTTAAGGCCTGGTCAAACAAAGAAACATTTTTATGGAAATATTGAGACGGAAAAACATTGTTGCGGAAGAAACTTTTTCAGTTTAGTTGGGTGGGAAACCTCTTTCGGAAACAAACATTGCTAGTCGGAAAAGGCAAAATGTTTTTGCCTCAGGTCAAAAACATTTTTACTTCCCGGACACAAGTGTTGCTTCTGAAACATATGCCATGACAACAAGTGCTGACTAGTTCCCAGTGCTACTCATTAAAACAGTGTTTTCCAGCGATGACAATTGCGAACCCAAGGATGACGCGAAGTATAACGAGTGACCTTTGAAATTCACAGTTGTCTAGATCCGTTCGGCACGCTGATCGGGGTAACAACCTGTTGGCACAAAAAAATAGTCAGGCAGATGACATGATCTAAAATAATTTCACGATGTTGTTTTGCAGAGGAAATGCACATTTACCCATTGTTCTTTTTTTTAACGTAGTTTTGGTGACGTTCTCTTTGCCGTCACGTTTACTACGCGCTGCGATGACGCAGATATTTTTTATGGCGTGTCGGAGTATGCATAAAAACAAGTACTCTTGGAAGCAAACCAGAGAGTGTTTCAGAGAGTGTTTTTTTTTTGTAGGAAACGCGACAATGTTTTTTTCTTTGTGAAAAGGCAATCAGCAAATGCAATGAACCATGTAGCAAGCGACGGTATCTTTGAATTGCTTTACAAATCTAAAAAAACATTTCTTCATCCAAAGCAGAAACACAGTTGTTGCAGTCTGAGTTTTGCCTGACTAAAATTATAGACACAGTGTAACAAATGATCGTGTTAAACCCACCCACGCACAACGGTACTGAGCGGCCTCCATAGCTTTAAGAGTCTTGTAATTTCTGTTCAGTCGGCCACGCATCCTCTTAAGTTTCCTATAAGTTTGATTGATGACAGATCAAAGTTGTGTGCAGTAGGCAGGTGTGTATATCCTTAGGTATGACATGTGACGGGGGAATGATTGATCACGCTGAATTAAACTGCGATTGGTAGCTTTGTTCAGTTCTATGCTAAAAAAGGGAAAGGTCAATAGAAAGGGAGGCTGAACAAATAATATTCTGTACGCAGCTGATCAGGGTGAATGCTCTCCACATGTTAGTTAACCTCCATAGCAGTATTTCAAGAATTTCATCTCAAGGTAAGATTTTAAATCTTGAGGCAACAGGCAAATTGAACATTCGATCGCTCCCTGGGGGGCCGTCGCAAGTTGTTCAGCCAGAACGGACGCGTTTGTGGCAAGATAAAGTGTTTTCTTGTGATATTTTCTGTGTTTCCGAATATAGACTACAAATCTTGTACAGATTGGGTTGGGTTGTTTTGGCACACTTTGCTGAAATTTATAGAACCTTCACGTTGAAAACCCAGAACGCAAGTAATTGAGAAAGTTAGGTACCTTGGTTCTGAAATAAAACCAATCATTTTCAAGTATGGAAATATAGACGAAATGGAAGAATTTTATTCAAACAGATACATGCCAGATTGTTTTTGCATGATCCCAAGGTCAATAACGCGTGGAACAACTACATTAATTTTTCAGAACAGCCGGTTGAGCAAAACACAGCTTGTAATATTTCGGCGGCTATTACACTCAGCATGTTTCTGAATTGAAATTCTGAAAAACAGATTTATGCCATATTATCCAGTTACTTGCTTGAGTCGTACTGGGAAACAATGGCCATTAATTGATTTTGTACAGACCTTCCTGTGCTCGACCCGGGCTGCCACGAACCAAGGCCCATATTCTACAATACAGCTATCAGACTCGGTAACCGTCGGTTTGCACGCGGTTACACAATTCATAGTACATTTGCCGTGGCTAAAAGGTGAACTCTCGTGTTTTAGTTCATTATATGCCACCCAGCTGTGTAACTGGGATTTATGCATTTTTCTTTCTGTTACCCTATGGTAAACTTGATCCAAAACTCGTGTTTTTGAACGTATCTTATCCAGGCTTATCAAGGTCACAACTTAAGTTGCCAAGGCAAATTACAAAGTCTATTTCCTAGAAAACACACCCGGAAAGACAACTTTCTGGTGTTCTGATAACTAACTTCAATCAATTTGCTACGGATACTCAGTTCAAATAAATCAACACTTCTTCACAAACCCGTCGGGTTTAAAAACAGCGCCAAAATCTAAACAAACAGCGGCACACAGAGTAAGTACTCGCTTAAACTTCCTCTAAGTCCGTCCACAATGGAATACGAGTATCGAGCCTTCAATCATTTCTCCGCTCACATAGCCGCATGCGTTCCGTAACCATGCCAACGAGGAATGGACCTTTTCACGGTTTCTGACGCGATCGTATCTGGGGGCAAACGTAATAGAAAATGCCTAACAACTCACGGAAATTTCGAGTTCTGAAATATTTATATATTAAAAGTTAAAGATACTAGATAAAGTAATTTGCTTATCACATTTGAGGAAATAGCCTCGCTAAAAAAGTCACAATTAAGTTTTTCAGTTTTCCGTACATTTGTCTGTAAAATCGCCTGGAAATTTACAGACATTTGTAAAAAAAAAATCAAAAGTGCAATTCCTCGGCTGACAGCGTTTATCTACGATATTCAAATTTGATCTACTCAGAACGTTAATCAGTCTCAACTTATCAGGCATCGAACTTTAAACTTTTACAATATATTTACTGGAACTATCGCTGTGTTTTCCCCCCAAGCAAGATGGCGTCAGAGAACGTGGAAACTGTCTGTTATCACATGAGATTAAGGCGATGTGCCAACAAGTCAGCCCAACATGGCGTCCGAACATCATGGAAAATACCCACGGGAAGCGGTTAACAGGCGTTCTTCTATCGTCGAAAGCAATTAGCTGGTTTAATAGCGGGTAGAACATTCTAAATACATTTAAATATTCTGTAAACAGAATTTTTTTAATGTTGTATGTTTTAGGACATCGCATCTTCCTTCATTGTATTTAAAAGGAGAAATCTTTACACACATGCTGTAAATTGCATATTTTATTACATTACATGATATACTGAGCTGGCAGAACATACCAGATAAGTTTCAGATGTTTGCTCTGCGGCACTTCTTGATCGCTCCCGCCCGGCATGATGCAGTCATACCTCGTCTTTTTAGAGGTTGTTCGTGCGAAAATATTTTTTACTACATAGTTTCAAATAAAAAGGTCTCCATTTAATGAGTTACTATTTTCAGAGATGTGTATGGACCTCCAATGTCTTTTCAGACATAAGGCATATGAGAAAATATCCTGATTTTAGCGGAAACATTGGCGCTCGTAACTCAGCATGGTCTTAATGTCTTCATTGGGTTTGAAATGTTTAAAAAACAAACTGTCTTATCTAGGTTTAAAGCCTTTTGAGCAAAAAAGAAATGTAAGCGATGTCATCTTTTAATGAATAAAATTTAGCTCTGAAAGTTTCCTGTGTAAATCCGCCCCCGCCCCTCAAAAAATCTCCAAAACGCGCAGAACTTAGTCATTTCACGTTGTTGATGTGCAGAGAACGGTTAAGAAATGCACATAGATTTATAACGCACGTGCGTACAGTCATGGTTCGTCTTATTAAACCTTTTGCTTCAGGTGGCGTTCTCGTGAACTTTGATTGAATCCCAATGGTGAAAACCTTTCAAATTATACTTTTAAAATGTTTAAATAAAAAAAACAATCAGCACTGCTTAAAGTAATTGTCAATAGCTTTCATTTACCTGGGCACACTCTTGATTTTCAGTCACGAACGACTTTGTACAGTTCAGCACACAGTTTTACATGAAAATACTGCTCCATAATTTTACATTTGAGTAGCTTCATATTACAGATTGTCCGAACATCCGCACAATCCATACAAGAACGAAGTTTTGGAACAAAAAGACCTGTGGGTTTATTCTGACCTTCACGATCAGAGATATTGTAAATTGACCATTAATCGGAACAGACCTTTCAAAATTATATTATTTTAGAAATAAACATCCTTGAATTCACCAAATGAAATGTTTAACCCTCTCAAAGGTTTATCTGACAAACACCAATTTTCCATAATGCACTTATTCTCGTCCGATATCTGTGTGATATCGGTCACTCTAGCTCGAGAATATCGGCTTCATGTCGATTTCGTGAACTTCGCACAATTGTGAAAAGATCGAGCTTAATTGATGGTGCAGTTGTACAAAGGATTTAAGATTGTGACATTTTTTTTTCTTTTTTTCCAGTGTGCTAGACCAAAAAATATATTTCTGTGTGCCGACCATAGTTGATTCATGCGATAGTACAGTTGCGCAATAAAAGGGCGACAGTTTCTCAAAGCCTCCGCAAATCGTATTGTTTGCCAATTGCTAATGACAACATCAAACTTCAAAGCCTTGCTCAGCGTTTCTCTTTTGTTTGAATGCCCTTGATTGAAATAAATCAAATTTGTCGCATTCAATGGTGTACAGTTTCTAAGAATGACAGTAAAAGATCTTTGTTGAAGTGTCTATGATAAATTATCAACCGCACCTCAAATTGTGTTTACGACCAAGGAAGCAAGAAAATTGTCATTAAACACGATGTGGGCAGCTGGTTAGTTAAATTGCGTTCAGCTTTTACACCCGTACATCACTGGTGTTTCACTATCAAGCTGCGATATTAAAAGGTAAGGCTGGTCTCATCATCGGAAGATAACCAATTGAAAATATCGCAAATCATGTACATGTGCTGGTGAGTTTCGCTCTGGGAACGAAACAACACTTGATCAGCCAAAAACGGACCGCGCTTGATGGAAATGAGAGGTACAGTAAATACTGTGGATACCGTTTTGCAATTCCGATTCCAAAGATAATATGGAGACCTGCAAATCTGGGTTTCGCTTAAATGTTTTCCGGCGAGATTGTGACCAAAAAAAATAATAGCAGCGATCGAACCTCTTCCACATTTTCCAGCCTTCGAGAAAATTGAGAGTCACTGGACTGCGTTCAGCCCGGTCCAATTGACGGAAGATGTTTTTTGTGAAAGAAGCTTCATTTCCACATTTGTAACTAATAATTTTTTGCATCTTTGCTCGCTTTTTGAAATTCTTCTACCAGTTACCCTTCTATATGTGATCAAGATTACCACGGCCATGAACTTGGGCGGACTATCTAATTCGAGATTTCTTGAATAAAAGAATAAAAATAGGGCATATTTCCTACTTCCCCAGATAAGAACTAAGAAATGCAAAACCCTTTCTCATAAACGGATTTCTTTTCAAACTTGTGTAGATATTAAATTATATTCGTTTTATTGTTAAACATAGATTTTAAATTGTATTTTTTAAATTACGTAGATTATTAAATTGTATTCATCTAGCTTTCATACAGGATTTGATTGTAAAGACTCGCGTCTGCTGAATCCGACGTTTTTCAAAAAGAAATAGACTCTAGTGAAACACGTCACTGACGGCTTCCAGACGCGGCACTCCTG
>OMLO01005553.1_pt1 | contig 10608 bp, 6 predicted proteins | sample 1674811 | NCBI WGS metagenome assembly OMLO01 (sample SAMN06265003, study PRJEB25207) | coral metagenome | isolation source: Coral host | place: Mexico:La Bocana,Puerto Morelos, Mexico | collected 2008-11-13
GATTAATAATTTCGCTTCTTATATATTATTGTATATCTTAGTTTTTTAATAATTATAATTAGGAGGGCCACAGGTTTATTAGCTATATGGCTATTAAGTGCTACCCTCTTTAAATAAAGACGTTACTTACTTACTTACTTACCTATAACTCTGATTTATTTTGAAACCATCGCTAACCTTACGCATGAAGAGGTGATGCATGGGTCTGCATCACCTCTTCGAGTACTTTTCTTAAAATCAAACGAAGTTCACCGATACAACACAAGATCTGCAGCAAAAGGTAACTTCTGTCAATAAGACGCAAAGCTGGAAATTCAAAAGCGTTCCTTTTCTTGTTTCGGAACTTTAGTCTGGAATAACATTGCACCGGCCTTACGAGACAAAGCTAAGACAGTTTACCGAAAACTAATTCGTAACTCAAAAAAAAGAAAATGAAGCCTTTCGATCCTACTGGACCGTAGCTGCCGGAGCTTATCCCCGGTTTCTGAAGCATGAAGCGGCTAGGAGTATTTCTACTCCCCCTGGACAGGATGCTAGTCCATCGCAGGCCATTTCCCCGCAATTTGTTAGGTTTCCCCAACAATTTACCGGTACCCATTTATACACCTGGGTGAAGAGAGGCACTGTGAGAGTTAAGTGTCTTGCCCAAGAACACAACACAATGTCCCCGGCCAGGGCTTGAACCCGGAGCACTCGCTCCGGGGACGAGCGCACTAACCATGAGGCCACCGTACCTCCCTAATTCGTAACTCAATGCTTAACTTACTTTCAGCCGAGGATGACTATGTTGAAATCAATAAAATCGTTGACTTCCTAAACTCTTTAGCTTAATTTATTTAAAAACTCTGTCATTTTTTTTGTTATTTCATTACTATGTTATTCACTGTAATCTTTCTTATTTCTACTCTTTTCTTTTCTTCAACGGTAGATAAAATATTACCTTATTACCTTATTATTTATTTTCTTCTTCACCTCCCGCCTCGAATAGCTAGGAAAAATATTTTAAACAATGTGATTTTCTGAATAAAGTTTTGTTGATGTTGTTGTTGTTGTTGTTGAGATGTAGTAAAAAAGGACGCAATTGTTTATCGGTTGTCGTTTTCTAAAAAACGTTGAAGTTAAACACCAGCCCGATGATAAAAGACGAATACAGCCAATTTATTGATAGTTTTCAAAAAAGAAGGTCGGAATGAGACTTTCGCCGGTTAAAGCCGTTAGAATGGTAAGCCATTTGCTGACCCCCGTCTAGCAAGAATTCCATACCCAGGCTTTATTCTTTCAGACTGAATACAAACACATTACATTTAAAATAGAATGTATTAGCCCTCCACTCTAAATGGAGGCGCTATGGCCTAATGGTTAGTGCGCTCGACTCCGGATCTAGTGACCCAGTTGTATAAATGGGTAACGGTGAATTTAACGCTGAGGATAACCCTGCGATGGACTGGCATCCTCGATAAGGCTAGTTTACAAGGGACATCAGCAAAATGCATGCTTAACCTGTCTAAAGCTTCAATGTAGGTTTTACTTTACAACATAAAGATTGAGAGTTTTTTGTTCAATCATTTCTGTCACCAATTCGTTCAGCAACAAGTACAGTCATTTTTTTTACCGAGGTGTTAGATTTACAGTTTACGGAAGGAACATTATTACTTTTAGTGCACAAGTCCTCAGTACTTTTGTATTAAATTTGAACTATCAATATGTACACCAAAGTGACTTTTAAGAACTTCAGCCCTGGAATCGAATTTTATTTCTTACTGTTACTTCCGTCAGTTTTGACCGTGCAACTTATACTGACATATGGCAGGCAATCATGGCGGGCGCTACCAAGTCTCGGAAAAACAGCGAGCAATCGGATCCGGCGGCGTTTAATCTTCAGCACCATATTGTGGCTCTATGTTTTCTTGAAACTTAGGGAACAAAAATCGAGATTTGATGTTCCTTATATCACTCACTCTGGAGGGTGGTTGCTTGCACCTTTGACATTCCCCAATGTGACTCCTAGCTTGCGAACAGGTTCCCGGTTGGGTTTAGTGTGAGCTAAGTATGGTCTAGGAGGAGCGGGGCAAGCCGAGAGCAGTCTGGTGAGGAGAGGGTGTGCATGGGAGCCTGTAGACATTCGATTGATGCCGCCGTTCCATGATACCAGCTCCTAGTATCAAGATCTGATTGGTTGAATCGATTACTGATGACAGCTTTGAGAAAAATATTTGACAGATCTTGGCAACGCTTCCAACTCGCTTCGTTGGCAAATTCCACGAGCGAACGAAGCGAGTGGAATTCTTCATTTCGCGCTAAACGGCTCGCCCTCACTGTCTGCCTTTTCGCAGACTATGTGACTCCACGATCCAGTTAAGAGTTCATATGTGCCAAGTCAGTATTTAGCTGTGTGACCGCACGACGCGGTTCCAGTCAAACCTTCCCCATCATAGAGTCTCCGGCCCGTAGCTCAGGAGTTGGAGCACTCGCTAGATCAAGAGGGCTTTTGGGTTCAAATGCCATCTGGAACTCGGATTTTTTCCCAAGTTTTCATTTGATGCTATTTCTATTATTCAAAACGGTATTACTGTTGCTCGATTGAAGCTGCCGAAGTATTCGAAATATTAAGCGTGCGTATCCCTAACAGTCTCATGTATTCTGCACGAAATGCCCTGTTCATGATGCCATACACCAAGGGATTTATACACGCACTCGCCAGGCCACAAGTCGAGTACATCATATAGACCCCACGAGAAAGAACCCATCCGCCACGACCCATTTCCACGAAATCGATTACCATAACCGGAGTCCAACAGACGGCATATGCGACCACAGTCACGAATAAAGATCTCGTTAGCTTCACCTCTTGGGCTGTCATTCTGAAAGCATCGCTGCTTTGCCCTTGCAACGTTTTAACGCGTTTTTTGTTGGCTCTCAAAGCCAAGAATACTTTCGTGTAAAAGTGCTGGACAACTAACGAAGGCAAGACGAGATAAAAGATACCTAATTTGGCTAGAAACGAAAATTCAACGAAGCAGATTACTTTGCCAGGATGAAAAGTATACACACCGCCATTTGCGACGTAGGGAAGTTGAACTGTGGACGCAACGAGCCACACAAGGACAGCCATTACTTTTGTTCGCTTCACGCTGAATATGGTTCGGTGCTTTATTGGATGAGCGATGCGAAAATGACGATCAAGGGCCATCAATGCCATGGTTTGAAGCGAGGCACTGCAGAGAAAGGGCACTGCATAGCCACTGATTTGGCAAAGGTAAAAACCACCAAGCCATCGCCCGGTGATCATGGCGGAAAAGGTTAATGGAAATACCAAGAGCATCAAAGAAAGGTCCGAAATCGCGAGCGAGGTGATCAATATCCCAGCTGCATTTCGAAGTCTTGGCGTCTTGTAAACAACTAGAAGAACGAGTGCATTGCCTGGCACCGCCACAAGAAAAATTAACAAGCCAATGGAAGATTCCAAACCGATGGTGGAGGTACTTCTTGAGCGGAGAAGGTGCTGAAGACGACCCTGTTCGGATAAACTTTCATTCATTTTTAGGTCGAGCCCACGTTTTACTGTAGATGTGTTGCGGATTTAATAATTACCCGCCTTGCTTTTAACTGATGCGACAATTCCTCTTATTTTATATGTATAAACAAATTTCAAATTAGTTGCGACAAAAAGCAAGAAATATAAATAATTAATATTACGAAGAAAATTGCGTGATCAACTCCTGAAGTATATCCAAAACAATTCTATGTTGAGAATGTTTAAACAAAGTGTATATTCTGTAACTGACACTCTAAATGATTCATGGCACAGAGAGAGTTACCTTTTTTAATGGAGGAAGACTTTTTGTCACAATTAAGCTCCGTTTCCTATGTAAATATTGTCTCAGTATGTTCTCAAATGAAAATTTGCTACGACCAATGTAAACATTAAAGACGAAAGCAGACATGTATAATAGATTGTGAGGGACAAATGTGAAAATATATGATAAAGCAGACCCACACGATTTGTTATACGCTGGAAAACAAACAAACTAACGAATTAATTTTCTTCTCAGACCACTTACTACGAAAACAATTTTTTGCCGCCGACTTAGTTTAAAAACTTCCTGCTGAGGGTCATTGATGAAAGCATCACATTCATTAAAAAAATGCTTGTCATCTCGAAGTCTTGAATAAATGTGCTTCACATTCAACAGTATCAACTGTGCCCCGCATGAGTGCTGACTAGCTATCATCACTTTTTACTCCACAAAATAAAACGTTTGCAATTAGGAAATCCAAAGCAAAAAAGCATTACACGTGTAGCTGCGCAGCAATGTATTGTCACACTCAGATAATAGGCCTATATTAGCATATTAATTTTTTTCACTCGTTGTTGACCCGTCTTTTGTGAGAATGAGGGGGAAGGGGAAGGGGTATCTCAATGGCAGTACAATATGTTGGCAATAATAATAAAAAAAATTATCGTTTGTCTTACGATGTAGTCACTTAGGATGTGAATCTTGTCGCTTAGACTGCACACTGCTAGTCTTCATCAGGCGATGAGATGATTTGCTGTGATTGGCTGGTTTTTAACGGCTGTGATTGATGATTGGTGCATTTCGATCCTTGCTGTTCCGGTGGGTTGTTCTCTCAGCGGTCCGCTTTTTTGCAGCTATCCTGTTGTTGTGTTTCGTGATCGTGGTCATCCATGCTTCTGGAATTTCATTCCACTATTCCTGTTGATGTTGTTAGGGCGGTGAAGTCTTACGCGATATCGCCTCTTTCACCCTGCATGTGCACCAATGCGGATGACGATCAATAAACTTTACCTCATCCCAAAGCGGATAGTGTACGCCGTTGTGGGCGGAGGCGGAGGAGTTCTGGGTACGGGCAAGTCGATCATGCTCCTTTATCCTGTCTTTCAAGGTCTTCCAGTCTCGCTGATGTAAACTATGCCGCATTCACAGGCAATTCCGTAAACAACGCAGTCTTGTTTATTCGGGTTAGCAGAGTCTTTTGTCCGTACTAGGTTTGATCGTAGTTTCTGACTTAAAAACAGCGCGTACGCCTTGTTGTAGGCAGCGGCGAAAGTTGTTGGACAAACCATCAACGTAAGGCAAAACCGCGGTGGTTTTGAACTCGGTCGTGGGCCCTGTACTGTTTCCTGTTTTCTGGTCTTGGTAATTTTCTGCAAAAAAGAAAGAGGATAATCATCAGAAACAACAACAGATGACAGATATGCTTTTCCTCCTTGGAAATAACGGAAGGATTAGTTACGACGAGCTTAGCGCGATCGTAAAGACACTTGATGATACCGCGTTTTACTGATTGCGGTGGTGTGAATGATACGCTAAGTACTGATCAGTGTGCGTGGGCTTCCTGTATACCCTGGTGTTGAGGCGGCCCTCTGGTTCTTTTGAAACTGTGGTATCTCCATGGTGAAGCGGATTGAAGGCTGTTTGTTGTTAAGATGCTGTAAGTAGCTCTCAACGCTTCCGCGATCTAGGACGGTGAAGGTGTCGTCCACGTAGCGCTTCCAGATCCTCGATTTGTATGGTGAAGTAGCTATTGCCTGTTCTTCGAAACTCTCCAAGTAGAGGTTAGCAATAACAGCGAAAGCCGGGTTTCTCATGGCTACCTCTTCCTGTTGTTCGTAAACTGATCAGTTATACTGAACGTATGGGGATCTCAATGCGAAGTTCAGAACGTCCGCGATCTGAGCAGGTGTTAGCGTCGAGCGGTCTGCAAGACTGGGGTAGTTTTCCAGTTTCTCTAGCGCGGTTTCAACAGCGGCGTCGATACAGTGACTCTACGTCGAAGAGCACCAAGATCTCGTTGTATAGGACCCTTTCATTGCTGATGGTGGATACAAAGTGGGATGAATTGTTCATGAATTGTTCACCATGAAAACCGAGCTACCTGTTAAAGGAGACAAGAAGTTAGGCGAAGGTGTCAACAGCCTTATGGACCTTCGGTAAATTGTAGATTCTAGGCGGCTGTTTGTGCCGAGCTCTGATCTTGTTGTAAACGGCCTCTGTCAGTTGTCTGCTTCACTTGAGTGTTAGCAGCTTTTCAGACAGCTTCCGCCTGACTGACTGCTTCCGTATGCCATTGCAGCCGTTCGGCAGTTGTTGTTCAATAACTACAGTTTATTGGCTATTTTGTAATAGGTTGGTTATCTAGTTATCGGCTCTTACCAAGGCAGTTTCTCATTTTTCATTAAATGATTAGCCGGTAATGTTCAACAAATTTATGACAAGGATGAGTAATACGGGCAACAAGTTGTTGCACTCTTAAGCGTGATACCACTGATGTTACAAGTTGCAGCGACATGTTGAGACAAGGTAGTAGTTTTATCCACCGCATAGGCCATATTCGCAAGGTAATCGGAAGCTCTTGAGTGTTTTTTCGATATCGCATCCAGTTCTCTCGGGAATCATGCTATCAAGATGTTCTCATCGAGGACACAATGTTCGTAAAGTCGCATAGTCTTTCCAAGTGAGTAAAATTCGTGCCAAAGGATTCCCTATCTCTAGACCTTTTGGGAATTTCTGAAGCTTGGAACGGAGTTATCCACAAATAGTGAGGTTAGGCATGGCGTCTCTTTTCAGCTGTTTGTATAGTAAATTGAAAACATTTGAATTTGCCGTGAACAGTGACAACAGCAGGTTTTTGTGATTTATTTAAGGCTTAAAAGGGGAAAAACACAAAATCAGTGGTAATTTTATGAGATCACTCCCCCTTCAGAAATTCCAAGAAGGCCTAGAAATGGGCAACGCTTTGGCGCCTTTTGCATTTAATGATTCTCGCCAACATTTGAAAATTTCGCGCCATCATGATCAATACTATATATAAACAGGAGACTAAAATGACATAAAACAGTATTCATGCAACTCGCTGGGCCAGGTATTCCTTCGCCAAAGTGCATGATATCAAACAAACATTTTAGCATGAGTCTATTACAGTATATTTTAATCATAACATGAAGCGTGTAACGGTAAAAGTGACTAGCCATGGGAAGGCGATATTCATCATTGTATTGTCAATTTGCTTAACAAAATTGCAACGTTGCGCACGTCATGAGCAACAACAAATGTATATGACTTATTATTCCTTCCGAAATTAAAATGGCTTAAAAAAAGCTTAAAAAAATGGCTTATAAATGAGTGCTTTGTTTGTTCCAAATCACACTTAATTTACTTTTTACTAACGACGAGAAGCTACTATTGAAGTTTTTATTATAGTACGATTGATTGCCCCGTCCCAATACCCTAGATTAATTTTTAGGGGAAAAGCCCTGCATGGAAACGAGCTTGGCCACTAGCTTGGAATCATTGTTATCATTACCCTATGCTGAAAAATAGCCAAAAGATACATTAAAAATAATACATTAATCATAAATAGCCAGCGATGCCGGACCTGCAAGTTAACGTGATTTCATAACAGTAAGGCGCTCCACCTATAACCTAAGGGCAACACAATTGTGGACCGGGATCATCCGTTGTGTTCTCTGCATGACACTTAAAGTGCCTGTCTCCACCGGAGTTTATAAATCGCCTCACAGATGAATTTAACGCCGAGGTAGTTGTAGTCAAATGACTAATAATAATAAAAAGTAATTAAAGTAATATCACTTTGAAAATAGTCTACGATTTTTCTCTTAATATCATTTGAGTTTAACATTCACAATATATACCTCAAAGTGCGCTAGTGTCTACCGAAAATGGATCGCGGAATGCAGAAATTTATAAGCAGCGTTTTATAATAAACATAATAAACATTTTAATCAACTAGCTTGTTTGTTCCGTATTGAAGAATATTGGTTTCGGTATTTTTTTTTCTTCTTTTTTTAAGTCAGCCAATATTTTCCTAAAGGAACGAACACTCCAGTCCAATAAGATAAACATAACAAGTCACATGGGAGATGTCAAGGTATATCATTCCAAAGCACTTCGTAAAATAGCATGCTCCGATTGTCTGACCTTTCCGCAGGCTTTGATTGCGCTTAAAACGCTCCGTTTTCCATTAGTTTTATACAATAGAATACCAGAGCAAACAATCAATTGTGGCAGGTATTGTCACGGAGTTTGTGTTCAACTTATCAATAATAAATGCTTCCCTTTCTTCGTTCCTTTACCAATGGGTTTTTCTCATTTAGATCAGAGATGAAGATAGAATTTCTTTTGAGCGTTTTATTGTGTGCAACTAAAGGTAGGTATTCCAACTACAACGGGAGCTTTGTTAAACATATGCCATGTTAGTTAAACTCGATGAGCACGAATTAGCTTGGTGTAAAGATTGCGAATGACCTGCCAGTTAGAATACTATAAACAAATCTTAGTTCGTGTATTTATTTAAAACAATATTATTAACAAACAAAATGTGGTAGACACAGACAATAACACCGCCACCCAATGTCTGCCAAAGTTCTTCGTAAAAAAAATGACCGATATAACCGAATTCTTTGATTTGAAAACGGTTTTCCTCTTAACATGTTGAAACACATCGACAGTGTAGTTTGAGTCGGCGCTAGATTGGAGAGCTACCATAATAGAGATAATTTAATCAGTTTGACTACAAGTAAACCGTTTTTAATGAAAATTGCTCCTGAATAGCTTCAACGGGAAATATAATTTGAGTGTTCAAGATTTTAAAATAGCTTAAGTTGCCCACATCTAATTGAACCCGACTATCAGCTTCGTTTTTTTGATAGATAATAGACAGGTGGGCAAGGCATGCTAATTGGTTGCAAATGATGTGCTTTAGAATGTATCCTCTGATTACCTTTCCAGATAAGTGCTTACAAGAGATCGTCGTACTTAATTTTACCAACTTTTCACCTGCACTGCAAACCTTAAGTTTGTTGCCCTTTAATTCTTGCTAACTGATTCCTTTGTTTGGCTGGTTTTTGTTTCTAGTCTTCTCTTTCCAGAGTTCTTACATACTGGACTGCCTGGACGCCCACAACGAAGTTCGAGCCCGTCATGGAGTACCAGCTCTTTCCTGGTCAGCAGACATTGCTGTAACCGCACAGAAATGGGCCAATCACCTTGCAGCAATAGATCAACTTCAGCATGATTCCAGAACGTCTGATGGAGAAAATCTTTTTTACATGTATGGTGGTGACCCCGAGCAAGCCTGTGGGCGAGCTGTTAAGAATTGGTACCAAGAGGGCAAAAATTATGACTTCAGGTCTCCACATCTAGATGAGAGTACCAGTGAGTAATCTTTTTATGCAAAGTAGCGTCTCCTCAACGAACTCGTTTGGTTTTGAATTTCCAATGTGTCGGCTTTCGCCTTGGGATAAAAAATATCCGGTGCCACGTTGTACACACGGTGACAAAATGGTTGGCGAGTAAGGCGATCAAATGGTCTGGGTTCTCAACCCTTGCTGGGTAAGGTGTAATGTTCTTGGGTAAGACCCTTAAATCTCACTGTGCCTCTCACTGTGCCTCCCATCAGCCTGTTTTTTGAGTGAGTACAAGCAATCGACAAGGGCAATGTGAAGAAATGCTGGGTGGTAGCCTTACATTAAACAAAAATCATCCAGGAGCGAAAAGTAACACTCCTTGCTTCTTTCTGGCGGTAGTTGAAAACTCTGGCAGCGGAGTGACTTCTTTGGCATGATCAAATAAATTTGCAAATTTTGTTGTTTACACGAGCCTTGCATTAGGCTGACACGCCTGAAATTTGAAGTAACCAATCAGGTTTCAGCAGGTGGGAAAAACCCCTACTGTCTTAAATTCAATCTAAGTTAACGAGACAAGCACTGAGGTCGGAGAAGTTTTCTCACTGGAAACTGCATCAAATATTTACGAAAAGGAATTTAAAATTCTAAAAACTGTTATGAGATAGCGCTGTTATAAGACTCAATTAAACTCAACTCAACGATAAACACTGTGAAACACAATGTCCGACATAAGTCAACTCACATGTCCGCGAGATGTAGGGCGACCCACAAAAAAGTCAGGGACTCCACAGAGGTGTGGCCACAAGTGAATATTAACATATGAGGGGTCCTCACAAGTTCATATTACAACAAAAACCATATCAGATTGTAAACTCTGAAAATTACGAAACATTTTCAAGCTTCAAATTTGGCGCCAACGTCAGGCAAATCGCTCATAGTTCGTCGAGTGCCGGCAGGTAGGATAATAGTTCTGCTATTGTGAACAAAATATGCAGTTCATCATCAAATTGGCTCAGAATTCTCAAGTTAACTATTAGAAGAGGCCAAAGCAACATTAGCATTGTCTTTATTTGTGTTGGCTGTGAAGAAAATGACCATTGTCGTTTTGTTTTGGCTCGTTTCGGGCGCAGCTGCCGTATGAAAGAAGAGTGTTATGATACCTGGGCAGAGACCTATGAACAATCGTAGCTCTTTGAATTTGCTGCTGGCAAGCTAGTTTTTTTCACCCTAGAAGTTTGAACAGGGCCCGGTTGTTCGAAAGAGGGTTAACTCCTAACCTCGGGTTAAATCGACTTAACCTCCGGTTAAATTTTATCCGCAGGTTAGTTCTGTTGTTCGAAGGTAAGTTAACACTAACCTCGGGGTAAACAGCGGGTTAAATTTAACCCACCTAGCTAGGTGGGTTAACTCACTATCCTCGGGTTAAATAAAGGAAAATT
>OMLO01005554.1_pt1 | contig 10607 bp, 9 predicted proteins | sample 1674811 | NCBI WGS metagenome assembly OMLO01 (sample SAMN06265003, study PRJEB25207) | coral metagenome | isolation source: Coral host | place: Mexico:La Bocana,Puerto Morelos, Mexico | collected 2008-11-13
AATTGCTTACAGTTTTCACTTTCAATATACCCAGACTGTGAATCAGCAAGCCATTCTGATAGATTGGCGATAGATCTGTCTTGTTATTTTCCTCAGGATTACCCTAATATTAAACCAGAGTTCTTTGCCAGATCACAGAGTCTCAACAGAGACATTCAAAAAGAGTTGAACGATGATTTATGTTCATATATTTCAGCCGTTGCTAGTGGAGAACTCTGCACCCTGCCAGCAATACAATGGATTCAAGAAAATGGCGATCGATACATTACGAGAGGTCGAACTGGAAGAATAAAATCAGAGTCAGAAAATAACTCACAATGTAATGAGTCTAAAAGTAAAAAGGGAGCTGTGTTCCTACGGATGTGGCTTTATATGCATCACATTTATAGCAAAACAAAAAGAAAGGATATCCTTCAATGGGCTTCTGATTATAATCTAACTGGCTTTTGTTTACCAGGAAAACCAGGAGTTGTTTGCCTGGAGGGTGATGAATACAACGTAGAAGAATACTTTAGTCGTTTACGCCGCCTCAACTGGAAGAAAATTACATGCCGCCACCGAGAGAAAGGGATAGCAAGCAAGAGTGTTAAGGATCAGAGGAAATTTACTGGGTTTGTTGAACTTTTCTTTGAAGTTCATGGCTCTCGAGAAAACCACATGGACATGGGCCAGTTTCTTCATTATTTGGAAGAGCATGATCTTGGTTACATCTTTCAGATCCTGTTTGGCATTGAAGGAAAATCTAATTGTGATGGTTGATGACATATAATTTGTGGCAAAAAAAAATTAAACAAACACCTTGATGATAAGGAAGAACAGTTTTATTAAAGGTCCACCAAATGATATTCCTCATCCCAGTAAAAGTTAAATAATGTATTAAAGAACATTGATATAACGAAACCTTGTTGTGTCCCTTGGTCCTTCGCTGTATAGGAGTTTCACTGTATTAGAAAGCTGCTTTTAACACAGGCAACCCAACGTTTTAAATGAAAAGCTGTATTTATAATATTTGTTTCAACTAATTACAATGGAACTATTTCCAATTTCTATTTGTGTTTTTTTTCTGCTTTTTTAGAGAAAAAAAGAAACAGAAATACATTATTTTAGCTTTGTTCTGGTGCAGTCTTAAGGCACTTTTATTGGAACATAGTTATTCTTCTGTGCTTCCATTTTGATCTTTTGTGTATTCTTTTGTGCCCAGGCAGTCACAAGTAAATTTAATATTTTTAGGAAGTATGAAAATCAGGCATATTTATTCATAAATCTTATTGATAAACTTAAATGTTTTGCTTTGTGATAATGAATTGGTCTTCACAGTTCGGGAAGGTCATGATAAAAGCTTGAGACAGGGAAATTGTAGTTTTATTCTCAACCCAGGCAAAACTAAGAAAAGTTTTATTCAAGCAGTTTCCAATGTGGTGACATTTCTGGAATAATTCCAAAAATAAAAATGCCCAATTATTGATCTGCAATATTCTTTCTAGAGAAGTACAAACAGGCCAATGCAGTCTTAAGCATACTAATGGTAACAAAAAATAAATATTTTTACAGTAAAATCTAAGTCAAACAAAACTGGGTCTTGAAGAAAATGATGTTAAATAAAATTGTTTCATTCCTGTAGAAAACAATACATAAATCTTAGAACAGTGACTAAATAATCCAAAGCTGATTTGAAAGACTTTTGTTTGTGGTGTGGGTCAAATTATGCTAATATCGGGCAAAGAGAAAGTTAAGCTTCCTAAACTGAAAAGCAAACAATAAAAATGAAAAATAAAACAATGAGAAACACACATGTCCTACTCCAACTTTATTTTAATTTGCAGCTATTGATGTGGGAGTTGTCTTCAGATACTAATTTGACATTATGAATGTAATAACTTTGAGGAAACATTTAGGAAACATAGCCCTAAGCAGAAACGGTACCTAAATTTGAAAAAAAAATTCATATACATTTTAAGCCTCCTATTTACGTAAATTATTTACATAAATACAAGGCTTGGTATGAATAGAGTATTGTTATATTTAGTTGCCATTTATGCAAAGCGTCTTTGGTAATCTCGAAATTAACATGATCTCTTCTGGGAAGTTAGAAAACAAAAGAGGAAAGGTGAAAGTTTCAGGTGGCCTGTTCCACTGGGCCAGAAGACAGAAAATTAACTGATACCAGAATTTAAGGCAATAATTGATTTATGAAATTCAAAGAAGCTTCAAGTCCTGCTCACATCTGATATTATCTACATATTTATATACTGGGTATAATTTTTTTTAATTATTTTAGTATTTTTATTTATGTAGTTTCTAGGATCCGGGGAATTGATTTAATTATTTTCCCCACAGGATCATAGGCAATTCGATTTCCACCAATATCTGGCAACGGGCGGTGGGGGGGGGGGGCTATCTAAAGGGGTAGAGTTTTCCGTTGGGTAGAGCATAATTGGAAAGGAACTGAACATTAATGAATAATGAACAAGGAAATGCCAGGTTCCGCCGCTACGCCATCGCGTCACTGTTGTGTGACTACTGGCCAGGTTAGAGACTGGGCCCTAAATGCCTGTTTCCCCCTACAGCCTCTTGCTCACTTTCGCTCCAAGGCAAACTCCAACGCTGAAGCTGAGTTTGTCACTGTCCGATATTGTTAACATCTTTGGGAATAACAAACAGGTTGGTTGCTTCGTTTTATTTTGTACGCAGTACTTGTAAATCTGTCTCACTTTGGGACTGATCGTAACTGAAGCCACTGATATATTGATCGGAAGAGTCGCACGAAAGGAAAATTTTCCGCACTCGTCGAAATTATTCCAGTTCGTTTTGACCACGGAGTTGTTTCCCCTTTTGTTGAGTTCCAAAAGGTACAAGAATGTAGGTAGCATTCAGTAAGCTTTCTTTTTTCCATATTTACAACTTAGTTGAAGTCAATTCCCTTTCGTTTTGACACTCTGCTAGCTTTAGCTCATAGCTTCCGTTTGTAAGAGCGCCCGATCGAACTTCACGCTGAGTCAATATACGTATACTAGTTCGCTGTGTGGGCGGTAATTATGAATGGCTTCATTTAATTCCTTCTACTGTGATTGTCAAAGATTCTTCTAGGTAGAAGGAATTTTACGTGAATACCTTATATTGTGCTCAAATCTGCGACATCGCTTTCGTTTCACGTCTCTTGAACAGATCTTGTCAATTTCAAGTCTTCGGAGAACGACCGATCCGTGCACATCTCTCATTCTCGAAGCCTAGATCATTTACATTTTTGCTTTTGTTTTCTTTTGTTTCTTACTGAATATCCCTGGAGCTGGAGATAAAGTAATACATGTAATTGCATTATTAAGGAAACTCTTCGCATGCAGCATTTTGTGAAAACATCCACTTACTTATGAGACCTTACAATATTTCGTTTTACATGTAGATCGATCTTTTCCCATAGTATAAGCTCATTACCTTTCTTTGCAAAGTTCATATCCAAATTCTAAGAATGCCTGCATATAACCTGTCATTTTATTGATCGGCCTTTTCAATCGACGTTTGCTACGTCGAGAAACAGTTTGTTGTAAATTCTCTCTTTGCGCACTTATAACTACAAGGTGTCTGATTGTAATCTTTTAGAGTTGATTCGCTGAATTAAAGCTTCGAAAACTTGAACAAATTTTCGAACCCCATATTTCCTGATTGTTTTTTAAAGCTTAGTGTAAATATAACAAGCTAATAGTAAACTTAATACAATAATTAGTATTATTTCCGCAAATGACGTGAATTTTAATTACATTGTAGTACATCAGGACATATCTTATACATCGTGATATTAATATTTCTTTTTGATATTCATTGTTCCTTTTTTGGCATTTCAATGCGTTTTTATTTTCATGATGTTTTGAAGTTCCTTATTTTATAGTTCTAAAGATTGTCAATCAGTAAAAAACCAACATATTTGCCAGCTTCAAGGATCTGAGTGGATCACCTCATTAATCTTTTGGATAAGGGTTACAGTATTAATTTAAATCAATATTTTGTCCAATGGCTGGTAGGTCGTTTGCAAAATAACTTTAAGATGTAATATCTTCCCAGGTTGTTCCTGATTTTAGCTAGGCTAGCTTAGCATTTTACAGTTGTCTTCTTGGTAACTTGGCCTTTCAATGGCAGCAAGGCTAGAGGTGACCTTGCTGATAAAGACCTCTCTATTTTTATTATGAAAATGCACATAGTTAGCATTAAAACAACTTGATTATTTTACCCAACAAATGTAGTCTGAGAGGTCTGTATCAAAACAAGGTCACCTCAAGCCTTGCTTCCATACAAAGGCCAGGTCACTGAACAGACCACTGTAAAATGGTCTATTAAACACATTGATGTGCAACACTGTTAAAAGCACATCCTCAGTTAAACTTTTGAAAAGTTCATCTTGTTCCAAGACCGGGTCCAACATAGATTTGGGATACTGGACAGAAGTAAAAGTGAAAGTGAGATACAGGAAGACAGGAATTTTAATGGCGGTATACAGGACAATGCTTTTTCAGCAGGTGTGGGATTTGCTCATTTTTACAAACAGGATGCATGATTTGCATGAAAAACTGAAAACCACACATCAAAGAACTGCAACTCCAACCAGGCAGAATAAAGATAATTATTAAATTCCTAACCTCGGGTAATGCAATTCTACATGTAGCTTTCTGATTTGTTCACTAGATCTTGGTTACCAGCTATTATACCTGCGTTTGACCTTATTAACCGCGCGGCCATGGGCTGAGCGCGGTTCTTAATCTACCCTTGGTTTATTTTTTTTTGTCATGTCAGTGAACTGAACCAAACTTCTCTTGGTCAGACGAATGATGCAACTTATGATCCTCAGGGTCAACAAAAATCTCAGATTACAAAGCTCGCTCAAAAAAAATCCCTTCAAAACCCTTACTTCAAAGCAATATACCACTTTAGCATTAATAGCTACCTCATATCAGCAGTAGTAAAATCTATTCCTTAACAATCCAGCTTCATCATATTAGAATTTTAACGAAATCGAACAAAACCAGAACTAAATATAATTAGATTTTTTTGTCACATCGCTTCATTGCTGAAGAATAGATGGAATGCACTGACATCACAGCTTTAACTTTCGCTACGTTCGGGTGCCATTTGCAAAATGTTTCGTACCTGCGTCATTTTCGGTGGAACCATGGATAACTATATCTATGGAAAAGTTATGAAATGTATAATCCAAATATATATAAATATTGGAAATTGATCGCTTTGGTTAGCATGCGCAAGCCTTCAAACTTGAGCTTCGATGAATTACCCGCATCCGTGTTATCTCTTACATCAAAACAAGCTGCACTATATCGATCAGCACTTGATAGGCTATCAAAGTGTGTCAGGCTTTAAAAATATTTTCCTGTGACCCCTCTTTGCATGACGCGAAACGAAAAATTTCCTATAAGTATTGACCAACTATAGAGCCTAATTTCTCAGAAACCAATAGAAAGATCCAAAATGCCCAAATGTGCTAAAAAATAAATTTAATTTTACAAGTGCGGTTATAAGATCTGAAAGATATTCTTGTATGGAAATGAATTCGCCAAATGTTGCTTGACATAAAATTTTTCATGGGAAGCCAATTTAGGCCAAAGATAAAAACAAAAACAGATTCGGTGAGCTATCCACAGAAAAAATACAAGAAATTATGGACTAGGTTATCCCAGAAACAGCAAAAAAGGCGGCAAAGTTTGGGATGAAATTATTTAACAGTACATATTTGGTTAAGTTTTTCTCAGAAATTTGAAATCCATAACAGTCGTCATTGATTGTGTTCTTCACTCGCCACCACACAAGAAGTGTGGTTTTCCGCCAGCTGAGGGACGAAAGAGGCGGAAAACGTTTTTCTCACACACGGCTGGGAGTATGGACTCGAGTACATGGGGGGTCTCAGGTCATGTGAGAAGTTCAAGGTTCACTTTGCGTTTGCCATCCGACATTGCCCGACACCCTCCCACCCACCCATGCATGGAGTATTTCTAGGGTCGGTTTAAGTTTGTGCGTTTTTTCTTTCGCTAGCCTACCAAAGCTTGAGTGTAACTTCTTTCGCTAGAATCAGTTACTTATAATGTATTCTTTTTTGCTAGTCTTTCTTGATTCAGTTTCATTGTCTTGGCCAGTTTTTGTGCTATTGTATTTGAGCTTTTGTCTTAATAAAGGCAGGCTGCGTGTTCGGCTTGGCATGGCTCCCAGCTGTGTGTGAGAAACTGTTTTACATTATCTCTGATCCCATTTTTATTGAGGCAAATAAAGTTTGAGATGATCTCATGAAAGACCTTAGGAAAATTGGAAAAGTAGCTGGTGTCATCCACAAAAAAGCAGCATTATTCACATTTGGATTTGAGATTGGTTATAGTCAACTCATATCCAACATGCGCTCATGGATGTGGCATTGAAAACCGTCAGTATAGAAGCCATATGGCACTATATAATTTTATTGTCAGAACCTAAATCTGAGACTAAATCTAAGACTCTGTACTGTCATTCTGTTTTTCGGAGTTTGCACAGCAAGCTAAACAATGTCTGGAAGTGGTCCAAGCAATGGTGCTACCATTGTTAAAGTGGGATGGCTCCAAAAGAGAGGTATGTTGACTTCATGAGATTAATCATAGGTCAAGGGTGGTTTTCACCTGACGGTGAAAAAAAATATTTCAGTTTGTCTTGTCACTTCACTTAATCAATCAATCAGAAGTGAAACCAAAATTGCATTTGTCTTTCTCATGCAGGCAAGAGAAGACTAATTAGGTCTGGTGTATTGGATGGCTACCCCAACTCTCTTTGGAGGAGCTAAAAATTAAAACAATTATTGAAAACAATAATAATTATTGCAAATATGACAAAGAAGAAATAAAGACAAACACTCTGAATGGGTACTTCAATTTGATTTCTACTTTGTGGCATTGCTAGTATTTGTGGTGTAACAGTTTTCAATATATTTCAATTCTCAAATTGCCACATTTTGCCCCATTAAATCTGTAATCCCAATATACCAGCCACCCCCCCCCCTTAAAAAATCATGTATTCACCCATAAAGTAACCGGACAGTTTGTTGCAGGTTTGAAGATCAAGGCAGTGCACAATACATGTGCACTTCAGAAAATAACCCAATGCAAATATGCACGCTGATTGGTTTAAAACCGTGTTTCTATAACCCGATAGAAACACAGAACTAGCACGAGCAAAGAGAATTTACATTTTGATGGCCAAAGTAAACAACTTTATTTTCGTTTTTGCATTGCAGTATTTTCTAAAAGAAATAGAAAACATGTACTTTGTGTTTCTATCGAGTTATAGAAACACTCATGAAAGTTTGGGAGAACTCGAAAAAAGGCTGTGGAAGCACTCTCCTGTGGCTCGTGTTCCCGCAGCACTTCTTGTTCTACCAAACTTTCACTCTATAGTTTCTATAACTCGATAGAAACATGGTACATGTTTTCTATTGCTTAAGTAAAGTATAGTGCCGCCCATAAAATCTTGTGTGAGCTCTTTGATGTAATGTAACATTAGCCTGCAGTGAAAGTAGAATCACTTCCTTGTTGGATTACAGAAACTGGGCAGGGACGTGGTGGGGATGGACTTCTTTCAGCCTCACCTCCACTCCCTAGGATGCATTTTCATCTTCCCCCCCCCCCCTCCACTTGTTCAAAATACACTCACTCACCAAAATACACCAGTCTTGCATTGCAGGCCACTATAACATGACTTGAATTACTATTCATAAGCACTAGCTCAATCTGCTCTGCAAGCCTATTCCTCTTGGAGGTTGTTGTTTATATTTCTGTTTGTTTCTGTAATATTGAAATGTAAGTAATTTTATTGCCAAATAAATCCTTGAAATTGTTTTATTTGTCAGGGGAATACATCAAGAATTGGAGACCGCGGTACTTTCAGTTATGGAGTGATGGCAGTTTCATTGGTTACAAGGAAGTTCCAAAATCAAGAGATGTAGAGCCCCTTAATAACTTTTCTGTGGCCAGTAAGTACACCTCAGTATTGGACTTAGGGAGCAGTGACTTTCTCGCTCAAAAAAATTCTGCAAAGCCCTAATGCATGAGTGTTGAGATCGGGATGCAAACACACTCAAATTGAATGAAAGACAAAGACAATTTCCATATCTAATGAAACTGCAGCTATAATTCCAAAAATAATTATATTCAAAGCTTGCATACTCAATGACGTATTAAAAGGAAAAGTTCTAAAAAAGTAACCAGCTGTAAACTTTATTTACGAGTTTTTGAAAATCATGCCAACATCATTATTTTTTAGTGTTTTCCCTCAAGTTGCAAATGAATAATTTTATATAAAAGATCATATATTTGAAGTGCAGAGAAAGTTATGAAGACATGATTGACTGTGTGTATACAGTGTAACTGCAATGATCAATCCTGTCTTTAAGAGTTACAACTGGCATTTTTCATTTATCTCTCACCAGAATGCCAAATAATGAGACAAGAAAAGCCAAAGGCAGATTCATTCATTATAAGGTGCTGGCAGTGGACAACATTAATAGAAAGGACTTTTCATTTAGACAACACTGAAGAAAGGTTAGTTTTATTGTAGTTTGTTCCTTTTCAGTTATTTTTGTCAGAACTGAAAAAATAACTGGTAATTTACGATGTTTGGTTGCCGATGGGGTTTGGAAGAAGTACATTAAGATACTTTAAATAAAAAAAAGTATTAACAAATGTTTACTTAATCAAAAATAAAATATAGAAAGGGCAGATCTTCTTGATCATACATGTAGACTTCATGGTCGTTTATGGACTGAGTGTTTTCCTGTTTGATTAATGGTCCAAGCTCAAAGCCATGGACCATAAATTGTAAAGGATCCACACTTACTTACAGTAGGGGCTGAGGAGACAATGTTTGAAACTATTAACATTATTTTGGTAAATCTCTGCCACTTGTTGGATGGAACAGCTTAACAAATGAGTGATGTACATCAAAAACAAACTGACTCACTTAAAAATCATTGCTAAGTCACTGATTGGCAATTTATTAATACCGTAGTTTTTATAAGTACATGGTCAAACGTTTAAGTAAATTAAATCTTTTACAGTACTTAATTATAATAAAATCATTGAATATATCATTGGAAAAATGTCATGTTGTCTCCTAGTACAGTCCAAACCCTATTGCAGACTCTGAATTTAATTTACATAGTAATCAACTTGGTTGGAGCTTGGAGCTTGATGGCCACATAAAACATGTTTAACTTATTTAAAATAAGTGAAATTTTCTTAGCAGTTGCATTACTATTTTTTTTGAATTTTTTTTCAGGGAAGAGTGGATTACTGCCATTCAAGACGTGGCAAGTAAATTGCATGAAAATGACAAAGACAAGTCAGATGAGATTACTATTGGAAGTCAAAAAATGGTTTGTCATCAATTTATTGTATTTTATCTAATTATTTCAATTCTTCTAATGGTAACATTAAGTACAAGAGTGCTCACTTTTTCCAAGATTAAGTAATTGCCATGATATGTTTTTGTTTAGACATTTGATGACTTCGCCATGCTGAAAGTGTTGGGAAAAGGAACATTTGGCAAGGTCATGTTAGCGCGTGTGAAAAAGACCGGTGAAGTCGTAGCACTGAAGATTTTGAAGAAAGAAGTCATTGTTGCCAAGGTAATGATGCATGCTTTTGTGCCGTAAGATGCGTTTCAACTTGTAAGCCTGTAGTTTACTATTTAGTGTGTGAACATTCAAATGCTAACTATATTGAGCAGTTATTCATAGCATACTGGGTATTGCACTGTGCAAAGTGGTTCCAACTTGTAAACCTGTTTTGGAAGTTTTGTCAGTGTGTGCCTGTTCAAATGAAAGCTGTGTACATTACTATCTGTTTATGTGGTGTTAGATGAAAGGCAAATGAAATTTTCATTCCTGCAGGATGAAGTTGCACATACACTAACAGAAAACAGGGTCTTGAAGTCAACAGTGCACCCGTTCCTAACGGTATGTTGGCATGTGTACAATTTTATAACAGTTGCATGTAGGAATGCCAGTAACTGTAAGTTATGGTCTAACTTGCCAATGTACATGTAAAACTTACGGCATATTGCCATCATGGTAATTTAGCACAGTGGTCTCATTATTAAGCTCTACACCAGATCAAGCAAGTTGCTTGGGTTAAACCTCCAGTGGCAGTCATTGTGTCATGTTCATGTGCGAGACACGTTGCTCTCACAGTGCCTTTCTCTACCCAGGTGTACCAGAAAATGAAATACTATGGGGCGAGCCTTTGGTGCACAAGGATGATGTTCTATGTGGAGGGGGGTGTAGAAATACTCCTAGTCTCCTCTGTCCTCATAGTCCTCCTCTAGGAACAATAGCGACATGCTTTTTTTTCTTTTCTTTCTAGTTATGTGTGAATCTCTTCTCTTGCTGACCTGTAATTTATTTTCATTTAATGCTAATGTCAACTGGCTGCCTGGCTCCACTAGCCCCTATGGTTATTCCAAGCACCCAGTGTAACTCTTACTTCATTTAAGGTGGCCAAACACAGTTTTCGTGCGCGCTTTTGCTGATGTGATTGAGCGCGCGCACAAGGATTGCAAAAACAAAAATGTCGTCAATAGAGCGATCATTT
>OMLO01005557.1_pt1 | contig 10601 bp, 4 predicted proteins | sample 1674811 | NCBI WGS metagenome assembly OMLO01 (sample SAMN06265003, study PRJEB25207) | coral metagenome | isolation source: Coral host | place: Mexico:La Bocana,Puerto Morelos, Mexico | collected 2008-11-13
ACGACCTAAGGAGGTGCCCCCAAAAAACGAACACATCCCCTGTAAATTGGTTAAACAAAAGCACCCCAAAAATAGGGTCGATGTTTGATGTGAAAAATGGTCCTATCAACTTGAACCACCATCAAAAAACCAGCAATCCAGGTTTGATGGCTACTGGGGATTTCAAGGTACACCATGTGGGTGTTTCCAACAATAGGGGTACCCTAAAATGGATGGTTTATAATGGAAAACCCCAATAAAATGGATGATTTTGGGGTACCACTATTTTCGGAAACATCCATGTTTTGATAGGAAACAAATGGGGAATTTACCATCGGGATTTACTAGAGGTGGCCATAGAAAACATGGCTACTGGGATGTCCTGCTGCTACTAAGTACCGATCGGTTGTAAATGGAATATTTCATCCCTATAAGATCCTATAAGTAGGTCGTAAGTCCTGTAAATGGCTGAAATCAACCAACTACCTATAGCTACTAACTTCCAGCCGGACATCCCAGTAAGTACCATGTTTTCCAGGGAGTTACTAACCACCCTCCCTGAAACTAACATAGCGCCTCAAATTGGTGGTTGGAAGATGATCCTTTCCTTTTTGGGGCGTTTGCCAGGCCTATTCTCAGGGGCGAGAACTGTTCATTTCACCATTTGTCGCCAACAAGTATCAGTATCACTAGGGTGTCCATGGAAGTTAGTAACTAGTCAGTAAGTTGGTTGATTTCACGTACTTATGGGACGAAAATAACCTACTTATATAGGGGTTATAACTATAACCCAGTTACTAACTTCCAGCAGGACATCCAAGTACCAATCGCTCCATACATCCCGAGGGACAGCGGTAGCGATCTGCTTCAAACAACTTCTTCGCCAAGCCTTGGCGGGCAGAAAGCTGTGGAGAATCTAAGGCCCATCTTTTCCCCAAAAGAATTTGTTCCCGGCGCCTTCGGTTTAAGGGACTATTACCCTCTGGTAAACTAACATAGCAATGGAAGATCCCTGTTTTCAATAGGAAATACATCTTCAATGGGTCCATTTTCCATTGCTATGTTAGTTTACCGGAGTGGATTAAGGGCTTACTTGTTGGTGGTTGAACCCAACCCATGTTGAAAAAATATGCGAACGTCAAAATGGGTTGGTTCATCTTCCCCAATTTTCGGGATGAACATCAAAAGTATTTGAAACCACCACCCTAGGGATAATGGTGCTTCCATCATCCCTTGATGAGGCCAGCTATTTCTTGGTGATTTCAGGTTACGCACCTTTTTCTGAGATTCAAAAGGCCTCCAGGTGTACAATCTGCCAACATGTCATGGCATCATGGTTCTGCAATTCACAAAGACTATCATGCTTCGTGTTCCACTACCAAAAGCTGTTGATGACTACCATGAAATGGAGTACCTTTCACACTCCCCCTATGGCATTCGCCATATCATGGTCAGTCACCACAACAGTTGCTCAAGGCCTTCAAAACTGCAATGTCCATGGGAACATTGTCAACGCTCATCAACCTTCACGGTGTGATGAACTCGAAATCAGAATCATCAGTTTCTGGTGCTTCTGGTTGTGATGTCCTTCTCGAAGTGGATGAACCACCCGTGTTGTAGACATTGACATTAACTTGGACCATTGGTTGTTCATGTGGTCCATGCTCTCCTCCATAGCCACTCGAAGAAGCGGATGTGGCTGCTTGTCCCAAAGCCGCTCGACCTCTAGCTCTAGCGCTTCCGGCCATACTTCTTGTAGAAGGTTGTGCAGCCTCTTGTCTCGAAGCTGTGCCACTTCCACCATCCTCATCATTGTCATCCTGGTGATTCTGTTCACCACTGCTCATAGTCCTTGTAGTCCACCTCGGTGCTGCCAAAGTGGGATCAAGGTATGCTGGATATCCTGCTGTTGGATGATCCACATTGCAAGACTTCAGCACAAACACTGTATAGCCTCGCCATCTGAAATCTTTGGACCACATGTTTGTCCCATTCCATTCATCATCCTCAACAAACCTTGGTCTTGGATCCACAAATTGACTGGTTGGGTCTTGAGGAAAAATCACTGTGTGACGTTCTGGTCGTAGATCCTGAACCTCCACTGGCAAAGATCTGTGCAACGGATGAAATGATCTTCGTCTCGCCTTGTTGTGAGTTCGGATCAACAAACCTTCTCTGGTTTGGATCCATTTGTCTTGACCTACCGGCCAACAGTCAAACTTCTCATCCTCCCACCACTGTCTCACCCGTGCTCCATGAGGTTGAGGAATCTCAAAATGACGATGTAGGTCACCATGCGAAGTTCCCAAACTCTGAGCCCGATCTCGCTCCCTTTGCAAGGCAAGATTCCTTGGTGGTGGTAGAGGATGTTGATCTCTTGAAGGGTCACCAGCTGCACGAAAAGCCTTCAGCCTTGGAAATTCAACCTTCCCAAAGCTCTTCTCATGTTCATCCACTCCATGGCTTGCAGACAACGAAGACATGCGAGAGGCTCGGAAGCCAAGGGCATCTACACCTACTTCGTTCCTACCATGATCCTGTGGATCTCCCAAAAAACCATGGGCCATGCCAGCTATGCCCTTTTGGGGAGGATGTACCGCTTCATCCTTTGAACCTTTTTGGGGTGTGGCTCCTTCCCTGAGCTCTTGTTGCGGTCTTGTTTCATTTTGTGCTGGTCTTGAACTTTCTTTTCCCAACCTCCCTGACACACACAACATGCCAGCGGTTGCCAGCAGCAAAGATCCTACCAACTTGTGCTTAGTGCAAACCAAAGCCATGCCTGCACCAAGCAAACATTGTGAGACGTCCATAGATTCCAGCATTTCAGAACCTACTTCACAAGCTACCCTTCTCAAGTTGATTTCTTCAGCCACTCGTTCTTGTCTGCTTTCTGACACATCACACATCCCAAGTTGATCACGGTGACGCCTGAAAGCTTGTCCTATCAGCACCTTCGTGAAGCCGTCTGGTGCAAGTTCTAAGCCCGGAACATGTTCAGCATCCCACATTGAGTTTCTATCCAACACCAATTCTCGCAGTCGAGATGCACGCAACCTCAAGTGCCTGGTACGCCAAGCAGTGGCATCAGAGTTGATCTGGGATAACGCTGCCTTACAATCACCTTGAAGTCGCTTGTGGGTGTTGAAGCCAAAGATACAAAGAAGTCCATCCATGGATTGTCCTTGTTGAAAACCATCCACGTATCCTACTAGTTCAGCTTCGGCCGTGCTTAAAGTCACGAATGACTGCTTGCCGCTCGACCATTGTAGTAGATGTTCTCCGTGAAAAATGGCTGTTCCTTGGATGCTTCGGTAAGCCTCCAACGGAGGGGCGAAGCTTGTGTCAGTCTTGATGAACAACTCTTGACTTCCTTCCATGCCACTCCCAAACTTCAAACCCATCGACTTCGTCCCTGCCAGATACTTCACCACATGTTTTCCCAACTCTACCACATAGGACGGCCTCCTGTGCAGCAATCTTGTCATCAGGGAAATTGCGAAGCAAATGTCTGGACGTGATCGTGTCATCACCCAGAGCAACTCTCCAGCTATGGTTTGAGCTGCCTTCAAAGACCTCGTTGAAATTGGAGATTCATCTTCACCTTCAACTACCTTAGGAATCGGCTGAGGTTCCACTCCTTCCAATCCATACTTGTTGATCAACTCCTCAACGTACTTCTCCTGTGAGATCGTGTAGTTGAAGTTTTCATCCATCCCAATCTCATAGCCACAAAAGGACACACACTTTTCAGGGGTGACCTTTGTTGGTTCAGCCATTGTGAAAACCTTCATCAGGTTCTGCATCACTTGTTCCACCAGGGCATCTTGACCAATGACAATCAGGTCGTCGACATAGACGCCCAGGAAGCCAATGGGATCAGAAACTCCTTCTGACCTCACCTGCCACAAGTGATTTTCTGCCGTTCTCTCAATCCACCTTTGTGTCTTTGTAACTTCATCAAACCAGCAAACCTTCTGGAGCATAGCGTCTCGATGATCTGCCCAATCCTTTGGACTTTCAATCAGTCCGTAAATCGCCTTTTGGATGAGCCATTTCTCTTGGGATCCTTCCTTCAAGATCTGGGTGTCCTTCAACAGACTCGGTGGAGTCACTACTGTGACCCGTCCAGGTGTTGATCTTCTCTCCGCCTGAAGAAAAGCGGTACGCACGTCTGCGGTGCTCACTGTCCAGTGATGCCTCGCAGCCATTGCTACCATCACACGAGCCACGATGGCATCCAAGCCCCCCGCAGCCGTCTCTGGAACATCTTGTGGATCTACCTCCACATAGTTACCACAAGCCACAAATCTCGACTTCAATTTGTATGGTGGTTTGATCACCGATACTACCATCCCAGGAATCGTGGTCACCTCCATTGTCTTGTGAAGATCTTGATACTCCTGTTGTGATATCGGTTTGATTGCTTCATGTGACAACAAAGACTGATATTCCGCCTGCAGTGACGGAATCCACTCCTCCAAATTCTTCTTCACCTCATCCAGTGTCACTGTTCTTGAAGTGAGCGTTTCTTTGCACTCTTGCTTGACCATCTCTTCGTCAATCTTGGTGCATTTTGCCAATCGCTTTTCCATCTTTTGAGCTTCATCCTCCAACGTTTTGACCAGACCTCCCACTTCCAGAAAGTCCATGAAGCCCTTTTCTTCCATCATTGCCTTGCGAAGACCCGAATGCACTAAGGTCTCCCATGCTTGCCATTGTTCTTTTTCTGTCCAGTCCATCATCTTGTAATCCTCTTCCATGGCTTTTTCTCCATCCATCGAGTATGCCCACTCCCCCCCTGTGCGGAGAAGTCGAAGCACAGGTGGAACATACTGCTTGCCATGAAGACGTCGCCTCACCGGTTGAGATGTTGCAAAGTCCCTCACATCCTCAGGCACTGATTGCATCACCACTTCTTTGTCATCATCCGCAGCTTCTTGAAAGAGATCTTGCAAAGCCTCCTCATCATCTGTCGGCTCATAATCTTCTCCAATGCCTGCGGCTCGAAACAAGTCATCCACAGTGTTCTCTTCAGGAATCTGCGGTTGCAAGTCTGCAGGAGGTTCGACACATTGAACAACGACCGTCGTCCTGAGAAACTTCCCATCTGCCTCAACATAGTATCCTCGTGAAGACGGAGACATTTGCCATGCTGGTCCCCAAACCTGAATTTTCTGCATGGGTTTGGACCATCCTGGATCATCCTCGATGCGCTTGTGCCACCGTTTTGTTTTCGCCATGGCCTTGGTTCCAAAGGGAACCATCGGTGGAAGACGAATGCCAAAGGTCTGAAGCTGAGATCTGTGACGTTCCTCTCCACAGTGGTATGCTGCAAGAGGCCAAAAGTGATTTGGTGCTTTACTTGCTGCCATCACTGTACGCACTCGGTTTTTTATGATGTTGATCTCGGCCTCTGCTCTACTGTTTCCCTGAGCCTCGTCTCCTGCCGAAGTTGTGTGCCAAATGCATCGAGCTCTTGTCCATTCCTGCAGTTGTCTCGACACAAACTCTTTGGCTCTGTCTGTGTGCAATCGCACCAGTGGCAGATTCAAAGCTGAGAGCCTTGCATGAATCACCGCCAAACCCTTGATGATCTCAGTAGCATGTCTGGTCTTCATCGGGATCACAAAGGTCAAGTGCTTCACCTCAAAGTCCTGAAGATCCTTCACTGTCTCCATCCATTTTTGGTTGGCTGCATCGGCCATGTTGATTGCCACCTCATCTAATGGCTCTTCATGTTGGGGTTTCTCTTCCATGGGATCTGGTGTGTCTTCCGGCCACTCAGAGGATTTCACACAGCAGCGGTCAAACTGACATGCGGATCCATCTCCCAAATGGTCAATTGGCACACCAGACTCCCCCCTTTCTTGGTCTGGATTCTCCCCCCTTTCTACATTCTTCTTTTCACAACATGCCGCCAAACCATCCGCTAGAGGCAGACCATTCTTCACTGGAATAGTGAAGGTTCCGACCATGAAGTACCTGAAAGATCCTTGTTCTTGAAATGACCCAGGATTGAAAGGACCCGCCATGTCCACACTGAGGGCATAAGATTCCGGGGTAGGGATTCTGCGCCTTTGTCTATCTCTTCCTTGGCCTTGGACACATACCATACAGTCACGTCTGTATGGCTGATGGCCCATTTCGACATGACGTTTCCAATCCAGCATCTCTTCAGCTTCCTTTGCACTCAACGCTCTCAGTGCTGATGATGATGATGCTCCCCCCAAACCTACAGGTGGTGGAGGGTTTTCTGACGTGAGTTGGGATCCAGCCGCCAAATCAACTTGTCGAACTCCTCCTCGTCCATGTTTCTCAACCTCATCTTGCTTTCTTTTGATTGCCACCTGTAGGAGTCTCACCAGACCTGGTGCCCATGAAGCTGCAGCCTTGGATTGACGAAGTCTTTATTCCAGATCATCTGACCATGGTTTCTTCTCGTGACCTGGTTCCAAACGTAGTTCATCCAGAGTATGAACTTCAGGGATACTAGACAACATCTCCGTTGGCTTTCTGTGTGGGTGTCCCAGACTGCCCTGGTCAAACTTGACCCTTCTGAGTCCACATGTTTCGGTAATTGTGAAAGTCTCAGGCCAAGACAAAAAACTTGGAAAGCCATACTGTGGACGCTCTCTTGACTCTGGAAGATAATCCTCGGGATCACCAGGTTGTTCAATGCCAATCTCCATGTTCACATTTGCTTGAACTCCAATGTGACAAAACCATAGCAATCTGAGCCATAACAGCGTGTCTTGATCGCAAAGCTGTTTGTTCGCCCATGTGTTGAGAGGCAAGCCGAATCGCATCAAACCACATCTTCCTCTGACAGGTGGTGGACCGTTGTCTTCTCTAAACCTCTGTAAGCTCACTGACCTACATGGCGGTCCCGCCAACAGCAAATCCACCTTGCCAGATCTGAACAGGTTCTCCAGATACGACACCAAAGCCCGATTGTGCATGTCCAACCCTTTCTGGAGTTCTACACAAAGCACCACATGACCTTCCTGTTCACAACACGTCCAAAGTGAAGTCTGTGGTCCACTGAAGAGATGTATTGTCACGGACTTCGCTTCTGCAATCCTTTTCCGCTGCCTTCTGTTCAAAGGAACTTTCTCCATGTCCACCAAATTGTCTCCTGGGATCTCTGCTGCAAGATGTGCTGGCACCTGTGGAAACAAGGTTGCAATTTCCAAAGCCTGTCTGGCTTGTTTCTCCGAACACCAGCCCTTTGCAGCATCCAACCTTCTTGTTGCAATCACATTTCTAATCCCAGACTTTTGGCTGTTGAAGAACTCCACCTCAGCCATCAACTCCATGCCTTGCCATCGTTCCATCACTGGACATCCTCCATCCAGGTAGATAGGCAATTTCGATCCATCTGGTCTTTTCATCTCACAGCCTTGTTCATCCCATCGAACTTGAATTCCCAACTGAACCAACGCCGCCAAGGGAACAATTGGCTGTGTCCCTTTGTCTCTTGTGATCAGTGTCTCTGATCCAGGTACTTGACGAAGTGTCACCGTTCCAGAAGCTAAAAAGACTGGAGTTTCAACTGCCTTTTCCCATTCCTCTTCGCTCCTCATCGGACGTAGACAATGGGTAGCACCTCCATCCAATAGCACCGTCTTCTGTCCCGTTGTGTCCAAACGCTGAAGTCTGACTGCGCTAACTTGAGGTTTTCCACCAGTCCTCATGCTCTTCAACAATGATGTTACTTCCGACATCAAGGTTGCTGCTTCAACAGATCCGGTTCCACCATCACTGTTGTTGTCCTTTCCATTCCCTGGATCACGTCCTTCTCCATGACCTTTGCCACTTTCCTCCACCACAACTGCTGGTGTTGTTGTCGACATAGACTTGGTTGTAGGTGTCTCTTCCTGTCTTGTTTTTGTTTTTCCTTTGCCATTTCCTCCTTTTTCTTTGTCCTTGGTGAAGTCTTTCCCACCTTTGGTTGATTTGCCATCACTTTTGCCAGACCCCTTAGGTTGGCTTCCTCTTCCCTGTCCACTCCCCCCTTCTGTCGTTTGAGAGTCGACAGAAGATTTGACAGGACACTCAGATTTTCTATGGTGTAGGCTGGAACACACAAAACATCGCGATGCTCGATCTTCCAAGCTCTGCCAATCATGTTGATAGGCACATTGCTTCCCTTTTTGACACCCATACTCTGATCCCCAAAACTTGCAAGGACTGCTACCGGACGACTTCAACATCTTCACTGAAGCACCAGCCTTGTCAACGCTTCCACCACTTGCCTCAGTTGTTCCTGTCTGCAACGTGTCCATCTCTGCAGTCAGAAGTTCCAGAAACTGAGCCAAAGTCTCATCTGTGGGTCTTTCGTCGATGTTGGCCTCCATACGGTACGAAGCAATCCTGAACTGAGTTTGAGGATGTTGTTTGAGGATCCCTTGCACCACCACATCTAATGCACGAACCTGTAGGAGAACATCCGGCAATGTTGCTCCCAACTCCAAAGCTCTGCTGCGATGCCGTCTCCACATCCGAAGTTTTGTAGATGCATCAGCTGCCGATGATGCTTGTGCAGTCATTGTCAACTCTGTAAGCAGCATCGAGCGTTCACCCCATCCTCCTGGTTGGTAAGATCTCAGGATGCGATACAAAATGGCACAAGGCCATAATTGCCGAGCTGAGATCAAGTCATGCCGCAACTCCGCCGGCAATGATGGCATCAGAATGGTTGTGACCCGTTGTTCAAGTCTCTGAATCTGCAACCCATTCCCAAACTTGGTTGAATCCACTGGCTCTGGCGGAGCAATGCGTAACCGCTCCAATGGTGTAGCTGCAAGCCACCTCTTGTAAACCTCCAACGTTGCAGTGGTTGTTGCACTCCACCAACTTCCAGCACTTGTACTCAAGTCACCAATCGTTGGCCGAATCTCCACCAACCAGTCGGCCGCATCAACTGCCGAGTTCTTTTGGGACACTGCTGGAAGCAACGGCAGCACTGGATTGTTCGACCTCAGTGCCTCATTTTCTTTCTCTGGTCCTTTTTCGACGGACCTCTTCTGCTCCTCATGATCACCAGGACCTCGGTTATGAAGTTGTTGGTGCCCTTGACGATCAGCTTGATAGCATCCATCAAAGAGATCATCACCATGTCTTTGTCCTTCTGGATCACCGTGGTATTCTTTACCATGAGGACGTTGCACACCAAGCACTGTTCCATGCAAAGCCCGACCACTGCCTTGAGGTCTATCACCATCGGCCCTGCCCTGGGGCGCTTGTTCATAAACTCCTCCATGCTCAGCCCTGCTCAGGGGCGCTTGATGACAAAGTCCTCCATGACTAGCCCTGCTCAGGGGCACTTGATGACAATCTCCCCCATAATCCACTCCTCCAAGGTCTCGATCATGCCTTGTTACCGGCTGCTTCCAGTAATCACTCTGCATCTTGGCTGATTCTTGACGATCCAACATGCTTTTCATGGATTTCAGCTCCTGCTCAAGCCAAAACGTCCTCGCTTGCATGCTGCTCATCACATCCGTCATTGTGCCTTGCGCTTCTCGACTTGGTTGGGGATGTGTTCCTCGGCCATCCCCACTGAAATGCCCATCTTGTCCATGTCGGGATCTAGCCCCGTGTCCTGGACGACAAACACCTCCATCTTGTTCTTGTCGGGAATCCCTCCCGCCTTGATGAACTTGACCCCGTAGTTTCACAGGCTCACCACCAAGCTGCATGAATCTGCTCCTTGAAGATTGTTCCATCGCTTCATAGTTCATCTCCAAAGGGAAAGGCCATTTCGGCAACTCAGGCAATCCTCCATTGTCACCTTCTTCCATTGGTGGTGGTCCACTTGGTACTCTTGTACCATTTGGAGTGAACCTTGGAAGATCCAAACCTGCTGAGCTAGTGTTCACCCTCACCGGTGAATAATCTTCTTTTGACCTCTTCTCTTCGGTAACTTCTGACCACCCAGAGCTAACTTGCCCACTCGCGATCTTCTTCATGAGCTCGTTCATCTCACACTTCAACTTCATGTTCTCTTCATGTAGCTGTTCCACAACTCCACGTTCTAAAGCTCGACGAAGTGCATCTTGAGCTTCTTTAGATCCTGAAGACTCAGTTCCTGACGTCGGCTGTTCATCCTCCATCTCTGGTGGCATTCGACCTGCTGTTCTCAAACCACCTCCAGGCTCAGCACCACGACCCTTACCAGTCATCGTGCCACTAGGTGGAGTTACAAAGACTCCAGCTGCATCCATTTCTCCAGACACTCTGGATCTGCTTCTCCTCTCTGGTCTTCCACTGACACTGCTGCGCCCACGATCACCTGCAGGCCTGGCCCCACCTGTCAGTGGTTGAAGATCTCCTTCTTCCAGCTCTCTACGTGTTTCTTCATCTTCACCTGGCACTGGGAGATCAATGGGTCTTTCCGCCCTCAGTCTCCACTCACCCTGTGCCCTTGAAGACCAAAAAGGATTTGCGCCACCAGTCCCACCAGGAGGCAGCGAAGAGCCACGTAGCATGGCCATCAGAGATCTCTCAGTTTGCGTTTGGGCTCATAACCTGATTTCAGGTTACGCACCTTTTTCTGAGATTCAAAAGGCCTCCAGGTGTACAATCTGCCAACATGTCATGGCATCATGGTTCTGCAATTC
>OMLO01005559.1_pt1 | contig 10597 bp, 10 predicted proteins | sample 1674811 | NCBI WGS metagenome assembly OMLO01 (sample SAMN06265003, study PRJEB25207) | coral metagenome | isolation source: Coral host | place: Mexico:La Bocana,Puerto Morelos, Mexico | collected 2008-11-13
ATTATATCATATATAAATAGACAGATGATACGATACTACATATATGTACATAAGTGATTAGAGACACATGCACACTATACATATGTATACATATATATATATATATGTATATATACACATATGGTAGATATTATGTCATTCGTGTATTCTGGATACAGTGAGGTAATTCATGGTAAGTTGATCCACTTGAAGCAGTTCTTGGAGGCTGCCCGACTCCGAGATGCAGGTTTCGAGAATGTTAGGCGTCCGGAATGTCTGGGGGATTTGTCCCCAAAAATCACAAACCCAACCAACCTGAACAACCGTCCTTTGCAAGCTGTTCAGGGTACAGATTTGCAACATCATCAATTTCTTCGATATTCAGACCAAGCCGAGAACTTGAGTCATCACGGGAGTTGAACGCCCATGTCATGGGAGCCGACTGATCAAGAAAGATACCCAGGCCCAAAGCTGCTCGCATCAATGCAGCGGTCATCCGTTTGTTGGAACGTCTCGGCCCTGATTTTGCGTGTCAAAAACCTAAGATATGTTTTGGGGATATGATACCACGGGTTAGCACATGAATTGTCATGTGGGAGTCTATCCTTTTCCCAAATAAGTTTGGAGACAACATATTTGCATTGGCGTGCACTTGCACAGATTCATAAATACCAAAATAATCCACAATTCAAACAGAACAACTTATGGAGATTGTGAATCTTATCAATCCTCATCATCATACATGCATCGTTCCTATCCATATTGTACATGTTTGCACGCGTACGAGCATGAACATGATTTCCTTGTTTTTGCACGGAGGCATGGACATGCATGAACAATGTTGATTAATTTCGAACTAGATACATACAAGTTATCGTCATGTTTCATACTTCAGCAATGTACCTTGACAGATTGCACCATGCATGCATCCGAAAAAGAGAGCAACGCCTTCAACATTCAGTGCCGTAGTTAAAAGGGTCTCCATGAGTGGACTTTCTGCACTGCCCCACTGTATCGTAGCCAAAGTGCAAGATGTTATCCAATATTCGCATTTTACTGTACTTATATATTAATATACATACACGGGTTTATACCAAGGTATTTGGGATTGTTGAGGTACATAGACATTGTATTGAAACATTGGATAATCATGGAGAATCAGGAGCAGACCTGGCACTTGCCCCATGCACCAAGCGTTTAAAACCCCCCAGGGGGCGATGTATGGCGGGCACAGTTGTTATTGAGTCGTGGGGTGGTTCGAGCCTCAGCCCTGAGATGGTCATGGAATTTTCGGATATCCCAAGGTAAGGTGGGAAAATGACAAGAGATATCTAGGGGGGATTTCTGTGATTTTTGCTGACCTTTGTTCTTTTATGTAGTGGATGTTTTTTTTGTGAGGTATTTGGATGATGGATGGGATGATGTTTGATGTTTTGTTCTGTCCGATTTGGATCGATTTGGAGCATCTGGTCATTTGATTCATTTGGAAAAGAGCCGGGTTGAGTAATCATTGTTGACCCTGTACTATATAATCTTAGCATTTTTGTTTTTATATATCTCTACTAGAAAAATTCGGGCAGAGGTTTTGTGTTCCAACAGGCACTGGCATTCAACAAGCCATTGTCATCTTTGCGAATAGGCTGGCAGCATTTGGCACCCTTCAAGATGCGCAATAGATACAGTTTTGGAGCATTTTACCTCACAACTCCCCCGGACTCGTTCATTTGGCTAGTTGCTTGCCGTCACTTGCTGCTTGATTGATTTCGATTGGACTGTCAGGCAGTTGCATTTTCGACAACTCTTCCGAGCACGCACTTTATGGCCAGGCGATTCCATTGACAGCACTTGACAGCACGGAGGGCTTGGGATCGATAGACCAAGTAAGTTTGTGCCTGTCTTCTGTCAGAGTTTGGGCTCAAAGTTGCTTTCCAAACGATGCCCCTGTTGGCGCATCCTGGCCATGCCATCCGTGGATGTCAGGGATGACTTGGGCAAATTAAAGATCCTGTTGCGAACCCAGCAGCTGGACAGGGAGATTGTAGCACACAGAACTGTAGATGGTGTCACTTAAATGGAAGCAAAGCATATAGTCAGCCCACAGGTCATAGACATTTTCAGGTTATTTGTGCTTCATGATTCTTGGTTCTTGATTTCGTTTCTAAATTCGATATGTGGGTGTTTCCTCAAATGGTGCTACCCCCAAAACATCCCAAAATTAAATGATCATTTTAGTAGGGTTCAACCCATGGTTCTTGGTAGGAAAGTCACCAATTTTAGGAACCCCCCATGTAGTTCTAAAATTTCACCACAACCCCGAGGCAAGGTTTGCTTCAGAGACGTCCCAAGCTGGTTACATCACTCCTGGCAGATTTGTCTCGGGGATCGGCTGATGCAGGCACAAGTTCTGGAACTCCCATCATGTTTGCAAGAATTTTGTAGAAAGGTTCGTAATTCGTGGAGGTGTGTCATATATATATATATATATATATTGTGGAACAGATTCATCTTGGAACGTCACGTAATGTCCGAAGCTAGTGGGGTCCAAGATTGTTTCAGCTACGGGTGGGGCGATTGCTGCGCCTCGATGGAGGACCTTGAAACTTTCTCAGGTGTGCTGGGATTGGATCAAGGTCTGGCTAGCGTCCTGAAGAATCTCAATTGGACCACCACTAGAATAGCAACACTTGTGGATGCAGAATCACTTGTTGTAGACTGGGTGATATCTGGAGCTAGAGAGCAAGAGCCGGGGCAGCGGCTTTCAAGAGAGGCTCTGGTAGATATGATCCACGCTGCTCATACCTGGGCAGAGATGGCATGGAAGGTGGAAGGAAGCACCAACGGTTCAGAGTTGCTGGTGCAGAGCGCTATCTCGAGAGCCCAGAGAAAGATGAATGAGATGCGAGAAGTGAGGAGGCAGGATGTCCTAGCAGCTGTGCCGAGAAAGGGTACAGCAGCAAGAACCAAGTGGCCCACTCGTCTTGAGAAGCTCAAGGCGGATGCAGGGTGTGACATCGACCTGCGAGAGAGGGCTGAGAAGAAGGAGCGAGATAGATGGGTGGCAAGCTTGAGAGGCATCTTGGTAGAGGCCAAAGCACCAGTGACATATGGCATGGAGGGTGAATCAGAAGCTCTGGCAACCAGGAGATTTGGAAAGGGTAGACGTGCTGGGACTCTCCGCAAGCATGTCAAGACTTGGCTTTGTTACCGAGTCTGGCTTAGGTCAACGTTTCAGGTGGAGTGGCCTTCTGAACCCTTTCACTTCTCATCATACCTGGAAGCGCGAGCTGCCGAACCTTGCGGGAAGTCCATTCCGGCAAGCCTGCTGAAGACGCTCATCTTCATGGAGCACGCAGCAGAAATTGTGAAGAGCGAGCAGATCAGTGCCACACCCGCAGTTCGGAACACGCTTGAAGAGGTTAAGCTGGAACTGGAGTCGGTCGATAGCAAGCCTAGCAGACAGGCAATGCATCTGCCGGTGGCATTGGTAATGGCCTTGGAGAAGGCGGTGATGGATCTTCGTTTTCCACGTTTCCTTCGTGGATATGCATGGTTTCGGTTAGTCAAACTTTGGGGCTGCCTACGGTTCAACGACACAGTTGGGTTGGATTTTGGCAGCATCACCTTGGAATCCTTTGGTTTGCAAGGCGACCTGAAGAAGACTAAGACATCTGGTCCAGGCAAGAAGGTCAGCGTGCTGAAGGTCTTCATCAGTGACAAGGCCTACGTTCACGAATGCGATTGGCTGGAGACTGGATGGCAACTATGGAAAGAGATGGCAGTGGAAAGGGACATGAGCAGGAGGGACTTCTTCCTGACCCATCCTGCGCCAGGTCTGGAATCAATGACCTGCAAGATGGCCTCGTATGCAGCGGCATCTGCAATGTCTCATGCATTGGCAAGTGAGCTGCTGGTGTACTTCGAGAATGCGGAGCTGAAGCTGTTTGCCGAGGGCGTGTCAGTATGCTGGACCGAGCACTCTGAGAGAGTGACTTTGAGGTCATGGGCACGTGTTGCAGGCGTGCCAGAGGACACGTGCAAGCGGCTGGGCCGTTGGACACCGACTGTAGATCAGAGTTACGATCGGTCAGTCAGGACTTCGATACTGAAAGCTCAGTCATGCATCTCGAAGTTCATTCGGAAGAACATGGGAAGAGAAGACCCCTTTGACGAGTGCCTGATCATGCAGAAGATCTCGGACGTCATGGAAGGGTTTGACTTTCCCATGGGCGCAATTCAGCAGCAGATTGAGAAGCTCACTAGCTTTCTGCCAGCAGGCAGGAAGGCCAAGCGAGCAAAGTGGTCTGAAGACAAGGACGAGTTCGACTTTAGCAGTGAAGAGGAAGTCGAGAGCTTTGAACTGGTTGGGAGCCAACTGGTAGAAGATGACTCTGCAGACGAGGAGTTCAAAGAAGCGGCAGACGGTTTGGAACTGGCACCCTTTGGCACCTATGTGGTTTCCATCGTAGGGAGATCAGAAAAGAAGACACTACATCGCATGGGTGAGTGTCACAGAAGGCCCGGTTGTCAATTCCAACGTTTCACCATTTTCGGAAGTGAACCTCCAGACAAGTCGGAGTATCACCATGCATGCAGAGTGTGTTTTCCGCGTGGAATGAACCAAGCGGAGACGTCCTCGGAGGAAGACAGTAGCTCCGGGGACGCAAGCTCTTCTGGCGTGAGGTCAGAGGAGAATGTGGTATGACGGAGTTCTCGTGTTGGACAACATGGGAAAACATGGCAACCGCTGTGACTAGCTGTTGTTCAGGGATGAGGTGTTTGTTGCATGTCATTTCGATTCATGTTTCAATGTCTTGCAGTTCGTGTCATTTGTGGAGTTGCAAGGTTTGTGTTTGGGGGGGATTCATGTCGGCATGTGCTTTAAAAATTTGTGTGTGTTTCCCTTTCCCTTTTACATTTCAAGGGCTTGTAGGCAGGATGGCTGCCGATATAGGACATGACACGGCAGAGAGGAGAAAGAACGCCATCCTTCTGCTTGAGGCAGACTTCCACGGTCTGCTAGAAAGAAAGGGAGTGACTGAGGAGCTGCAGGCTCGGTTGTCAGTCGCAGGAGTTAGAAGCATCAGCAGGTTCAACGCAATCTCAGACACTAGAGCAGATCTGAGACAGTTTTGCACAAGGTCACTGGACCGAGATGCAGCAAGACATGCAGTTGAAATCGCAGCTCTCCTGGACGCATGGGAAGCTGCCCACACGAGGATGCAGGTGAGACGCAAAGCTGAGGCCGAGGCAGCCAATGCAAATCTGCCCATAGCGGTGAACAAGGTGGAGATCCATGATCTTCGCAGGAAGTTTGAAGCCTTGCACTACAAGCTGGAGGAGAAGACCATGCCAGCTTCGGGAACTTTGGAGCAGCTCTTCGACCAAATTGAGAATGGAGAGATGAAAGTTATGCATTTGGTGCAGTTCCTTTCCAGAGAGGACGCAGAGGTGGATCCGTTGGGAGCCACCATAGACAAAGCGGGAAACATCAAGGTGAGAAAGGGATATGGTGAGACAACAGAACCCAAATCACCTGAAGAATATCGTCAACGAATGAAGGTGGTGATGCACTCATATCTTCTGGCGAAATTGAAGTATCCACACAAGCAGTCTCTGCAAGATGCCGAGCCTCGCCACTTCCAGAAGTTCGTGGACTACATCCTGGGAGATCAAGTGTATGGTTTAAAGGCAAAGGATGAGCAAGGGAACACGGTCTCCACACCGGCGTTCTCTTTAATCCTGCACTACGAGCACCAGGTGAGAAAGGAGATGGTGAGATTGCTGAATGAAGGCAATTCCTTGCACACTGCATTGGAAGAGGCTAGAAAAGATGGGGTGGTGAAAGAGAGATTCTTTCTTACACCGGCAGCTATGAGCGCATTGGCCAATGCACAGAAGAATGAGGACCACAGCTATAGATCACGGTCACCCAGAGGAGGACATCGAGGATGGCATGACAAGGGGCAAGACCGTGGGGGCTATGGCAAAGGAAAGAAAGGTAAGGGCAAGAAAGGAAAGAAGGGTGACGCAGTCATACATTCCAAGACACCCGATGGGAGAGAGATTTGCTACAAATGGAACAGTCAACATGATCGTTGCAGACATCAATGCGGCAGACTACATGTATGCCAGATCTGCTTCGGGAATCACCCTATGCGCTCTTGCAAGAGCCCTCCTGCCAAAGACACGGCAGGCGGGGACAAGAAGCCACAGGAGTGAAAACCGCCAAGGTTGGAGGGCACCCCTGCTCCAACTACGGCATCAGAGCACAACAGGGGTAAACCACTGGTGTTTCGGGTTTTGTATCTCTTCTCCGGCAAACACCGGTCAACGTCTTTGAAGAGCTGTTTAGAAGAACTGGGACCGAGCTTCAACATTTCAGTGCAAGTGGAAGAGTTCGACATCGAACAAAATGTTTCACATGATCTTGCAGGCGAGGGTCTGCAAAATCAATTGTTGCAGAAGCTGCGGAGTGGACTAGTGGATGCATTGGTCACTACTCCGCCTTGCTCTACTTTCTCTAGAGTCCGTGCTGCCAACATGAAGGGCCCTCCACCTGTGAGATCCAGAGATCACTTGTGGGGCTTTCCTTGGTTGTTCGGACAACTCAAGCAGGATGTGATGGTGGGCAACTCTTTGGTGGTCTTCTCGGTGGATATGTTGGAGGCAGCACAGGAGGTGCAGCTTTCGACAAATGGTGTCCCTATTCGCACTTTCATGGAACATCCAGAAGATTTAGGAGGTGCATGTAGGGAAGAAGATGGTGCTTGGTTTGTCCCAGCGTCAATCTGGCAGTGGGATCGTTTGCAAAGGCTGGTAGAAGCAATCGAGTTCGCCAACTTCACGGTAGTCTTTCATCAATGCTGTTGGGGTGCACCGTGGAGAAAGCCAACCAGGATCCTTTCAAATCTTCCTCAGCTTCGGCATTGGGGCTTCCAAGGTTGGCCAACTTTTGACGAGCACTTCGTCTATCAGGGACCTTTGCAAGTGGCGTGCTCATGTGTTATCTCAAGCACATTAGCCAAGAAATCCAACAAAGAACAGTTTCGTACCACAGGTACTTCACAATATCCAGCAGCAATGGACAGAGCTCTCGCAATGGCCTTTCTTGAGACATTCCTCGCCGACTGCAACAACTTGTCCTCAACGGTGGGGGATGGCAAGAGCAGCAGTCAGGAGAAAGTGATCATCACGGAGAAGGAAGAGAAGGCTGAGAAGAAGGAGCACGAGGAGGAGCAGGAGAGAGGCATAGAACTTCAAATCCCTACGACTCTAAAAGCATCTCAAGGAGGGAGTTCACGTTGGGGTGCCCCTAGGCCGTTGCAGGCCTACTACAAAGGAGTTCATCGGGGCATTCACGATGGAGGAGGGCAGGTGGCCAGTTGACAAGAGGCCACCACCCTGCAGTCAGAAGGCTGCAGACTTGGGGGCACACTGCAAGAAGTTGTTCCTTCGCTGGTTGCTGGAGAAGGAGGCTGAGAAGAAAGGGAGTGCCGAGGCGACTTTCTGGAAGCTGGCAGCTGGAGGGTGGCAGTCGTCGCCCTTTGGAGCCGGCATGGTAGAGCTGAGGGAGAAGCTGGATGAGGTGCTAGCAGTCCAAGGCTTTGATCCGTATCGGAAAGACAGCGACCGAGTCACGGAGATCAACTTCCGCAGGCTTAGAGCAGTCTTGCAATCCTTGGGAGATGAGGATCATAGCTATTTGGAAGAGATGGCAACATCAGGTGTTTCACTTGGTGTGGATGAGACTATGCCGAGGACTCCTGAGGTCTTCGAGGAGAAGACTAAGTGGGCTCGAGAGTTCACCGACGAGGTCTTGGAGGACAAGATGGCAGACAACTATCCTTCAGCAGAAGAGAGCTGGGAAGACATCAGGAGACAAGTGATGGAAGACGTGGAGAGAGGATGCATCATCGAGATGGATGAAGCAGAGGCTGTGAAGGAATATTGAGGAAGATTGGCGGTGGCTGCTTTGGGAGCTGTCCCAAAGGATTTGGAATCCTCTACGGTTCGCCTCATCCACGATGGCTCGTACAGTGTGGACGTCAATAGGAGGATCAAGGTTAAAGACAGACTTAGATTTCCTCTTATAGATGATGCAGCTGCAGTGCTGGTGGAGGCAGAGAGGATGAGCCATTTTCGGGAGGGACCACAGAGGATGTCCATGGTCTATGACATCAGCCGTGCACACAAACTGATCCCCATCAGAAGGAAGGATTGGGGTCTTCAAGCGTTCAGGCTGCCAGGACAGAGTGGAGACCCAGCTAAGAGGAAAATATAGCATTGCTTCGGCGGCATACTGGTGGGGCAGAGTGGCGGCCGGCGTGGTTCGGGCTGCGCACAAACTTTCAGATGTGAACCTCGGAGTTTTGCGCCTTTTGTTCGCCGATGATGGATGGGTGGTGGCCACCGGAAAATATTTCTGGAGGAAGCTACTCTACTGGCTGTTCATTTTAGAGCTGCTGGAAATTCCCATCTCCTGGAAGAAGGTCAAAGCTGGAACTACGGTGCAATGGATAGGCTACACTCTATATGTGTGCAGACCTTTCGAAAGGGCATCGCAGAGAAGAAGGTTCGCTGGGTGGAAGACTGGGTGCGAAGGCATCTGTCGTCTGGCGGAGCAACTGGCAGAGAGGTTAAGGCGGCATTGGGTCGTCTGACTTTTGTGGCTGGTGCTCTTCAAATGCTGCGTCCTTTTCTGGGCCCGCTTTTCTCATGGGCAGCTGTACTTCGCGGCGGAGCATTTGCTAAGTTTCCTGAGGCGGTCCACATGCTGTTGAAGTTCATTGAGAGATGTGTGAGAGAGGAACCGATGACTTTGGCTAGAAGCGTTGCTTTCTCTGCAGAGGAGGTGTTCAGGGGGCTGGGAAAGCTATGGGGTTTCCAGCACGAAGGAGGCCCGCTGGTTTTCGGTGGAGTTGTCGAGGCGCAACGCGTCTTGGGCCTATGTGAAAGGTGAACCATTTCGAGCAATTGCCTCGCTCGAACTCACTGCAATTCTCACAGCACTGATCTTGTTTGGCAAAGGCGCCAAATGGACGGGTCGACGCACCAAGATGCACATCACTGGAATCACCGACAACCTGGGAAATGCTTTCTTGGTGCACAAATTTCTTAGCTGCAAATTTCCACTGAGCATCATCCTTATGGAAGTCTCCTGCCAAATGAGGAGATTGAACTTGGAGATGGATTTAGGATGGGTCCCCAGGGACCAGAACACACAGGCTGACGCTCTCACCAATTCCTGTTTCGAAGACTTTGACGAAGCCAGAAGGATCGTTGTGGAATTTGAGGACATCGAATTCATCGTTCTGGGTGAGCTCATGGCTGAGGCGGGCAAGCTGGATGAAGACATCAAGCTGGTCAAGTCGTCGAAGGAAGCGAAGCAAGACAAGTTTGCTAGGGAAAGAAGTCCCAGGCGAAAGAAAGGTGAAATGAAGTGGAGAGATCCTTGGTGAGGACTGGGGGAACGAAATTGTGTTAAAGGTTTAAGTTGCTGTGCTGTTTCAAGTTGTCTTGCTTGGGTTTGCTTTCTTATATGTCTAAAGTAGGGGAATCATAAAAGAAAGATGGTCAGATTATCTGACTTACAAGCCTCCAAACAAATGGATGTTTGGGGACATGAAGAAGGTCAGTGGATAAAACATAGTCCACTGACAATGAAAAGATCGAAGGAGTCCGTGCGCAACCCTCGAAAAGTGCGTTGCATTGCTGAGCGAAGGAAAGTGAAGTGACATTTTTGTATACAGTATACACACATACATCTGATATGCCGTTGTTATTTGACAACTCCAATTTCAAGTTTCTAATTTTCATCTTTGATTTGCCGTTTGAGATTTCTTGGAAACTCTCAGATGATCATGACTGGAAGCACGGGGATGCCAAAGAGAGCAAACTGAGTCAGGGACTTGTGACTGCTCATGAAGTGGGCATGCGGCGGCGATGGTAGCATCCCTACATTGGTGGCTGAATTTAAATGACTTTCAAGGCTCCAAAAATGTGCGCCTTGCAATGGTCCAATTGCAGTGCTGCTAGTGATGCAAGACATGGCACAGCATCTCCATGTCACCATACTTTACAATACTTTTTTCTTTGGAGTCTCAAATTCCTTTAGATGCTCTCTTGCCCTCCCGGGGTTCCTTTACGCTCACTTTTTCCACCTGCAGTGTTCGGCTAGGTGACATTTTTAGTCATGTTAAGCTGGAAACAACAAAGGGCCATCCGTGAATATGTTTAAAAGAATAAATGCAACAACAGAGATACCCGATCAATGCAGTGCAAGAAAAGATGAGGAAAAACAGCCTGTTTTGTTTCAACCCATCCCCGTGCTTGACGATTCAACCGTTCTCCGGATGCCCTTGGTGAGGACCACAGCAGGAGCTGCGACATGCGCACCCGGGCGGCTGCTGGTCATCGGCGGGGCACCGGAAACTTCAATGTGTAGTGCCGAGGTCAGAGAGGGGTACATGTCAAGTGATGGGGAAGCATCCAAATATGTCATTCATGATCATTTATGACGTATAAAGGATGTCTTTTTTCGAATTCATTGATTTTTTGGATGTTTGCATTTTTTGATTTGTTGGATTGATGGCTGGTTTGATTTTTTGATGGATGGATG
>OMLO01005560.1_pt1 | contig 10596 bp, 3 predicted proteins | sample 1674811 | NCBI WGS metagenome assembly OMLO01 (sample SAMN06265003, study PRJEB25207) | coral metagenome | isolation source: Coral host | place: Mexico:La Bocana,Puerto Morelos, Mexico | collected 2008-11-13
AAGAAATCGAGACTTACTCGCACTCATTTTCCCGCGCTTTGCGTCAGCTCCTTGTAATAACTCCGAGTTTTGATTGGCCACTGTATCGTCTATATCGTTTGTGATTGGCTAGAGTGATAACACTCAATAGCCCTTTTAACGTTCAACTTTTCTCATTTGCATTACAATGTAATCTAGCATGTATGTGAGGCAAAGGTCGTTTTCTTTTAGTAGTTTGAGACCGAAATTGCCTCGCATCCACGTTGGATTACATTGTCGTGTAAATGAAAAAAATTAACCGTGAAAAGGGTAATTGGGAACTGCTCTAAGAGTGTTTTAATTAATTTTTTGCCCCATTATGGACTTTCCAGAAACAAAATTGCCCTTTTGTACATCTGATCTTAGATTCAGGTCTGAAATCGTTACCTCTGCCAATTCCTCCGTTGCAGATTGAAAAAACCTATCACAACACTGAAGTGACTTGTGTACTCCGCAAAACTCGTGGATTTAAAAGATGGACTCTCTCTCACTCTCCCTTTCCCTCCCCGCCCCCCCCCACTCCCTCTCTCCCTCCCCCCGCTCTCTCTTTCTCCCTATTCCTTCCTGGTTTTCTGCTATCCTTCTTTGTAAGACAGTTATTAAAAAGTTTTAACGTTGTGCTGTTGGTAAGCCAAGCCGCGAGTAGTCTCTTCCTTTTCCTAGCTTGCGTCCTTTGTTTTGTTTTGTGTTTTTTTTTGGCATAAATATTTTATTAACACTAGCATTTCGTACATATATTTTTTGACGCTACTTACGTGACATAAAATACTGTATATACACTACTTAAAATACAATAGATGTATCTTATTAGACCTTTTGTTGTGTAGTATCGCTGAGTATTTTTACAAGTTGTGCGGTATTTTGACGAGCCTGTAGGACGAGTCAAAATACAAACAACGAGTAAAAATTTTTCTTAACTCCAATCCAATTCGTCGCTTGCGCGTTGCGAGAAAACCTGTCTAACCGGTCCTCTGGAGTACAAATATCACGTGATATTTGTACTTGTTTTGGGCGAAATGCATTTGGATAAGAAATTATTTACGCTACTAACAAATCTAATGCAATACTAATTACACTACTTACACGTCCGTCGCAAATGCAAGAATGTGAAGCAAAAGTACGATCGAACAGAGAGAAGTACGGACTCGGAAAGATGGAAAAAGAAACGTTTTTGCTGTCTTGCAACCAATCGCTCTATCCTCTGTTTCCCTTTTTCAACTTGTCTATTCGCGCGGAGTATTTCAGGAACAAATACCGACTGCCCGTAGTTTATCTATAAGCGGGAATTGAATAAATCGGAAAGTGTTGTTATGGGGTAAAGTATCGTATCTTCTGTATCTCTTGATTATTATTTTAGTGTTTTATGTTAAAATGTTACAAAGCTCCGCGGTAAACACTTTCGTTTTGTTTCGACAACAGGCTATCAAGAGTTACAATGACTCGATTGCCGTTCAGTCTGAATGGAAACAATTCCATCATATTTGTTACTGGGAGCTCATGTGGTGCTATGCGTAAGTTTATCTTCTTTGGAATCTTCAGGAGAGTGCAAGAATCGTAAATTATGATACTGTTAAGCTGCACTTTTAAATGCGCAAAACTGCCAAAAGTGCCTCATGACTGATTAATGTCCTAAGGGAGATAGCGCTTAACAAATCAACAACAGCCTCTCGAAATAACTCTATTTTAAGAATCTTGTGTGTACACACTGATGGACTTGCCATTGTTTATCTCCAGGTACAAGGGGGACTGGGCAAAAGCCTACTACTACGCAAGTGTTCTTTTACAAGAAAGCCGCTGGTCAAAAGTAAGTCATTCAACAACTGCTTTGATCACCCCCATGCAAACGTTTTCGTTCATTTTAATTTGAGACTGGAGAGTGGAGACTTTTGATACATTCTGGTGGTTCGTAAGCATGGAAACGGTGGAAAACGATGACCGTTCCCACAAAGGAACGAATATTTTGAAAACACACGCCGTGATACAGATTTTTTTTGTTAACGTTGTGAGTCCGAGGGGTACTCTGTCAATCTTTAGGTGACCGGGTATTCAGCATGCAAAAACTTTATCGTAGTCTAATATACTTAAAAAAAAAAACAATATCCCGAGACGGGCCCTGTTGTAATAAACTGGTCACTTTTCTGTTGAATTATACGGTATTTACTCTAGACCAAGACTGTCTGATTTCTATACCCTATCCCAGACTTAACTTCCTGAAAAATATACCTTCACAGCGGAACATACCCATATAACTTATATATGGGAGTACCTGCCGGGGGTTGCAAGGCGCCTCTGTGTAGACCGTGAAAACAGAGATTTACAAAACGGTCATTTTCTTAATAACTGTTTTCTAAAATATCTGTTTTCACTTTCCACTCGAAGCCCTCTCAAAACTACGGAATCTTGTGATGGGATTTGGAAGCAGCAGAACCGTGTGCACTAAACCCTGACTCTTTTTTTAAATAAATTTTTCAATTACAAACACACAATTACATACCTTATTTCCTTCTTACACCACTAAATTATATGACATATGGGCAAAAAGACCTTGATTCTTGATTCTTGTCTCTACAGACGTCATATATGTGTCTCAAAGCGTGCTTCAGAGTCATGACGAGACTAACAAACCAAGAAGTAGCCAAAGAATATGACAGAGGAGAAAAGGACACAGAGGAGAACCTGTTTAGGTGATATTAAAAGACGGTTTTGGTTTTAATTGGTTGAAAATATAGCGTTCTTGCTCCTAAATGGTTGAAAATATAGCATGCTTGCTTGTGATTGGTTGAACAATGCGTGTTTACTCTCGATTGGTGACCTTGTGTAGTACGAGTTTGATGAATCGATCAGTAAAGCAAAGACCGTTTTCATGCGAGCAACGAGATTGCTTCCGGTAGTCATGGAAGCAAAGACACTACTTCCGGCAGTAGAGCGAGAAAAGATATTACTTCCGGCAGTCATGTATGCAAAGGCATTACTTCCGGCAGTCATGTAAAGCCAAGACATTACTTCCGGCAGTCATGCAAGCAAATACATTACTCACAAAAACAGTGAATAACCTTTCAAGTGATTTTTTTCTTTTATTGACAGACGACTGCCTGAGTACAAGCAGCGCATTGCTGGAAAATCCATTCCCTTCGAAAAATTCTCCATCCATAAAGCCAATAAGTATCTGGCACAAAACCATCGCCTTTTTCTCCCTGGAATGGTGGGTGACTAAAATAATGATCAGAATGCAATCTCTCTATACAATATCTATACATTGTAAAGAAGGCAGGTGAAAAGAAGAAAGAAATCCATCAACAAGGGGATGTTGTCTTGATGAACCTAGACAGCTTCCTAAAAGTTTGTGGTTGATTCGATTGAAGAATTTAAGTCACAGATCGACCAGTGACCAGTGTCATCTCTCCTTACAACCATCTCTCTATTACTGAACCTTTTATCAAGGCCAGCTCTCTTGTTGGTAGAAAAAGCGGAATTAAGTTAATGTGTACCTCTGTATTTTGTGTCTATATTTAAGACGTTTGATTGCATAGCAAGTTATGTTGTTGTCGGCAGGAGCTTATTCTTCTCTGGAATGGATTCAAGGTTCTTCATCGCAGACCTGACTTAGTTGAACCGATGCTGAAACTTGTGCAGACATCGTTGGTTGAACTGGAAGCAACCAAAGGTAATCTAACGGAATCACAAGCTGAAAAGTACAGAAATATCTCTAAAGTAATTTGGAGTGGACGAAATTTATAGTAAAAGTACTTTCTTTTAAGCGTAAACCCTTTAAGGTAATGGGCCATACTTGGGTTCATGTCCAACGCTCTAAGTGACCTTAAAGTTAATTTTCTTGTGACCAGCGTCTGATATCACTTAGTGGCGCAACACTGTATTCGAAATAGTACCGTTAACGAAATTACAAACCGTTCTTCGCCTAACATAAAGAAATACAATGTCATTGCAGTTGAAGCTGTAACAAATTTCATACTAGGGAGTTAAGAAAACCGCAATGGTAATGGAAACGGAAAAGTCGCTAAACAGAAGGTTTAATGAATTGATCAATACAATGGCTGTACATGTTCTTTTTAATTTTTGGTACATTTCTTTGCCGTCCTCTTCGAAACAAGAACGTGACATGACCAAATTCTGCGTTCTCTGGAGAATGTGAACCACCGGCGAAGGTCAATTTTTTGAATTTCTATTTCGGATTTTACGTTGTGTTCCTTATTCAATTTAGAACACAACCTCCCTATTATTACATGTAAAACGGTCACAGACAGAGCAGAAATTGCATGTATGTAAGTCCCTCAGCTGAGCTAGATTCCAGCTCTAATTTGAACTTTAAATGTAATCTTGTTTTTGTTTCGTTATCTTTAAAACAAGTTTCCTTTTTCTGTTTGTAGACGAAAATGAAAATTACGTGGATGACTGGTGTTTAGGGCACTTGCTCCAGGGAATGTGTTATCGCTGTGTTGATAAACCAACAGAGGCTATGGAGAGTCTGCTTAATGCTGTTAACAGGTCAGTGGTTGCTTAAATTTTTTTCTGTCTTCTCAGAACGCGCAATTTTGTTCCGCGATTTCGCCCGCGCTTCAGAGAAAATTGATAAAACGAAAGGACTGCTTGTTGTGTGGTGATTATTTAAGGCTCACTGAGTTTTTGCCTGTTTTCTCAAATAAGAAAAACATATTACGATGTAAGCAGACTTGAGTGACACAAGAACGTGAGCTTTGTGGGTCGGGAAGTAGAGGGGGGGGGGGCGAATCCAGAGAGACTTAGATGGGGGCCCTTACGGTTCAACACTACTAGAACTCAACAGAATAATTGTTTTCCTCCACCCTCCCCTCTTTTTGTGTAAAAAAGACGTCCAACCTTTACCTCGGAGCCCCTTGTTTTTCTTACCGACGACGGAGGCCTAACTTTCTCTTTTCTGGGCAGGAGTTATTTTAACGATTCTTACTTTCTGTGTTCTAGTTCAAAGAACCTGGTTCAGGATTTCTACTTGGCTCCTTACGCATGCGCAGAAGTTGGTTTCCTTCACTTGGAAGAGGGAGACCTGGATCAAGCAAAAGAGTTCCTCAATAGAGCAAGGTATTAGAGAGAGTCTTCCCCTGTCTTGTGATGTTTCTAAAACATTTTCGATTTCAATTTTATCCCCGAATCAGAGCGTATTTGCCATTTAAGAGTGGTAACAGTAATACCTTGTTTAGATTCCTCCGTAGCCGTTTTGGGAGAAGTCACGTAACGCTCCCCCAAACTTCTTTGGATTGAGCGTTGTGTGACATCCTAAAAACCGGTTGCGTAGGAGACTATACTAGACCCAGGTTAAGTCTTATCAAAATAAAACATATTTCACTAAGCAAAGTGTTTCACATCAGTTGGTACATTGCGAGACCGAAAGATGAATGAAACCAAAACGATATTATTTTCTAAAGGAACTGCTTGGCGGTCAAGTGAGACACTTTGCTATTTATCTACTTGAAGTGGATAAAGGGAAATTAACTTCAGTAGGGATGCGGCTGACGTTTGGAGTGTAAGCTCGTCGTTAGACCAAAGTTAACTACAGCACGAGGTTGCTTTACTCATCATTTTTGAACCTTTAACTGCACGCTATCTTCGGACATTTTCGTGAAGGCTCGTGTGGTCTTCGGACAATGTTTGGATAATCTTCGGAAAGTGGTCGAAAATCTTCGGAAAATTGTCAGATACGTCGTTATTATTATGTATGCATATATTATGGGGGATTTAATGTAATAAAAAGGAAATTATATGGTCGCTTGGAGATACGAAATTTCTCTTCTCATGTTGCGCGGCCATGCAATGTTCTCTACATTAGTTATACGAGGTTGAAGAAGTAGCCAGAGAGGCCAACAAATACAATAAGCGATGTAACTTGTGTTTTCTTGTTTGTTGTGCAACAGGAAAGATTACGAACATCACATGCTACAAAGCAGGCTTCACTTTAGAATTCACTCTGCCCTCCAAGAAATCAAGCACAGGCGAAAACAAGCCAAAGAGGCGTCTAAAATGGAAAAACAACTCGCCAAACGCTCCAAAAAAGGCGTGAATAACAACACTCTGTCGTCAGAAGACGATTCTATTAGTAGATCTCTTGAAGGCTCCTCAAGTCTGACCCGCCAAGATTCAGCCTCATCGTTTGAAACTGCTCCGGAATATTCCTCCGAAGATGAGAAGGATTTCGGCGAGGTTACTCCAGACAACGAGCCAAGCGAAAAAGTTGTCAAAGAATCTACAGTGTAAAAATAACTGTTTTTTTTTTTTTAATTTTAAACTGTACAGGGTAGTCTTGGGAGAGTGGCTTTCACAATTTATACAAAGATTTCGTATGTTATTTGCATATACCTCGCTTTGAGGGAAATATTTTGAAGTATTTATCGATAGTGTCCAGGGCCCTGGTCACGGTCATTCATTCTCAAGACCATTGTTTAATAGTGTGAAAAAGTTTTTGGTAAAATGTGCAGATGGTTATTATAAAATGCGTAATATCCCAGAGTATATAAAATGCGCAAGAGTAAAATTCGTAATATTCTGTAGGATGCTGTTTGAATAAAGAATCCTTGAATCTCTCTTGACTGGGTTTGTGGCTGCTCGAAGGATTTGTGATCAAGAACTGCTGTGGTTATGTTGTTATATGCGCTCTGTGATTGGTTTAAAAAACTCGCGCCATTTGATTGCGACCGACGCCTGTATTTTCCCCGCGCTTTTTGCCGGTAACTTGTGACAGCCTTGTGTTCTCCAGCCGAGTTTTTTGACAGCCGGCTAACGCTAACCCAGGTTTAAAAGTTGACCGAAGTATCAATTTTTCTTATATAAAAATGTTTTTCACTTCTTATCTTTTGTGAAGTTTGAAATTGCTCGAGCTCAAAAATGAAGGACAAAAGATATAAAGAAAACCTCACCGAAAAAGTACGAAATTGATATCAAAATTCTCGCTAACCCTCCTTGCCCATCTACCATTATTTTCTTTGGCCTAAGCTGCATGACCTTTATCATTGGCCATGAACTTTCCTCGTGCTTTCCCCCTGCTTTCGGCTATTCACAATCTCGCGCTTTCCTCCCCGGTGAGTTTCATCCTTCCTTCCTCGAGTAATCCCCGTGAGTTCCCCTTGCGTTTGCTTGCAATCCCCGTAATTTCCGCCTGTGTTGTACACGTATCGCGTTTTCGGTACGTTGTCCTACAGTTGTCCCATGAGTTCCCTATAAGCAGCGGCATATTTTTCACCGAGGATTCCACGTTGGCTTGCTTCTAGCTTGCCGTACAATCTACTATCAGTACACACCGCTCCCATCGTTTCCGGCCCCGCGGGTTCTCAGTTGGTTTCCTTCTAACGTCATTTCAGATACTCCAGTTAGGAGCCCTAATCCGTTTGCGCGTCAATTATCAGTCCGACGGAAAAAAGCGGACATGGAAGACACGGACGGCGTTGAAAGTGTACTACTCTGACATTGTTAGGAAGATCTGAAAAAAGTTCAATAGAGACAAACTATTACTGTGACGAGTACTAAAATTATTACTGCGATCAAAGAACGAATCCCTAATTTCTTGTAGCTACCTAGCTGTGCGTATTCTGGGTGTCTTGCCATGAGTAGTAGGGTAGTTATCTCTTCACTATCATGGGCCTCCGTATTAATTTTTGCGCGGACAAAAGGCGAGAAATTCTTCGCCCGTTTCTTTCTTATTTAAAACAGTTTGCCTCGAATCAAACTTCTGTTCTGAAAGTATTCTAGCAACGTTGCATTTGACTTGACAACCTGGCCCAGAGAGGTCCACTTACCTTTTAGAACTGACAGGCTGGGAGGTGCTTCAAAAGATCTAGACAGTAACGTCAGCAACAGGCAAGGTTTTACTCTCGACAATATGAAAGGTTGTGTGCCAAGACTATTTTTCGAAACAGAGTTAACAGAAGAAATGTTACGGGCAGAAAGTAATTAGAGTTTGTTACATTCACATGAAAAGCCACTTTTATTTCGCGCTAAATAATTTGTGTGAACATTTTCGTTGACTGCAAAAAGCGCCAATGAAAGGTTAGACCGAAAATAGCGAAGAAACTGGGAACCAGTAAATAAAGAAGATTACGAAATAGTCGGTAAACAGTGTGAGTGACCGGTCCTTTGATAAATGACTGTGATATACTGAGTCAAGTCAAAAGAAACATGGATGGAAACCCATCGGATCAACTAAGGTAACGTCTGTTGATGTCTTTTGAGTTAAACGCTTCGATAAATTGCCGAAATCTCTCTGTTAAATTGAGTCATAAGTACAGGCTTCTAGAAGACAACTGGAATATTCTGTTCGGGCCTGGAATGCACGTAAGACTTAGAGGACCTTAGAATGTTATTGAACTTGCCAGATTTGACAAGCTAAGCTTATTTATCTCTTCCAAATGCTTTTCCTGTTATCCGCAATACTATACCACATGTCTAGAGTTTGGCTTTTCAAAGTCTCTCTTTTGATTACGTACGGCACATGTAAACAAACGCCACAGTTATTGTACGATGATTCATATTATACGCTCACATGAGACGTGTGTTTAGCTAAATACGACGGGAGTTAGTGAAAGAGCGCGAGTAACTTTTTGAGCTTACTTTATAAATAATATTGGAAACTGGACTTGATAAAATCATGTAAGAACGTGGTTAATCAGGTTAGTACCTGCACTCATCTACTTCCCCCCCCCCCCCCCCTTCCCCAATAAAAAAATTAAAAAAATGGGGGGGGGGGGTTTCGGGTTTGGGGGGGGGGGGTTTGATCATACAAAATGTAATGCCCTTGTCTATGATAATTGTAAGTTTGGAAGGTTTCTTACAGTCACTCTTAAAACGTTTTTTAGTCCAGGTAATGATTCCCTGGCAATGGCAGATGCCATGACGATGATAAAAAGAGCTGAAGACCTTTGCTTTTCCAACAAGTTTCTACAAGCAAAAGATGAACTTGAGCCATGGTAAGGAATTTATTAGTCAATTGTACACCAGAACCAATTATTCAACGAGTGTCTGAGGACTGTCCCCTTTCCCTATAATGCCAACTATCCTGGATTATCCAGGTGTGATTGTCTTCAGTGACTTAGCAGCCCTTTTGTAATAGTACTATTGACACTGCTTCGTCCCTACTAGTGCCTGGGTATCTGAGCTTCCATGTCATAGCGGGGCTTAAATAGGTTGTCTGTAGGCAGTAATAGGGTTCTGCATTGACATCCCAGAAGACGATGCATAGGATTCATTCTAATTCCTTCACTTGGAGTATTGCACCAGTCTAACGTGGCCAAAAACTCTGACTGGCCAGCGTCTTTGCATGTCTTGAACAACTGTTTTACGACATTTTCGTCCTTGCCGTTGGACTGTGGGTACCTAGGTGATGACATCACATGGTCAAAAACCCAAGTTCGTGTGAAGATAGAAAACTCTGCTGAGGAGAGCTGAGCTCCATTGGTGGTCGCAAGAACTTTATGATGTTATGAACAATCAACTGTACCTGTTAATTTAATCTTTTTCTATATGTAGGATTGATAAAAGCATGTACCATGCCGTAGCATATAGCAGTATATTGTGCATTCAAGCTTTGTTGAAATTTGAACAAGTAAGTTGAGTTAGTTCTTTTTTGAACAAATGACTTTAAAATAATGTTCTTTTCATTTATTCCAAGAGTGATGTACATCTTGTTTTTCATAGGAAATGAATCAGTACAGCCTACATCACCATTGTGTGTTGTCCGTCCTGACACTATTTAGACTAGACATTTTTTACTATTAAGACAGCTCAATATTGTTAGTTTTATTTTCTTAAACATGTCTGGGGATAACTAGTAAGATTTATTGAATCAGAATAAAAACTACAGTGGAGATGATGTTGAAAAATGAATGTAACAATAATTTCTACATGTTTTAATGTAATGCTGAATAATAGCTAATAAAATAAAGTTCTTTTTGAGGGTTTTCAACAAGAGTCAGAGTAGGTGGCAAAACTTCAAAAGTAAGGGGTGAAGGTACAACTGGAGGCGAAGGATTGATCTTGGGGTGGGGTGTTTGGGAGCATTGTTTAACACATTAGCATTGTTACTTAATGAATTGGAGTCAATTTTATTGTAATATATATTTATTTATCTTTGTTTCAGCAAGCTATTCAGAAAGCAAGTGAGAGCATCAAGGTAGCTTTGAATGGTTGTGAAAGGTATCAATTAATATTTATTTGCATTGCATAATTACATTTTTTTCATGTCTACACTCAGGTAATTCAAAGGGCTTGGTCCAACCCCGTGGGGGGGGGGGGTACTCAAAAAAGTTTTATACGGGGAGGTTCCGCCTCGAGGTCCAACCCCTTACCCTTTTATATACCATTTTTTCAGAAAAGGCACCCCTTTCGTATACCTATTATTGGAAAAAGGCACCCCTTTCATATACCTTCTTAAGACCACTTATGAATAAATCGTTAAAACAGAAAGTCTTCTTGTCATTTTTTTCATGTAGTGCGCAATAAATTAAAATGAAACAGTCATAAGGTACGTCTGCTTGATCTGTTTTAATTCAAGGCCCTTTTTAATACCCGAATGAAGATTTTCCTACCCTTTCATATACCTAA
>OMLO01005561.1_pt1 | contig 10595 bp, 6 predicted proteins | sample 1674811 | NCBI WGS metagenome assembly OMLO01 (sample SAMN06265003, study PRJEB25207) | coral metagenome | isolation source: Coral host | place: Mexico:La Bocana,Puerto Morelos, Mexico | collected 2008-11-13
AAATTTTGCTGATCAGATCCACCAGGATCCGGTTCCTTTGCTTTGTCCGTTGGCCCTTTCTCAAGTTTAAAGTCTTCTTATGTCGTTATCTTTTTAAATTTGATTTTTAATTAAGGGGTTATGTCCCTCAAACTACAACCATATTAGTCCCAATGTGCTGTTCCCTTATTTCCCAAGAAAGAAAGGTCAGGCTGGCACCCCAATTGGTTTTAATTTAAAGAGTGTTAAAGAGAACAGGGATAAAAAATACTATGAGTATTAACATGCAAAACAAAAAAAAAAGAAATGTTAAACAAGAATCATTAAAAATAATCATTGAATAAAACAAAACAGGGTAACTATATCTCTCTAATAAATGTAACTTGTGACCTCCATTGCCAATTCCTGTTTCAAACAAACAAAAAAGCATAATAAATCCAACGCGATGCAAAACACTTTTATTTCCGTTCATTGTCGTAAAAGCGACGCTTAATTTGTTTTTGCTTTCGTCCGTTTTTTTTTGTTTTTCTTTGCAGGCTGATGGGGAATCGAACTGCTAGAATATTGAAGTTCGAGAACAAATCTACAATATACTTGTTAGTATCCGGAAATAACCTTTTTGATGTAAATTTGTGTTGGGAAGATTTAGGGACGTTCGCGCAAAAATTTTCTACTCGATAGATTTTCTTTAAACTTGCACTGCGAACAGATAATGATTTGCTTGTTTGAAAATGAAATAAAAATTGCGGGTCACCGCCTTTGTTTTAGAGATAAGGCGTGAGGAAAACTAGACTGATTTTGATAAATTGGTGAGTGTAATTCAGCATGGTCTCCAGGGTTTTTAGGTAAAAATATCAAAGATAAGTCAACAGAGGCAAACTATCCTAATAATATTTTGTATAAATGAATCTGTGGCGTTATTTATTCTAAATATTGCCATCATTTTCACAAACCTCAACCCTTAAGAGGCATTTGAAACTGTCGCACAGCTAAACAAAACGGTCAAATCAACGGAATTCCGTGGAGCATTTTGCAAAAAATTCAAACTTCTTCTCGATAGATTTTCTTGATTTTTTCGCAAAACGTAGAAAATCGGTAGAGAAAATGACCTATCGAAAGAAAAATAGGGGTCACAGAACGTCCAAGATCGTTAAATCCACGCAAAGCTATAGCAATTGCAATTTGCCCTATTCCTGTTCACTTTACTACAAAGCGCGCGCGCTCGATGCATGATGTGGCATGCGAATTTCCTGCGCAGTAAGCATGCGCAGAAAAAAAATTAGCGCGAACGTCCTTTAGTAAGCATTTTATGCCATTTGAATTATATTCAATTTGTTATAAGCATCAAGCATAAGCATTCCTGTCTGATACTCAAGCTACAGGAGACTCGTGCTCAAGGTAACCTTCGTCATTTACTTGGGTCATTAAATTTGTTCAGGCACAAACTCTGCGGAAGCGTGTTGATATTGCAAAATAAATGGAACTCCAGGTGTGCATGTTACAAGCCAGTGCCCAGTCCCCTATTAGCTTTTCATCACTGGCAAAAGTGTCCTGAAGGGAACAAATATTCGTGATCAAAGAACGAAACTTCGATTAAGAATGAATTAGTTAGCCCCCAAAAGCCCTAGACTGCGTAGTAGGTGTTCAATGGGAAAAGAGGGAGACTGGGAGAAAGAAAAAACGCCTGCTATAAGAACCCCTTTTCTTTATTTCTGCGTTCCCTGGCGAACGCAAAATTGTCATTGGCTTATACTCAAAAAGTAACTTAATAGTTGTCTGTTGGAAAATCTTATCAGAAACAGCAAAGAATAATCGCGCACGAAGATGTATTAGCAAGGGCTTTCAGAGATTTCAGTCTCGCCAATGTGAGAAAATTGACGTTAACTTCGAGCAAGAAACGGTCATACATATATACATGCAGACAGGCAGACAGACAAACATACATATTTTATTTGATAAGTGGGTAAAAGATAAGGCAGCCATAGATTGACTTGGACCTACTACAATAACTACAAAACACTGATAATAAAAAATTTACAAATATGATATTAAATTAAAATTATATTTTAAAGCAAATGTGCATCAGTCAAAAGTAAGTTATGGCAGTTATATGCTTTAAGTTACAACCGTCTTAATAACACAGTACAATTTTGCATCCTTGTTGTATGGAAGCTCTCAAACTGAATTAAAAATTAGGAGTCACTGAACATTTTCCGCTTGGACTTTCCCAATGACTGGAATATCGTCCATGTCTCACTCGACACCCCTTTAATCCAGAAATATATGTTATTTGCCGGCTGGAAAAACTGTCACCGAGGTCTTGAAAATGCTCCCCGAGGCCGCAGGCCAAGGGCAGCATTTTCAAGCGCGCGAGGTCAGAGTTTTTCACTAGACTGAAAGATCCCTAAGCCGGCAAATAACATATTTATTTTTTTGCCGGATGTTACTAGAACGGGGAACGGGGAATGGGGAATGGGAAATGGGAAACTGAAAAATTGGAAATAGTGGTCAGCATTATAACCACAGAAAAGTTGGAGTGGGCGCATCTCCTGGCGCATCGTCACAAATACTTTGACGCATTTGGGTTTCAGCTCGGTGGTGTGACCAGCATGGAAGGTAAGAGTATTTTGTTCAGTTTTAAAGTTATTAGTTTCCAAAAGTGATCAAAATTAATCAAAGAATATTACTCTTTAGATAAAGAAAATGACCATGTGAATGTTGTCGTCATAGACAGGTGAGTAAGCTTGTCTCACTTTTGAGTACTAATATTAGCTTCTAGTTGAGCGCGAAACTCGCGCGTAAGACTTTACGGTTAGGGTTAGGGTTACGGTTTAGGGTTAGGTTTTAGGGTTAGGGTACGGTTCAGGAGCCATACTTCACATGAGCCGAATCGAATTGGAAGTTAGTCCGACTGAGATTAATTTACACCGAAGTAACTGGTTCAAAAATAAAGACTACTAACAAATTTACTCTTCTTTACTTGTGATGTTTTAGCGACTCTGACGGTATGACAGTTACGGATGTCGAAGACAAAGTCAACTCTTGTGATCCAGAACCTATGTGGGAAAGTGATAGTACAAGTGCTTTAAATTTTAAGGTCTTGGAAGATATACTGTAGTACGAACTGAGAATTATGATTTGAACACGGTTGCTGTTTGCTCTATACAAAGCTAAACGTTTTAGAAAGGAGGGCGTGGATTGACTGCGGCTGGGCTGTTTCTTGGCTTCCGAAAACAGCTGGGTTGTCATTCGAGTTGGCATCACCATACTTTTGATTCAAAAGGTAATCGTTCTTACATTTTCTGTGACCATATGGACATCAGCATACACTGATCAGCGTGTAGATTTTTTTAATTACAGTTTTGCTACTCCACGAAAAAAAGAACATGTAAAACCAATGTTACTGTTAATTTTTCATATTCATTTGTAAGTTAATAAAATAAGAGTTTTAAAGAAGTTGTGTCTTCAAGTGGGTAACCACTGTCCTTGTTTCATTCCGCAAATGGCCGCCTTTTCTGAGAGCAAGTGGGTTGTATGGTAGCCGAACTGAAAAACCGTGCTATTACCGACGCTTTTTTCTTACGGCAGAACTGCCGCGCAGGTAATAAATTTTCAGGTTTCCCGCGGTAACTTACATAATCGTTCGTTGCGCCTGATACCAAAAATACCATTTCATGAATTTGCCGTGGGTCTTCAGTCTCCTCATCATTACCTCTGCTGGTGCTTATACTCACAATGTTTCAATCTCGTACCGATTGTTGATGCTGACCTAAAAAAGCGCTTTTTTTCACTTTCCATTCCCCATTATTCTCCATTCCCCGTTTTAGTAACACCCATTTTTTGGCTTACAAGTGGGTTTGCTGCGCAACTTGTAATTGAATTGGCTTATGTGCCGCCGGTCTACGAACCATTCGTAAAAAATCTAAAGAGCGCAAAAGTGTGTAACTAAGATACTAGAAAAACAAAGATGTATTAAAGAACAGATCTATTTGAACTACCTTATGCCACTTGCATCTAGTTCAACGGTTAAGTTTTTCAAAGTTTTTAGCCGGTGTGAAATTTCGTGCAAAGTTTGAATTTGACTAGAAAAATAACTTCTGTCGGTCGTTGTGAATCACTGGATATCAATTAAGCTTTCCTACCGTAAATTGAGTGGCAAAACGCGAAGATATTCCTTATGTGTATTCCACAAAAATAATGCAGAAATGATCAGTGAGGTATACTCGACAGCGATTGACTCATTTTTACTTCAAATTTTACGGCGAGAGAAACACAGGATTAAGCGCCACTACAGCGCCGAGCTACAAACAGCCAAACAATCTCTCGAAACTTCAAAACATTTATCAGTATAACCCATCTGACCATCCGCGCGCGGTCCGCTCCAGCGTTTTTGGTTTCAACAAAAACCCCATATAAACCGTATATTTCTTGGAAGCATAATAACTACAGATTATGACCCGATCTGTTAAAACGGTAAAAAATATACCGTTTTTCAAAAATGTGAATATGTTTACAAAGCTTCACGAACCATAAATCAAGGTATACGCCCGCTAAGTTTAGGTCCCAGAAAACGATTAACGTTACATCCGTTTCTTCACACATTGACCTCAAAAACCGTGTATCAGAATTTTGGCACATACGTTTGTTATTTTTTTACAAGGGAAAAGGAAAAAGGGAAAAAAAATAGAACTCCCCGGAAAAAAAGGCATAACTTTTTAATGAGAAGAATAATCAGAATTCGCAGACACTGTATTGTCAGCGAACGTTCTGAAAACATGCTCTCCGAATTCCAGCCAATTTGGTCCAAGGGCTGCCGACTTGGAACTCGAAATGCGCGTACAACTCGCCTATATTTTACTTTCGAAAAACTAAAATTCGGCGGCTTTGGGATAGGCAGCTTTCATTTTGGCATCGCATTATCCATGATGAACCAAGTCCATTTCGCGATAGCACGTTTTCCATAATGTTCACTGTGACAAAAGCGACATGAAACCGTATCCCCGAAACGTTCTTGCAGCCTTTCACCGGAAACAATTGATCTGCCTTTCAACTTCGACCACCTCTGTTCGTCAATTTCCTCTGCTTCAACAGTTTCTTGCAGTTGTATTTTACAGGAACTTGCGCTCATTTCGGCTAGCTCGCTGGCTTCGTGATCACGATCGAGTTCTTCCAGCAATTTTTCTTGGTTGTAAAAAGACGCTTTGTCGCTTTCCGCTTAATTAGCGGTCCACTCTTTGTCAAAAGTGTTTTTTGCCTTCTTTGTCCTTTCTTTGGCCGATGAAAACGGGCAAGATCGCTTTTTCTTCCTCGAAGACATTCGTGCACTGATTATGGCGCGTGAAATCGCTTGTCAAACCATGGTCAAACTGAGCATGTTATTGATGTGACAGCTTGCCTCGATAATTAATTCATTTGATAGAACTTGTCAACTTGAATTAACTAATTAATATGCAAAAGATCTTTCTCGCGCAATAACTAGCGACAGATATGATATTTTTCTTCTCTTTCCAAGGCGATATGGATGGCAGGTGTTTTAAAAAACAACTTGGATGTCCCTCTGTAACGCCTTCTCAGTCGTTCGGTGTTGCGTTACACGTCCCGTCACCCCCTGCCGGCCTCTGATACGGGACTTAAAAAAGTAAGGACCTCGTTTTTTGGAAAAAGAACGTTTTCGCGACGTAAGGACATTTCTTTTAGCGTGTGTTTGTTATTTGGCTACCGGTTTACTAGCTTCGCCCGAAGCCGTACGCATGTACTGTCCTCCACAGTCTTTGACAATCTTATCCGGACATTGTAGTAAGGAAATCCCGTGGAAAATAAACCGGAGTAGAACTGTTAGACGTGTGGATCGTACAAATGTTTCTCGCGCCCCGTTCTACCTAGAAAGGCGGCCGCTACCCCCTCCTAATACGTATACTCGTTATTTGATGTCAGTTTCATCGACAGTAAGGTTCATGTGTGCACATTCACGAGTCGCCTAGGAACATCTCCTGCCCAACAAGCTCTTTGTCCGATTCGGACAGCTTCTCCAATGAAATGGCATTGATTTCGGAGTCATGGATACTTGTCCTAGTGTATGTGTCAGAGAGTCAGCTTCTGGCCTTGTATCTTTAGCTTGAAATAACATTTTTGGTCGGATAGAACGGTTTGAGAGTGGAAGCTGCTTCTGCTCTTGATGTATTGTAACAGGTAACTCCTGGAACAAACGTGAGGCAAAAGTTAGCTTGGGTTTCGAGAAGCTGGTTTACCATATGCATGTTATTAAAGTGTACTTTCACATATGAATGCGAAAGGCACCATGTTATTATACTTGTTGCATCGTGTTTCTGTAGCCGGGCAGTTCCCCTTTCCAGGAAGATGTTGGCGGTTCTGAAATATCTAAAGTCCATGTTTGTTGTTCGGAAAGGTTTCCTCTTACCATCTGACCGTTTCCCTCTTACAGAGGTCATTAGGGATCACTCGAAATGTTGCCAAGATTGCAGAAAATAATAATTTAAAACACTCCGAAGATAATCCCAAATCCTCAGAAGATTTTCGAATATCAGCTGAATACTGTCAAAGATTTTTGTAAACGTGTCATTGCCAAGTAATTGTACAATTATTCTCGAGCAATTTGAAATGAATAAACTTTTTGTAATTTTTCAAGACTGCAAATTACATTCGACCTTAAGGTTTTCGTAGTTTTGTTAAGTTGGGAAAAATTTACTCGTGTTTATTTATTCGAAACGAGGCAATAACGCGTAGCCAAATAGCGCGCGAAATGCTCTAAAGTTAACGAATTGCACCCGCCACTACGCAATTGTGTCAGTGTTGCAGGAATTTTTAAATTGAAGTCTCTGTGAGTATTTGTTGCTACCCCATACCAGAAGATAAAACGGAACTCTTACATTTTGTTTCTTTTAATCAACACAAGCATAATTGTTTTCTAGGAGTCCCATCAGTTCCGATGCAGGAGCTATTCACGTCAAAGGAGACCCAAATTCTTTTCAGGCGAGAGAATATATGTCCGCTCTTTCGGCTTCGGGATTCAGCAGGAACGACAAAGCATTTACACCATGTCCACTGGGAACATTTATAAATGTTTCAACTAAAGGAGCTGACGGATGTCAAAATTGCCCACCAGGTAACATCTGGCTTTTTTTGTAAATCCAGTGAGGAGATGCGAGGTGCTACTAATCTTAAAAGGAATTTTTATGTCAATTTGTGTTTAAAGAGTGTTGGATCAGAAGAAGCAATAGATGTTATACTAAACAAGAGGTTACTGCACAAAAGAGTACAGTAGAAGAGAGTAGAATATTATTATTATGCTCGTTAGCTCGCCAATACACTATGAAAAGGGTCGGGCGAGTACATATCCTCGATCACTCACCCATTCGGCGACTACAATTATAATTTTTTTGAAACTGTTTAAACTTTAATAATGATAACACTCCATTTTCTATTTCGCAAAACATCTGTGGACCAGAGCTTTTTAAATCTTTTTTTAGATTTCGAGACTCCCAATTAATTTTATGTCATCACAATGATAATTTACGTAACAGTTACACATGTACGAAGCAATACCGTTGGTCTCTAGTTGAGCCAGCAGTAATGGACCATTTTACCGGTTGTCTGCTCGGTGGCCTGGCCTTTAAATGGCAGCGAGTTTGACAGTGACCTTGTTTTGATAGAGACCTCATAGCTTTTGTTTTGTAAATCAAGTTGTTCTAATGCTAACAAACAACAAACAAACTAACAAAAGCAGAGAGGTCTGTATCAATGCAAGGTCACCTCTAGCTTCACTGCAAAGGACAGGTCACCGAGCAGCTGACAACTGCAAAATAGTACATTAGTGCTTTACATATATAGCGAAATAACATTGTTTTTGTCTTTTTCCAGGAGGTTTTTTCTCTGACACTCTGGGCTATGTGGGCAAAGGCTGCAAGAGATGTCCAAATGGTTCATTTGTTGCATTTGACAAAGCACCTGGAAAGTATCATCGGGATTGCAAGTCATGTCCTCTAGGTAAGAAGGACTATCCTAGATAATGTCCCTAGTCCAAATAATGGCTCTTATTTTAACCTTTCTGCAACGGTCAACGACAACGGCCACTAAAACTCGTCCTAACTGGTCGAAATAACTTCTCAGCTATGACAATAATTCAACAACCTTCTAACGTTGCAAACAAAACCTCATTTCGTACGAAAGGGCTACTTAGGCCTATTTAGGGCTATGTATGGCTTTAAATGGCGATGTATGACTATGTGGGGCTATGTATGCCTATGTATGGTTATGTATGGCTATGTATGGCTATGTATGCCTATGTATGGCTATGCATGGCTATGTATGGATATGTATGCCTATGTATGGCTATGTATGGCTATGTATGGCTATGTATGGATATGTATGCCTATGTATGGCTATGTATGGCTATGTATGCCTATGTATGGCTATGTATGGCTATGTATGGCTATGTATGGATATGTATGCCTATGTATGGCTATGCATGGCTATGTATGGCTATGTATGGCTATGTATGCCTATGTATGGCTATGTATGGCTATGTATGGCTATGCATGGCTATGTATGGATATGTATGCCTATGTATGGCTATGTATGGCTATGTATGGCCATGCATGGCTATGGATGGTTATGTATGGCTATGTAGGGCTATGTATGGCTAAATAGGGCTATGTATGGCTATGTATGGCTACGTATTGCTAGTATGGCCATGTATGGCTATGTATGGCTATGTATGGCTATGTATGGCTATGCATGGCTATGTATGGCTATGTATGGCTATGTATGGCTATGTAGGGCTATGTATGCCTATGTATGGCTATGCATGGCTATGTATGGCTGTGTATGGCTGTGTATGGCTATGTATGGCTACGTATTGCTAGTATGGCTATGTATGGCTATTTATGGCTATGTATGGCTATGCATGGCTATGGATCGTTATGTATGGCTATGTAGGGCTAAATAGGGCTATGTATGGCTATGTATGGCTATGTATGGCTATGTATGGCTACGTATTGCTATGTATTGCTATGTATTGCTATGTATGGCTATGTATGGCTATGTATGGCTATGTATGGCTAATTATGTATTGCTAAGTATGGCTATAAACGGCTTTGTAGGTAGGTAGGTAAACTTTATTTAGCCAGGATGGCCCATTCAGTGACGTGGAAAAACTGCAGTGGCTATTCACTCACTAATTCTGCGTGCAACTGAAGCCGATCTGTCCGTTTACGTCGGAAGAGCTCTTGCCGCCATTTGTCGCAGTAGATGTTATAATCGTCGGCTAAACTTCAGAATACCCGGCCACAATTGCGTGACATTAATGTTCTGCTCCCGCAGTCCTGCAGTCAACAAATATTTGCATACGATACACATGAATATACCTCGTCCTCCATTTTTTAACGCGCGTTTGCGAGAGCTCCGCACGCGATTTCTGCGTGTTACTTCTTCGGATATGCAAGGTAAAATGTGATTGGTCTATAAGACCTGACGTCACGGAACTCGTTTCGCGGCTCGAGTTCGCAGACCGTATTTTTCGGCGGAGACAAGCGAGAGCCGGAAATAGGTCTGCGTTCGCAGGCTACTGCTTTAAGAGTTAGGCAAGATCTTATTCGTGCTACAATTCCCAGTCGCTTATCGACTTTGTTACAAATCGCGTCAATATGCTCTTTCCAGGGAAGTTGTTCGACGCGCATAACCCCTCAGTAATTAAACTTTGTCACTTCAGTCTATATGTCCTCTATGAAGGGCTATGTATTACTATGTATGGCTATATAGGGCTATGTATGCTTATGTATGGTGATATAGGGCTATGTAGTTATTTCTCGTATTGACGTTAAACCACTATATAACATGGGACACTACGTATCTAGGTTTGTTTGTGATCAAATCCGCTGACCAACAATTAAAGCTTTGCGGTCGCGGTGAAGATCTAATTTTGATTTTATTGGCACGATCGATCTCATTCTTCGAGTACTTAATATCTTACCGAAGAAATCATCTACATTGAATAGATTTTCGCACGAACGTTTTTATATATAGAAGAACTTTTTTGTATAAATGGCTCAGTTAGCAAAGGTGTACCATACTCGTTTGTAGACGAAAACCGAAGATGTTGAAAATCACAAAATTGATGAGCTGTATGAATTTTCGACGACTCAAGCCGTGATTAAATTTTAAATGGGGTCTTCGGACAAGATAATTGAGGAGAATTCGAACGACTTCCTTCGCCGCTAGTTATACGGTATACACATACATACTGAGATGGCGAAATGACATAAACAAATAATTGATAAACAGAAAAAAGACATTAGACAAGGCTACTGGGAGTTCTGCAATCACTGATATCGCCTTGGAAAGAGAAGAGAAAATGAAGAAAAAATAATTCTTACAACACGGGGTATTCCTGTTTATAGTCACCTGGTGATCAGCCCCCAGCTGAACAGGGCTTAACTTTGTCGAGCGGACAAGCCGCTATGTTGTCCTTGTGGTCTTATGACTCTACGTTGAATACAGCTTTTTTTTTTATTCCCCCCCCCCCAGGGTTTTGGCCCAGAGGCCAAAACCCGAGGAGGCATCATTGTAGTCCGCGCGTAAATAGAAGTACTTTAGAAGAA
>OMLO01005562.1_pt1 | contig 10595 bp, 12 predicted proteins | sample 1674811 | NCBI WGS metagenome assembly OMLO01 (sample SAMN06265003, study PRJEB25207) | coral metagenome | isolation source: Coral host | place: Mexico:La Bocana,Puerto Morelos, Mexico | collected 2008-11-13
CCCTCCCTATAAAGCTAACAGCAAGTTTGCACCAGAAAATAGGCCCAGCCCCAAACCAGCATTTTTCAGGGGCTATGTTAATATACGAGAATGTACCATCGGAACAAATTCACATGCTAATAAGCTTTGGGAATTCAAACTGAAGCTGCAGTTTTCCACGATTTACATTTTGGGAAAAATCCCAATTTCAGACTCAATAGATTTGATTGTTCCAGCTACAGCATGCAATTTTGCAGGTGAACCGAATCGCATGAAGGCTCTCTGGGCGGTCACTCTTAGTGGGAGAACATCCAAAATTCCACTAGAGCCGCGTATACACACTTTCCGCAAGGATTTTCTGCTTGGACGTTTTTGGCTTGGTGTAATTGCAAAGTTCTTAATTGATGCAGCTGGTGCGGGCTGAGGGACAAAATATAACAAATATTATATACATGCCATTCCTTGTTTGATTCATCCCCCTAATTTCTACACATGTGAAAATATATGGCTATAACTTGACACAGATGTATATTGGTTGTACTGCCCGATGGCCCCTTGCAACCATTCCAACCCTGCTGGTAAAAAAGGGCAAGGCATCCGATAGCAATGCTGGATCTTCAATACTTGCCCGCCTGAGGCTCAGGAAGAAGTTGATTTTGAATGAAGTTTTCACCATAAGTGCAGTGAGTGAAACCAACAAATAATGATAGATTTACTAGTTGGTGGTTAGTTTCGAACGTTCTTCATTCAAAAAAATAGTCAAATTGGATCATGTATCCAAAAGTTGGAGTGAAACACGACCACGTATAGTTTAGAAAAAAATCCAGGTTTTGACTCTCGGCAAATAAATATTTATTTGTTTGCTGGACTTTTTCCGCATGGCACTCTAGACTGCTGGAAGTTTCGGCTCGAAGAACACAACTTCACAAGATAGCACGCAACCAAGTCTCTCGTCTTTCATGAACCAGGTTTCATTGTAGTTCACACGGTGATGTTGATCGACGCCTCGAACCACGGAAGCAAACAATACAAACACGTACGCAGCACAATCAATGTCTAGAATAAATATGAATAAATAGCTGGGAAGAATCATACATTAACACATGTGAGTGGATGGAAATGATGCACTGTAGATATGCTTTGACATGAACCCCATCAACTAATGCATATCGATATGCACCAAACGTAAATGGTCTTTTTACTGTAAGTGAAATTGAAATCCAACGGCTCCAATAATTACCACCAATCAAACCAAAGAGTAAAAACCGCATATTTACAAACACCCTGCATACAATCCTTGGAACTGACAGCAACATACACCGTGCTAATGGCAATTGGTTCTATATTAGCGTAGATCTTTCTTTGCTGGCATCTTAAGCCGTTTATCCACGTGCTGTGCGCATGTTCAAAAGGTGTCGAACGGGCACAGCAGCCTCAGAGCAGGTTTCAGAAAATACCACTGTTCCATTTTATGGTTGTTCATGACTCGAAACTGGAAGTTGGCTCTGATGAGCGGCGAAGCTGTGATCAATGCCTAAACATTGCAAAATTCTGAGTGTTAGCATCAGTTAACACTTCCATGTCACCTGTACTTATGTTTGAGTCATCATCATTTGACAGAGAGTAACCCTATGGAAGTTGAAGTTGACACTTACCATCAACATCCACGACTTGATGCACAGCCGCAGCCATTGTTTCAATCCGAGGTGCGGTAGTGGCCCATGAACCCGAGTTGCTGCAACAAACGAAGTCGGACTGAGCGGCTGCTTTGACAAAAGAAATAACAACATTGGCGAGAGAAAACTACCCTCCTGGGAACTAACATATCAATCATATCCCCTCCCCACCCGACACTGTTGAGTCGATCTTCCTTTTCCCTTTTGGTGGGATTTGTTAGTTTCTTGAAGGGCATATAGTAACCCCTCCACGCCCAAAATAAACATCACCATCACCCTTGTTTCAGTAGACAACCTTTGGCAGGAAATGCGTTGTTTTCCGGCACGCTTACACTGTAGTTCAGTTTTCTAAAAAAAAATACATATTGCTGCCAAAATTTTCAACATCTGGGGTTTCCAATTTGATCGGCCAAACAAAATCATCCAAGATCATTGGTTTGATTGATCCAACACATGTATTCTGAATTCTGGTAGTTTCCTATAAACAGGTGGAACTTCTTGGTCACCCAAAAGTATTCTTGCGGGAAAATTATGATCTGGCCCTAGTTCTGGGTAGTTAAGACCCGACTTATTTTTACTACTGTAATTTGTTTCTAGGGCCTGACATGTGTGCTGGAACCACCATGGACATCCACGAAACATGAATAAATGGAACATGAAAATGACGATTTCAAGGTCAGACATCTCCTCACCACAGCCGCTGAATCGCTGGGGAATTTAAGAGGAGAGGGAGTATGATTACAGGGATGTATCACTTAAAGAATCTGCCGAGAATTGTAAAACATGAAAGTAATGCACCAACGGAGTGAATAACGGAAATTTCTACATTACATCTATTGAATGTAACAATCAATAATAATGAACTCAACCGGATATTTTTCGAGGTATCGATTGCAATTTACGGTCCGAAAGTGGTAAAAATGCTGGGTACCAGCGGCCACGAATCCATCATGATGTTCATCAAAATGATTCATCAGTTATGAGAAATCAAAAAAAATAAACATGAACACCAGAATGAGAACACCTGTTTTTGTGACATTATGAAATTGAGACAAGTTCATGAAATCATGATGTTAATTGAAGAAAACATGTACATCATTTGATGAGTTGGAATGCAGAATCAACCGCTAGCATCATACAATGTTTGATAAACGTTAACAGTCACCCTGTAACGTGGAAACTGAATACCTAGTACAGGTTTATTGTTGTAATACGATTGATTTCCCTCGTCTTCAGCACAGTTGTAATTTGTCCCTAACTAAGAGTTCTTCTCAATCTTCTTTGTTGCACAAAACATGGATATGTTGAACCTGTTTCCAACATGGGTCCAAAGTCCAACTTCGCTACTCCTAAAGAAGTTCTAATTTCTGTATTTCCAGGTTACAACAGAGCCACCCAGTCCTTTTTCAAGGTAAAACAAGACAACAAAAATAAATAAAATTCAAATTGCAACCTGGTTATCCAAGTTGTAACCTAGGTTATTTCCTAAGTTGGTACAACTAGCCATCTGCTAGGTGCCCTGACAGGAGAAACGAGTTTCCACCCCACCTCTGCAAGCGAGAACAAAATACGGCTTTTCGGCCGCCAACCAGAAAAATCGGAAAATCTCATTGTTTATTGCAAACAATATGGGTGGTGGTGGTTTCAGCCGATCTTAGAAAATTGAATAGAAATCGAAATCTTCCCCAAATAAGAACTTAAAATACAAAACACACACACACACACCACATGCACAAGGTCACTTCGCCATAGCATCGTTTTTTGGCATACCAAGCGACCGGTGTTCGGGCGAGCAGAACTGCTTTTGTGAGTTTTGAGTTCGTGAACCTGCTTCACATTCGCCACGTACTTCCTCGTATCCAGTGACTTCAGCAACCAATCAATCAACTATCGGAGGACTGAGATGAGGTTGCTTAATCACACGCCATCTTGACAAATTGTTGACAACAAACACTACAAATATAAAATATATACACTATATGTGGCACGCTGTGTTTTCAGGGAACATCCCGACTGAAGCAAAACTAAGAACAAACAACACATCCATGCCACCTCACCAAACAACACAATATTCCCCAACTAAACCAACCCAACAAGATAGCTGTCACACACTCAGCCGACTTCCCAAAGAAAGTTGTAGGGGTAAAGGGATGGCGCAGCGCAGCCAAGTCGCTCCTATTTTTCAAGCTTGAACCCGCCACTATCGACGGAACATCCATTGGTAAGACAGGCCATGCATAAGGGTGAATATGTGTATGGAATACACATGACACCGGTGAAAAAGGGAAAAAAAGCTAGCGCTGCAGTAGCTCAATCAACTTCCGTGAGAGCATACAGTCGAAGAACCCTCACCTTGTGAGTTTGGCTCAAGTGACCGCATTCCGTTGATGCATGCCAGCAACGCCATAGGGTGCCACCATAATCTCACCTTGTGGTACTTGGGTTTGCTGCAGTCTCGTAACTTCTCCTCGCAGGTGATCTCTTTCAGCCTGCAAGGTTAGGACCTCTTGTTCTCAATTTTGCAGCGTTTGATCCAACCTCTCAAATGTCTTTCTACACGAAGCTAGCGTGTGCAGATGCTGTCCAGTTCTGCATAGGACTTCTCACCATCCATGTAATTCAGCTCGCCGTTCTCACAGCTGATTTCTTCTACCTGCTTTCTCAGGTTCTCAATCTCCTTGCCCTTCTCTGTAGCCCTGTCTGCTCCTCTGACCAGACTCTTAGTCAACTTCCACACCTTTGTTCCTGCAAAGATGATTGTTGTCACCATCACATTCATCACAGCGATGATCACCATCCAATCTGTTACTTTGAGTCCTTCTACGTCCTCCTTTGCTTCTGCCTTTGTAGTTGCTTCAGCCATAGCATAGGCAATCAATGCCTGTGCTGCGGTAGGCCTCGATCCGCGTGTCTCCTGCAATGTTCTCTCTCTTCTTCCTCTTCTTCTTGGAAGCTCTCTCTCTCTCTGTCTCTCTCGAGTCTGACTGTAACAGCCGTCCCACAGGGACACTCGGACGGTGCAAAACTACATTCCTGTACAGGTGCATGAAAGAAGTCAACTTCCACCCAAGAAGCTGTATATGGTTCATCGGCCACTAAGCTCCCCTTGCATCTCTCCACGCAGCTTTGCCTTGCTCCAACCTTTTTCAATGCATCGGCCAACTGTCGTTCAGAACTAACCCACCTGAACTGACATGACATTTCTTTCAGCAAGTCCTTGATGACAAGTGCCTCTATCGCCACTCTCTTGTCAGTAGCCTGCTGAATTGTCTCTCTCTTCACACAATCATATAGTCCGTTGCAGTTTGTCACCAAAGCGCGCTCTGCCTTCAAGTTGTCCTTGATCTCCTGTAGCATGTTTTTAGGGCGCTCAAGCTTGCTTGGGAACGCCTTCACCATCATGAGTTCCTCAAGTGCTGTTGCCAATGCTTCTGCCAGGCTTGATCTGCGAACTCTTGGCAACCGCCTGTCAGTATCTCCTCACTGCCAACTAACAAGATGTATCACATCTAAGGCTGCATCAGCAAACATCGCATTGGTCATTCCCATCAATCCTGTCTTCTTGACATCTGTGGCCAGGAAACGCAACTTCACATTGGCATTGTTCTTGCCAAAGTGTAGAGTCTCATTGAGTCCTTGTAGAGCATCGACATTTGCTCCAGTCAACTCCCCTGCTTGAATTGACACTGAAGCTGATAGCGCTGGCATTCTTTGCGTTGCCGGCCACTAAAGCGCTCCGATAAGTCCTCTGGCCTTACTTAAATACTCATCTCACCATGCATCAGTTGGGGGTCGCGCCTTCTGAATTGTGATGGGGCACACCTTGCGCGCGCTCCTCAAAAGACAGCTCAATCGCCTCGTCTGTCTTTTTGATGGTGCCTCCACTTTACTTCACTCGGGTCTTGTTTGTCAGCTCATCCCACTTTCCGTTGAACTTCTTCTTCCGTGCTTGACTGTCTGGTTGTCCTTCTCCCCGGCAATCGGATGATCATGGTCACCAATCTCTTTCGTCCTCTATCCTTCGTGTCAGCCTCGGAAAGCAGGTAGCAGCATTGGTCTATTGGGCGCTTCTCCCATCCGTCTGACCTCAATCTGCGATCTGCCTCCTGACCAACGTAAGGGTGCATCGGCAAGTTCATATGCACTCTTCCTCACCTGCATGTAACACGGTCCAGGTCCTGCTCCGAGCACCGGGGAGCAGCAAGTAGTCTCAAAATCAATTCTCTTGTGACTTCCTTTCCAGATAAGAATGCCGTTGTGCCATACATCACCACACATCACATTCCATGAAGGCCATTGAGCCACAGACAGCAGCATCATCCTTGAAAGTCTGCTTGCCGTTCTGTAGTGAGAGAAGATTGGATCCGCAAACATCCTCAAACCGTCTCAAAACCAGCCTTGGCTTTGCTTTCCATCTTTTCGGCGCATCCTTTTCTGTATCAACTGTCTCCATGTCCAAACCCATCTTGCTGTGATTACTCTTCCTGCAGCCTCTGCTTTCTGCACGTCTGGTGCCAAGGAAAACTCCCAAACGTCGTTGATGGAGTGCTGTTCCAACTCGTTTCTCTTTGCCTCCACAAAGTGCTCTCTCTCCATCAAGCTCAGCTGCTTCTGATTCACCTCTCCTTTCCCGACAGCCATGTAAAAAACATCCTCCTTCTCTATCTCGCCTTCTACACACCTCCATCCTTCAGGAAGCTGTCCAATCACATCATGAATCAGGACATCAAAAGTGAGCTCATCATCTTCTTTACCTGGAACTCGCACGTCCTCGGGTGTTTTTCCTCTGGCTGCGGGGAAGATCTTGTGGTAGTGTATCAAGTTTAGTGTCTTGCGGGTCATTGTCCTCCACATTCACTGGTGGTCTGGTAGTAGTTGTGGATGCACTTGATGTAACATTCTTTCGATTGCTTCATTTTTTTTTGGTGATTGTCTTCTAATAGAGCTTCTTAGTCCAGCAAGTGGATCCATCTCCTCATCCTCCAGCCTTGGGGTTTCTGGGTCAATCAGAGGTGTTCCTGGAACCTCTGTCTGATCTTCCTCCGCCAGTTCTCTCCCGATTGCTGCGATCAAGGGGTTGGAACCATCATCGAGATAAGTTCAGATGCTTCCGGGTTTCCCGAAGCTCCATCTGGTCTATCATCATCTTCATCACTTGTTGGGGCAGGGGCAGAGTCTAAACAGGCTCCGCTGGAAAGCCTTCTTCATGGCTCATCTCGAGGTTACCAAATATCTGCTTGAAAGTCATATTTTGTGTTGTTGATCTCGCTGCAGTGGTCTCACCTGTCTATCACTGGCTGGCGCCGTGACATACCCAGATCATTCTGGCACTGTCATGCTCCTCAATTGCCACAACTCTTGTCTTGCTGGTCCTCAGTGTCAGCCTTGATCCATGCCATCTGTGCTAAAAGTCTTGAAGCCTCCATCGTTAAACTTGCGCGAAAGCTCCTGAGTCATCAATTGCATGGTTTTTGATTTGGATTGAAAATCTCTGAAGGTAGGCCATGAACATTTGTCACGGTCTCTCCAAGAAAGCCTCTTGTGGTGTGAACCCTCTCACCAGTGACATCTGGTTGATGGTGTGGGGAACATAGATTGCAGCCTCCTTAGGTGCCGCGGGGTCATGACGGCCAAGATCATCTTGATATAGTTCAAGCGCCCTTCTCGCCACCTGATGTTTTCTTTCAACAACTCTTGTTCCGCTGGCTGAATGTCCAGAGCAATGCCTCTGCTTGAGCACCACTCTCCCACATGCTTTGATGACCAGCCCTTTGCCTCATCAATCTTCAAATACTTGGGAACTCCAAAGTGCTTGAACCAGCATCGCTCCCCGCCCTTTGTGAACTCATCTGCAGCCTCAGACTTCAAGATTCTGATGGTGCAGTCAACCGCAGCCATCACGCATTGTGGAGCTGTCAACTCTCCTCTCTCTCTCTTCGTCTTCCTGTAGGAGTTCCAGGATTCACTACCCTCTCTCTCACCACACTCCGCACACACAGCATCCAGTTGCCTGGCTGCGTTCAGTGTCCTCCACTCCTGTACATTGTCCGTTGCCTGAATCTCTGTAAGCATCCTCACCAAGACCTCTGGACCATCTGACCCATGCTCTTGAGGAGCCGTAGGACATACTCCACAGCACGTCGTCCAACTCTCGGCTTCACTGCTCTGTTCTTGGTAACATGCTCAGGGTTCACTTCCACATCAGCCTCCTTCAGCCAGTTTTGATGCTAACAGAGCTGGGTAGCTCTCAGCCAGTTTTGACCTTTATCCAACACCAGGCATGTATCCTTCCAAAAGGGTGTGTTGATGACCTTTATCACATGGTGCCCACAGGATGTCTTAGATCACTGGTCCACTGGTTCTGAAGCATGTCGGTTTTTTCACAGGTCGCACCACTGCTTCAGAACCGCTGTCATCCGGAAGCTTCAGCTTGTACTGGCACTGGTCAATATAGTTATCATATCCTTGCATCTTGGCGATGGCTTTGGTCTTCCAAGCCTTAGAGCTCCAAGGATGTTCACACGTTGCATCTCTACCAGTCCTCCTCTGTTCTTCAAAGATCACCGCATGAAAGGACTCCTTTGCTTCCTCACTCTTCGAAGCAACAATTCCTGAAGCTGATGCCACAACTTGCATGGCGTTGACAACAAGATGCTGTCAGCTTCCTCTTCCCTTCAGCTTCTTCAAGAACTTCTTGCGGTCCTCCGCCTTTTGAAAGTCCCATCCATCATCAACAAAGAACCTCTCTTCTTTGTTGAAGAGTCTTCGTCACTCGTATTTTTCCTGCAAAGACTTCCCAAATCTTGATCTTCCTCTCTGACTCTTCTTCATTGGGAAAGTTTTGCACCATCCTCTCCAGGTCTTGACGTAGTTGACTGTGCCATAGCTCCTCACCTTCTGGGTTGTAAGCCCCCTCAGTCCAGGCTCATCATCCTTTGGATCTGCCTTCTCTGCATCTACCTCAGTGCTCTCATCCTCATCCAGAACTTTCAGCTTATGTGCATCTGCTCCCTCCTTGATCTCATCCTCTGTAGCAGTTGATATCACCATGTCCATACAGTTTCTTCTCCTCTTCGAACTTCACCACCGCATCTACCTCATAATCACCAAGATCTATGTCGTGTCACCTCATTGCGGTCTGCAATGTGCATGTGCTCAAACAAGTGCATGCCATACTCACCCTGTGGTCCAAATTGAATGGGCAACCACTTTTCACTCGGCCACTGCGTCATCTTCTTCTGGTGATCCACGATGATGCCAAGATTCTGGAGCAGTGGATGCCCGAGAAGAAACTGCACCTTTCCACTGTCCACCAATCACATATAGACCCGGATGTCACGCCGCTTGTTGCTGAAGAAGGTTGGCAAAAGGACACATAAGCTTATGTCATTTCGATGTCCACTACCAAACTTGAAACCTTTGGTGCATTTCCAGGCCTTGATGGGGTGGATGTTGAAGCCCTTCATCATCAAGATCTTCAGGTACTTCCGGAGGTGGTACCTCGACACCAAGACTGATGCGGCCAAATCTCCTCCACTCCAAAGCTGGGTGCGTCTGGAACCATGTTGATCTCATGTGTCCATGCCATCCTGACTCTCAGCCTTTCGCTTGCTGGCATGTGGACAAGACTTGCGCATGTCCAAATCCTCCACACCTCACATTTGGCCGGTTTCTGCCCCCAAACCTGCTTTGCCTCGAGCAACGGGCTTGGGTGGTCGAGGTCCTTGTTTGCCAGACTTGCCTTTTTCAAACTTGCCCTTTCCTTTCTTAACCCTTCCTGGGATAGGAGTCCTTTGTCTCCGGCACCATGGCAACCACTGGGTAGAATCCTCTGCTCACTCGAAGTTGATTGAGATTCTGACGGGCATCTGAGTATGCGGCAAGCACTTCATCGTACTGCGCCACGGCCTCCGCAACGGCCTCCTCGACCTCATAGACCCACTCTCCTCCTTCTTCGAGCCTAAAGGCCTCCTCTTCGTAGTCTTCCTCCTCAGACACTTTCCTTCTGTCCTTTCTGTGGCACATGCAGAGTCTTGGCCAATCACGAAGTTCAAGGCCCTTCGGACAGTGTCAAGGGCCAGTTTCTCTGTTGACAACGTGCTCATCACCATCTGGCGTTGTTCTTGTCGAAGTCCTGCACGTCGTAGAAAGAGCCACCCCACCTTATCCGGACGGTCTGCTGCTTCTTCCACTAGGTGTGGAAGAAGAAGGTCTTGAAGTCGTAGGGCAGCTCCGTCAGTGCATCATACTTGAAGACTGCATCCAACCTCTCTAAGATCTTCTTCCATCCAAACTCAGCCTCAAGCTCTACCGCTCACCCTGCTCGACCATGCAAGACCGACATCAGGTTGAAAGCTGTCTCTTTGCTTCTTCCTGCCAGTGACATCTTCCGTTCGTAGAGCATGAGCCTCTTGCGGTTCTCCTTGTGCACCAAGGACGGACTTGTTGGAGAACTCCGGAACCAGCTCATGTGCCTTCCCTGTGAAGTCCTTGGCCTGCAGCTGCCGAAGTGCTCATTTCGCTACAAGCAAGTCGGAACCTGCTCCGCTACCAAAAACAAAAACAAAAATAGCCGTACACACTAAGTTGACTGCCCCAGGAAAATAAATGGTAAAGGGATGGGCCAGCCAAGTCGCTCCTGTTTCTCAAGCTTGAGCCCGCCACTATCGATGGAACATCCATTGGTAAGACATGCAATGGAAAAGGGTGCACATGTGCACGGAGTACACATGAAACAACCCAAATACACTCCAACTCAACCTATCATATCCCACCGATTAAACCAACAAAACGAATTCAAACACAAACTATACCTTGGGACCCAAAACCAATGTGAATACCAGTGGCAGATCCAGCTGCAGCAGCGGTAAAACAAAGATGAATCGTTTGGGAGGCAAAGAGAAAAATCAACCAATACCAAGCCAGCGATGATGCGAGCAA
>OMLO01005563.1_pt1 | contig 10594 bp, 7 predicted proteins | sample 1674811 | NCBI WGS metagenome assembly OMLO01 (sample SAMN06265003, study PRJEB25207) | coral metagenome | isolation source: Coral host | place: Mexico:La Bocana,Puerto Morelos, Mexico | collected 2008-11-13
TTTCAGTTCATTTAAGTTCAAGTTCGTATTTATTAATTTCTGTACTTGTTATTTTGGTTTAAGTGAATCGTTAGAATTAAAAGGACGAATTCAAGAACGTACAGGAGTGTTATTTACAGAGTCAATGCCAGTAAACTTCAAACACGAGGCATTGCATGAGCTTTCCTCCCAGTACTAGTAGTAAACGAAAAACTATGAATAACGAAAGTACGTACTAAGTGAGATTCCATCAGAAACCACTCTACTGTATTCTATCTATTTTGCAGTTAGCGGTTTACTTATTGCCAATCATGAGACAACTCTTCTGTTTTCCATCTTACCTTGCAAGTATTCAAATCGCTCAACGAGCGCACAGTGTCAGTTGGAATGCAGTGAAATACCTTCAAAAGAAAAAAAAAAGGAAAATATTCAGTGAAAAACGTGTTCAGAAGGAAGCTCAAGAGAAGAGATACATGCGCGAGACTTGTAAGAAACAAAGCTATACCCAAACCTACAGGCCTTTTTCTCCATAACGTCTTCTCAAAAACGGAAGCAGCTTGAAGTGAATCTTGAAGAAGAGATCAAAGCGGAACTACTGGCCGTGTCCTGAAGGTGAATATTTTTCTGATTCGATTGTGTACGAGCCGTTCCTTGTTGCTGTTTAAACGGGTCATTGATATTTCAGCCGTTTGCGGGCCTGGTCAGGAACTTAGTGTAAGCCAGTCCATACAACAGATTGTTCTGTGTTTAAGTTTTGTTTGTTCACTTACTGTTCGTTCAATAACTTATTTTCACAATGGACACCACATCTCTTTACACCGTCATCTCTGATGGCGAAGGCCTTCTAGCCCTCAAACATTTTTTTTGATTTTTAAAATCGGCACTCTTTATCCTCACGGTATCAACGAACGCTTTCCATTCAACTAATTTATTCTGTTGTTTTTCACGTTGCACCAACCAAATAGCGTAGCTCCATATTGCTGTATATAAACAACACACTATCCACAATGCCTTGATTCGCTTCGATGAAGGGCTGATGCTCGAAATGTAGGGTTTTGAATCTCTTTACGGTGGCCATCACATTATCAACCCAGTTGATAAACCTTTCAATGCTTCCCACCGACGCAGCACCACAGTTTCTTTGGAAACTTACCCCTTTTAAAAAAAGAGGTTCTGCATCAAAATCTCACCTCATCGTAAATTTCTGTGTTTTTCTTTGCTGTGGCCATCCAAATATCCTGTATTCAGAGACAACAAAACGTTTTCAAGCTCCTGTGACTTTTAGTTCTTAATTTAAGCGATAGAGCACTTTTTCTGTGGCTACATAGCCTCATCTAAACACGAGGAGGGTTGGGAAAATTCGAGACGTAGTGGAAGATTTGCAAAGCTGGAGTGCACCCTTGAGGGTTAGAGTTAATCACATGGCCTTTAAGACCGTGTTTTCGAAAACCTCTGTTTTCAAAGTGTTTTCTGTCCACACTAGAAGGCAAAGCCGGCATTCTCAAATTCTCTAGTCTGGTTTGAAGAGCGTTTTCGAAAACTCCTGTTTTTGGTCTGCAATAGTGTGGACGGTAGGCCTACCCGTGGAAATAAAGCTGCGTTTTGAAATTTATCTGACGTAGTGTGGAAGGAAAGTAAACCAACACAAAGTAAATAATCATTAATAAAATAACAGATCTGGGTCCGGTTTAGGTTACCTCATAAAAACTGTCTGAAACAACATCCCTGATGTCTTCATCTGAAGGAGAGTCTAATAAACCAAGATGTTCCCTGAAGATTAAACAAGAAAAAAATGATTGCCAACTGTTTCAAATCGAAACAGACTACCGAAGCACAATGAATATTAAAAGCTGGTTTTCACTAGCGACGGAGTCATAGTCGGAGTCATAAGACCGTGGACATCACATCTCTTTACAGCGTCATCCATAATGGGGGAAGAATCAGAGAGTTTCCATTGCTTTTGATTCCGTTTACGACTCTGTCGCTTATGTTCCAGTGAAAACTAGATTGTCGGAGTCGAAAGCAGAAGTGGAAGAACCAACAAATCACAAGGCTCGGAATCGAGCGTTCTGATTGGTTTATTCTTCTCCTTCTGCTTCCGACTCCGATAATCTAGTTTTCACTGGATCGTAAGCGACAGAGTCACAAGCAAAATCGATGTTCTGCTTCCGACTCCGTTGGTTTGATTTTCACAAGATTGTATCGTTCTACGCTTCTGATTACGTTGATCAAGGTACGCCCTTGTTGGAAAATTGCACTATTTGCCATGATCTGCTCGTTTGTGAATTTATTGTTGTGACATGCCGATAACACTGAACGTTACCTAAAGAGCCTTGATCTCAGACTGAAGGCGAACTGGCCAGCTTGGTACTCTTCACCGTCCATAACTGACGGTACCTGATAAAGAAATTAATAATCAGGAGAAGGGGCAGTGATCTAATGGTCAGAGTTGGATATCAAATCTAAACGGCCGGCTTTACACTCTTGTCCTTATCCTACTTCTGCAGTCCTTGGAATTTTCTTGAGCAAAAAACTACGCCCACAGTATCTCTCACCACCCAGATCACAACTGATACTCACTATTAGCTGGATGAACCACAATTTAGTGAAGATTAGATTTGAAACTTACAAATTCCCTGTCCTTTATAATAGCAGCTATTTCTGAATCCCTCTTTCCCAGCATACTGCGGTCATTGATGTTGGCTAATTTGGACAAAACAAAGTGTAAGTGACGAACTAAACCACATTCACAGCGGTGATAAAAATATAGCGAACACCAGCGTCAGCGTAGCTTTGGTGGAGTGACAAAGCACAAAGCTGAGTCAACGTAATTGAGGGAGGAATGGAAACGGTTCAGCACAAGAGAATTGCCAGGTGGCACGTAAACTTGGGTGATTAAAGATGAACACAGTTCTAAGCTCATGCAATAACCTTTACTTGCACATTGTACAGTAGTACCTAGGACTTCTGTAGTTGTGGAGTAGCAATAGTTGATATAGGTGTTGACTTACCTGAACCAATGATAACGGTATTGTCATCAACAATCATCATCTTGCTATGAACATAAACTAGCTCTGTCACCTGGAATCAGACGAACAGAGAAAAATAAGACTCAGGACTTCAATCGAATTGCACTAAAGCAGAAAGGAAAATATAGTTTACTTACAGGCGTTCCGTGAATTTCCGAATGAGTCCTCAGTCCATAAAATGAAATATACCTTGAGGGATCGCCAACTGAAGGAAAGAAAAACTTAGAGAATAAAAAGTACATGTGGTATGCTAAAATATTTTTACAGCAAAATTTGCAGTTTGTCCGACTTACCAAGTTCGGTCAGTCTCTCTAGCAGCGAGTGAGATCCTCGGCAAATTGATCTGTAATTCCAGTGAGTAATAGCACCAATTGATCGACCAGTGGCTGTGCCAATTTCGCCTTAAAAAAACAACCAAACAAAAAAAATGTCTGCTGGGTTCGAAAACGTGCAATCGAAAACCTGAGCTGTTCGTTTTCCGTTGGGTTAAATTTTGGCTGCAAAAAGCCAAACAGAACCAAGACTCGAGTAATTCATAATACGATATGCTTTCTCTCACTCGCTCTCTCGGCTGTCCAATGATCCGAGACTCACCTTCAAATGCTGGAAGTAGCGGCATGACGACAATAACTTTAAAATTTTCCCCTTCACTGTTGATGAAAAAGTTGACATATTACAATAGCCGCATGGAGACAGCGTGGCCGAGTGGTTAGCGCGGGCGCGGTAGTGGTTGCCCCCCCCCCCCCTCCGCGGGAGTGGTAGTGGTAGTGGCAGTGGCAGTAGAAGTGGTCTTCCATGTTTAAAAAGATATCGTATTTCACATACTACGTAAACAAAGTGCAGGAATCCAGTCTTTCTATTCTAAACGCACCAAGTCAATTCCCTGTGGATTGCGTACCTGATCATGATGTGATTTCTGTTTTAACGAGACGAATTATTTAGTAATTTGAGTAATATAAGTATTGAGCTTTTGAGGACTTTGAGGCAGCAACACGTTTTAAGAGCAACTAACTTTCTATTCCGTTAATGCCACAACCATAAACGCATTGCCCACGTATACGTAGTTTACGAAATGTTGAACACAGGTCAGATATTTAAGCGAAAAAGTCAAGCAAAAGAGAAAACAAACCTGTGTGCCCTCTCTATTCGCCAGAGTAGATGCTGACCGATCTCATTCTTGATGTTGTCGATGAACATAGAAGTGATGAAGAACTGGTTCTACAAAGCAATGAAGCAAGAGTTGTGGAGCCACTGTCTCGTACCCAAGCGCCACGGTTGATACGCGGGCATTTTCGAAAGCGCAAGCCGGGAACATTAGCCTGGGTAGCAAGCGTTTCCGTGGGGTTTGGGAGCAAAGAAAGACCGAGGAACGGGATTTTCGGTGTTTTTCCCGCGCGAAAAATGGGGCGAGAGCCAAAAAACGAAAGAGCGGGGTGGGGGAGGGGAAGGAAGGAAGGAAGTTATTGGCTCTCGCACCATTTTTCGCGCGGGCAAAACAGCGAAAATCCCGTTCCTCGGTCTTTCTTTGCTCCCTAACCCCACGGAAACGCTTGCTACGCAGGCTAGGAACATGGGCTCTTTGACCTCTTGAGTTTTTTGCGCTCGGCCGAAAATCTCAATAAGAGCCAAGGAGCACGTTTTCTGAAGTCTCCAAAGATCTTCGCACCCACATATATTCACATATTCACACATATTCTAAATATGAACAGACGTTCCCTTCATACAAGAAGTTTCAGGCGTATACACCCCTCTGTTTTTAGATACAAATTAATTAAAAATAGTTTACGGGTCGGAGATGTTTCCGTGGCTTTCGAGAAACGGGTCAGTCGCAGGCACGAGGCAGAGGTAAGGTTATTATTCAATACCTGACCAAGTTTCTCAGTTCTACAATATAGCGTCCTAAAACCTAAACCGCTTCCCGGTGGAAACTGTCCGTAAGGAGTGAAAGCCATGAGGATGTTTGAGTGTCTTCTTTTACTACAGATCAATTATTAATTTACCGGTGATCAGGGCTGCATTGCGAACCAGCAGGAATAACCTAATCTTGGATTTGCGCAAACTTTAAATTCAGTTTAATAACGCTTCGTACTTCGTGCTTGTTCTGATTTGTTTCTTTGCTCGTTGAAAGTCAATCACACAAACTCTTTAACTGTGGAAGTGTTCAGTTCAGTTTTTGCAACATACACTAACAATGATAGATATCGCGTGTCAGATATTTCATTCTGGACGTCTTATTCCTGCACTTTCTCACCTCGATGTAAATAAAGTGCTTAGATCCTTCAATAGCCTGTATATAGGCCTCCTGAATGGAGCTTTCTGTGGGGACACCGCCTGACCACGTGGACAGAGAACGGAGAATCTAACAAAATAAGTAGAAACACGACAAAGTTAGCGGAGGATAGAAATTATTTCACGGACAAAATTTGAGAGAGCATGACAGTTCCGAATCTTTTTCAAAGTTAGAGATGAGAAAAACTCTTGTGGAATAGTCTGTGACTTGACTGAAGGAAGCGAAGCCATCAGTGTAACTTTTTTTCGTACCATTGTATCGATCTTAACAATATTTATAATAATACTCACTTGACAATCCACCATGTTAGCGCTGTCTGATATCACCGGGCGCTCGTTTGCAAGTTTTGTGTAGGCCTTCGGCAGCAGGTAAGGTATGTCTGCAATTATTTTGACTTTTTCATTCTGGAAAACAAAATATTTATTACGTTTCAGTCATAAAACAAATAAAAGGAAATTAGAAAGAAATAGACTAGTACATAATTGTCGAGTCAGCTACTAACAGTAGAGCGAAGAAAACCAATATGCTAACAATTCTCATAACTGCAATATTTATATAATATGTCGAATTATTCTCGTATTTTGGTAAGACTCTGCTAATTTCCTAAATTAAGAGAGAATTTGTCTGAAACCTTACAGCCAAGAGAAAACCAACATGAGAGCTTGTTAAATACAAAGTGTTCTTTGCTGACATTTCTCAAAAGTTCAGCGTTACTTTGTGTCTTTTTCAGTAGCGTGAGCGTTTTTAGCAGTTTTTTAACGACTTTTCCCCGAGTTCACCTTCCCCAACAATCAATTTTCCACTTCTTAACTTTGTTATGGAATGAAAATTACCTTGGTGGCATTCCATCTTAGAATGAAATGCCTGGCAACGTCTCTTGCTGGTGCACCAAACATTCGCATGCCAACATCATGCCATGGCATTCGAGGAACACAACCTCTGTCAACAGAATCTAAACAAGAAGAGAATTGATAGATAAGATAAACTGACATAGATGAATTCATTTTTTGTACACGACATTTCCAAACGATACAAAACCAACATGGCGCTGTTTTATCACTGAAATCAGTAGACACAAGTCGAACGTACGGTTGGCACATGGTTACGCCGAATATTTCGAAGAATTGAGACCAGACGAAGTGTGATCACCGGGTTTTGCAGGTTGGGGGTTGAGCTGGGGGCTAAGAACCCATTCCCGTTACAACAAGATTATAACGGAAACCAGCAGAAGACACTGAAATATCCAAACTCAACAACCGACTATCCGTCGCTTAAAACCAAACAGGAGGAGAGCGGCACGTTTGTGCGTAGAATGCGGAAAATAGTCTATCTGCTTAAGGTGGCTGGCAACAGTTTACATCACCTTCCAAGACTTAGATTTTAATGGGTTATTCTAACCAATTTTTACCAGTTGATGCTACAAGCACGGTATCAAAGAACTGTCCAATCCTTGGTAAACACGTTGTTATACGTTTCGTGGCAAAATAGGTTACCATGGCAACAGTATAACCTGCTTAAAAGCCCCTAAATTTTAGATTTCAGTGCTTATAGCTCAAAAACGAGTTTGGTGATTTTATTTTATTATCGAATTGTGAGAAGTATATTAATAAGATGCATTTTTTGTGAAGTGTTAAAAATTATGTATTGTGGGTTCAGAGTCACCCTAAATTCTAAAAAACCTTACCATTGTTGGTTCACCAATGGCTAGCCATTGACGTGACACCAATATTGTAGTACCACTTTATAAACAGAGGTAGTATTCATCCGTCTAACTGTTGGAAAAGTGTGGGAAACTGTTGCCGGCCTCCTTAAATTACCACTTCTATACGACTTGTCTCTCTATATATCTCGCCCTGCCATAAGGCACGTACGGCTTTAACATCCAAGAGGATGAGCCCAGTTTTGACTAATGCCTGTCCTAAGCAATTACATTTTCTCTTTGGTTACCTTTGTCCTAGTCTAAAACCTTATAAAACTGTATGAACACCATTCAAAACAAGCTTGTGGATTTTTTTTTCAGCCAATCGAAAGCAAACCGACAACAGGAACTTTGCTTATGTCACTATTCCCGCGCTTGGCTCTTTGCGTCGTTCATGTTCTTATTGGTTCTCTTCTTGTTTTTGCGTTTGTTGTGATTCACTAGATGTGACAGTTTGGTTTTGATTTTGCATCTGATTGGTCGAGATGATAAGATTTGCTCTTCGATTGATCAGAACAAATTGCACCTGTCTCTTGAACCAATCACCGAGCTAAAATTACAAAATTAAATCCTCTGGAGTACCTTCATATGGTTTGTGGACATCAAAGAAATCCCTGGCAATTGGATTGGAATAGTCCTTTCCTAGCCACATTTTACTTCCTCCACAAGTGCCTGGTTCCAGCTCAACGGTCACTCCGTCTTTGAACTCTGGACAAATCGGCAAGTTTAAACTTTCTACAAACAACGCCCCAATTTTCCTGATCTCTTGCTCCTGTTTGCAAAGTAAGTGATCACACATTAACCGCCTTTTCAACTTTTTTCCTCATAAAATGTATGGAAAAGATGACTTTTAATTACCGTTTTGTTGATGGGAGGAGGCCGAATCACTGATCCAAAGTCGGTCAGTCGATGTAAGGAGTTGTCCCAGCGACCAAAACAAAGATCAAGCCCTAAAACATAAACAAGATTGAGTTCTGAAGTAAAAATAATTACAGCGACCACACCAAATTCCACAAATTAAAATCTTTCAAGTTAACATCTGACATTGAGGAAGTGCGTCCACGGTAATCAGGTGATATATAAGATTCGCCCACGAATCTGTGTGCCAAAATTACAAGGAATGTTCAGTGAAATTAAATAAATAAGCCCTCCAAAGGTTGATGTGGGTATTTATTTACCTCCAATAAAAGCTATCTTCTGATCCACAGCAACTAACTTTTCATGATGAGCCCAATATATAACACCTGACCCAGGAAGGTGGTCTGGATGACGCAAAACCTGAAACCATATCATCAATTAATGTAGACTTTAGGTGATTCATTGCCGTACATTTCACAGAAGTAGGTTTTGAAAAAGTGCTAAATTACATTCAAAGGAATGTTCTCTCTCTCCAAACGGTAAATTAAGCTACCGTTAGATGATAAAATCCTAATTCAAATAGCTTCTTCATTTAAGCCCCCCCCCCCCCCCCTTGAACTAGAAACGTGTACCTAGCTACAAGAGGCGCCGTTCGGCATGCACTGCATGGCACAACGAACCATGTGTCATGTACAAAAACGTGTAAGAAACGTTGACATCTAGAAATCCACTGGATTTCTAGATATCGGATTTGCACGATATCGGATATCGTCAGTTCATCTCAATTGCACGATTAAAAACGCTGCCGCTGCACTCGTAACCTTAGCAACAAATACAGGGTGCATCAGTCCTTCATCTCAACGTACTAATGGTGTTAGGTAATTAGGCCATTTCACGAGCTGTCCAACAGAGCATTCCCACCAACATTCAGAATGATTATTTTTGTTGAGAGGGATACTGTAATCCGGACTCTTCCTTGTTGAAAACAAATTGCCCTCCTTATTTAATTGCTTATATTCTGACAAAACAAACTAAACCTGTACAAATATGAAAGCTCCAAGACTCCACATTTGCCGTATTGAAATCTTAATGAGCATTACCTTAATATTTGGGTGTAAACTCATCAGTGTAGTTTTAGTGTATGCACTATTCAATGTCAGGGCCAGCTCCACTTCCTTGTAAATCAAAACATAAACTTTCACTCCCTCCTCCTAGAAACAAAATCATCAAATGTTTGTAAACAAACCTCCATTTCCATTTGGATAACAGCTGATTCTTTTAAAAAAAAGTTGCTAGCTAGAAGACTAGAGAGTTTTCCTTCGTTTCCCAGCTTGAGATCCACTCACGCAAGAGACAATCATCTGTTGATTCGCATTCGTTGTTGAGTCTTGACGCTCAACTCCGGATCAAGCAGTCTAGATTCAACCCCTTACCGGGGACTTGTTCTTGGGCAAGACACTTGACTCTCTACCCACGTTTATAAATGGGTACCGGCGAATTTAACGCTGGGGGTAACTCTGCGATGGACTCAGTAGCACCCCATCCAGGGGGGGCGTAGAAATATTCCTAGTTGCTTCATGCTATGGAAACCGGAATAAGTTCCGGCACTGATGGAACAGTTAGCTCGTATGCAGACTTTACCTTCATTTGGCAAGGAAATATGCTCATAATTTTGTCTGCGGAGATTATTTGTTCCGAGAAGCGAACAGTTTCTAAAGCATACTGAGCGTAGCTCAATGAAAACTGTGAGCTTTGCAGAACAGGACAAACATCCAAGTATATGTTTGCTCCAAATAGAAGCTATTTTGTTTATTATCCTTGACATGTTTTTTGCAACACACATGGTTTTGAAAATTGGGCAATATCACTCGGATATTCCTTAGTTTTAGGTGGAGAATAATTGGTCATGTGAGGCGTTTCAATGCATTGCGCACAAGCGAAAATATTTGATGGATTATAATCAGTGACGGGCTTGACAGTGCTAAGCTTATAAGCAGAAGGCGAGAGCACAGAAATTCTTTTTAATTCTGTTTTCTTTACACCAAAACACAAAGAAATGGCCCTTTATCTTTAAAGCGTTAGGAGGGATCAGAGACCACATGCAAGTCATTGCTGGAAAAGGACAGACAAAAAACTAAATTACTCAATAAATGAGTACCGCTTTCCTCTTCAGGATGTTGTCCAGTCTCCACTCATGGCCAGCAGTAACTGGTCGACGAAGATATATCTCAGGACTGACCCTAGAAAAGGCAAAAATAAGATTTCATAATTACAGGAGAATCAACATTCAATCAAAAAACAACTTGAATTACATACTACCTGACAAAGCGTGACTGTCAGGTATAAATATAGCATATTTACAATTAAGGATCGCAACTTTTTTTGTGTTCACAAAGCTATTAGATAATTTAAGCTACTTAATGTATGTATATGGATATGCATGAATGTAAATGACAATCATTATGTGACAATGCCACGCTGAAATAAACGGGCTGGAAAAAATGACAGAGGGAGAGTACGACTGCTTCATTCCTACTGTTCACAGTCTCTCTACTTTTTCAACTGCACATGCGAAAGCATTCGGACAATGTTCGAGACTGGGAAGACAGCGCAAGTTTCCACAAAGATGAGACGATACAACATCGCAGTTCTCGGCCTGTGCGAAACAAGATGGACGCAGTCTGGCCAAATTCGCCTGAGCACAGGAGAAACTCTTCTGTATTCCGGTCACGAGGAGGA
>OMLO01005564.1_pt1 | contig 10594 bp, 3 predicted proteins | sample 1674811 | NCBI WGS metagenome assembly OMLO01 (sample SAMN06265003, study PRJEB25207) | coral metagenome | isolation source: Coral host | place: Mexico:La Bocana,Puerto Morelos, Mexico | collected 2008-11-13
CTTTTTCTGTCCGACTAGTTGGGTGATACTAAAACAATTAGACCCTTCGCCCTCAAGGGCCACGGGTCAATAGCCCACGAGGGCTGCGGGTCTAATTGAAAATATTATGCAAATCACTAAAATAAACTGCACTTTGCGTCACAAGCTAACAGAATAGAGATTTGGGAACCTTCTAACGTCGTCCAAAATCTGAAACATCTTTTATTTTCAAATCTTGACGTTCTAGGTCCAGTCAGGAAGATACCTTCCGTACTATTCTGACGAAATTTACGGATAATTTCATCTGTGCCACATCTGTGCGAAGAGTTAGGTGACTGTGGATTCGTGTGTTGATTTTTCATGACGGCGGAAGGGAACGCTTGAAGGCCTCCGCTTTGATTTGGTTGAATTTTACTTTTTGGTGTTCTAAAATGGAACTACGTGTTGGAAAGAGCATCGACTTGATAGGAAGATCAGAAGTGGGTCGTTTCGAGACATATACCTAGGTAATTGTTGAAAAGCTGTGGGCTTTTTAAGCTTACCTATTTGGTAGGCCTGAGCAGTTATTTGCCTCCATTGCGATTATAAAAAAATTTAAAAAAGTAACCACGGTAACCACTTGCAGGCTATTTTATCGAGGGAATTAATACTTTTCAGTCCGAAATAAGTGAGATGGTAAAAATTGGTCATTTTCACCATGGCCCAAATTACAGGAGATAAAAGCGCAACAATATACTTGCATATTGGCATGTTCCAATATTCTTGTTCCAACTATGTTTTGAACTATACCAGTTTCATTAGATGTGAGAATTATGACCGTTTTGTTTTTCATGCAATTCGGGTGCGTTTGCATCCCGATTCAATCAATACCAAGGCATTCGGGCATTACGTAAGTTTTTCGCGGGTAGGAAGGTCACCGCCCCCCAGGTTTGAAGCTGCCAGCGTACGCCTCTGACTATTTAGACTTGTTGTTTCCCAGCCAAGGCATAGAGTTAACGTAAATGAATCGGTGAGATGGCGAAAAATCAAAACTTGGTCTTTTCACCATGGTTAAATATATTGGAGAAAAAGGGAAAGAATCAAGAGTTTACATATCACGATGTTCTCAAACAAAAAATTTAAGTAACTAGGGTATTTTAAATGAGGTAGGTAATGATAAAGACATTTTTAAACAGTTGCATGCAAACCTGAGAACCGGCAACTCTGCCCCCGCTAGTGCTCATTTTGCTAACTCGGAATTGTTGTTGAAATGTTTCATCTGAGGAAGTGTTGTTTCTGACGAAGGAGCACTCGAATAACGCTGAAAATATACGATAGCGTGCAGACAAAATTATTCCTTCCAAGGGCCAGATTTCGTTTGCTACCTGCCTTCTTCCCGTCTTTCCTCTCTAATACTGCTCCAAGGCATGTAAAAGCTTCAACGTCGTCTAGTATACTTTCGCCAACGCCTCAACTTTTCCGAAAGCCTCAACGTCTTGTATTTCACTTCCTCCAACCATAGGTCGTACTTATTCAGGAGTTCAAGAACACGGTCTAAATTTGGTGGAGTTGATGGTAAGACAAAACGTTTTACTAATGCCAAGAAGGCGCCGTGTCTTCTCCTGCAAGTTAGTGTATCGTCTTGCCAAGAGTGCAATATCTTCAATGCCTTCTAGGACAGTCCTCTCAGTCTGGCAGCTGAGTTAAAATAGAACCTCGTCAAAGTGTTCCATCTGAGAACAAATTTAACTACTGTGACCTCGCGCAGACTGTCTTAAGCAAGAACATTAATTCATATTTTTTTAAATAGGATTTCCATTTACTTCTTAGCCATATAAAAAAGGAAGAAAGATTTAAACAAGCAAATCGGTGAGATGGTGAAATGTCGCAAAATGGTGGTCGCTTTTACCATGGCTTCAAATACCGCGAAAATGAATTGTTTACTAATTGACATAGTCTCCAAAAAAATCATTGTGTTTTAAATGAGGGAGCTTATGATAAAAAAATTAAACGAAAAAAATGTGAGATGGTTAAATGTTACTACAAAATGGTTGTTTCAAGTTTATCACGACCCAAAAAGCGGGAAAGAACCGCGAAAATTACGTATTTACGTATGGTCATGTTCTCAGCCACAATTAGTCGAATAAAATAAAATAAAATAACAAAGAAGCAACAGTAGGAACTCCCTATACGGTACTGAGTCTGCCATCTTAGGCTTTTAGTTCACCTAGTACACTTTCGAGGCGCCCCATCTGACAAGAAAATCAGTTAAATCACGTGAACATTGGCAGGTTCTTTTATCGTAAACAATGATAAGTTTACATTTCTTATTCAGATACATTTCAGTCTTATAAAAATAGAATAGAGTTAAGGTCACTAACTAAAGGTAACATGGTAAAATGTGACCAAAAAATGGTTGTTTTAATCACGGCCAAAAAGTTATCAGAATGACCAATTTGACGAGATGGTGAAACTTTGCATGCAAGGGTCGTTTCTACGTGCTCGGAAATAGATGAGAAATAACCGGGCAATCAACTGTTTTGGTATCTCTTGTTCTCATAAAATAAATGCAATAAAATAGGGTGTTTTATACGAGGTAGCTATTGATAGCGACAATTTAAACGGTTGCAACTCAGTGGGAATGAGGCAAAAACGCGAACGACGAAAACCAGGGCTCCTGCGAAAACTCACTAGCGAACAACATCGCATCGCGATTTCGATTGACTCTCAGTATCTATAAAATAAGCAAATTACATGGAAAATGCTTTTTACGATTTTTTATTCACTCGTTGAGTTGTATCAGAAGACTCAACTCGTGAATAAAAATAGTACGCGCGCATTTTCCGTGGAGTAATCTCTATATAAATCCTTTGTTTTGTATAATTATGAGATACGATATATTATGTGACCTCTTTTCCCAAACACTACAGCTATAATACCCCTGATTTGTTATGTTTCTTAACATCAACCCATTTCCGAGCCGACGGTATGGAACTCAGCGGTGATATTTCCAACATGGCGGAATCAAAACATCGCGAAGATGTTTTCGAGATTTTTGACTCTAGAGAGTTAAAAGGACGAGGATTGAGAGCTTTAAAATCCTTAACACCTGGGGATAAAGTACTGGAGTCTACTCCTTTCGTCTACGTTTTGAGTAATAGTGTCCGTGGGCGGTGCTGCGACTTCTGTTTTGCCAAAAGCGAGGATCTCCATCGCTGTTCGAAGTGCAAGTTTGCTCGATATTGTAACCGAGAATGTCAAAAGAGCGCTTGGAAGGATCATAAAACCGAATGTGAACGCTTATTAAGTGTTTCTCCGAATATTCCCACTGATCTGGTGCGACTGATGGCGAGAATCATGCAACAGCAACAATCGCAATCTGGTAAAATGTCGTCTATTTTCACGGCTCTTGCTTCGCATCAGAAAGAGTTTGATGATGAAAGAAAAGAGGCTTTTTCTGCCATCGTGACGGTTCTAAACCAATTTGTTGGTGAGAGGGATTTTCAGAAAAGCTCTTCTGGCGAAGTGTTTAATATTTTTGGCAAAATATCATGTAACAGTTTTACTATCTGTGATGCAGAGTTGCAGCCTCTCGGTATGTGAAGTAGTACAGTAATGTTGGGCAACATCATATAGTCGTGCAACAGGAGTGAATTTGGAGGTTGGGTGAACTGGGTTGCTTGCCACCTCCCGACCAGTGAAGCAAAAATAAAAAAAAAAATGAAAGCAACTGTGAATAATTAGCAGTAAACACTCTATACAGGTACATGTACCTCATTGCATATGCAATTTTGTGGCATTGCTAGTATTTCAGGTGTTACAGTTTTGAATTAGGTTTCAATTCTTAAAACTTAAATTCTTAGGGCATGCTCCATTGATTCTATAACTCCAAGTACTAGCCACCCCCACCCTTGAAAAATCCTGGATCCACCCCTGTGTGATGCAAACAAAGTGTTAGGGGTTCCAACTTTGTCTGCACATGATGCAGAACTGTGATGTTAGCCTTGAAGTGAATGAAATGAAATTGTATGTGAGCTTATAGCCAACAATGCAAGCAGCACTGAGTTTGCTAAATTATTCTACTAAATTATTATTTCATAGGCAATTTCTGGCTCATCCTTAGTGTAAGAACCTGTATCACTCACCAGTGACATGAAACAAAGAAAGCAAAGAATTTGGCATAATACACCCTAACCCTAGCAATAGCTACAAAGCAAAGATAAACTTCACAAGTTCTTACACCAAGGTAAACCCAAATTTCTGGACTATGAGCCTCTGAAACTAAGCCAAATCAAACAGTTCTCCCCATAAAAATTAACATGCTCGGCTTCTTTTCTTTTTTTTTTACTTTCCTTAAAACGTGTTTATACCAGAAACCTTTAACTGACTGAACCAAACCCAACTGAATGGAATTAGCGCTGTGTGCAGAAGTGCACCTTTACACCTGCTTTTAATGTCGTAATGTCTACTAGGTACTTTTAAGAAGTGTTGTTCTCAAGTGACCAATAAGAGTGTAGGTAAAATATTGAAGGACTGTTGCCAGGGTTAAACATAATAAAAATTTAAGAACGATCTCTGGTTAAAAGTGTTTACAAATATACGAGCTTTTGACTGTTAGATCTACAGTCTTCAACGGGTAAAGATGAATGACGAATGGTGAATGGTCATTCATTTTTACCCGTCGAAGACTGTAGATCTCACAGTCAAAAGCTTGTAAAATATTTGTAAACATTTTTAGCCAGAGATTGTTCTTAAATTTTTTATTAAGAATGTAGTTCTTGAATTCTGGAGAGACAGCTGAATGCTTGAGAACTACTGGTAAGAGCGATTTGCAGATGTCACTCTGGAACTTGAAACAATGGCAATTGTAGACATCTGCATACAGGCTAAACTGGAATAAATTCAAACTTATTTCTTGAGAGAGAGAAAGGGAAGAGGGGAGAAGAACAAAGTCCTGGAAAATGAGGGGTTGGAACTAAAATGGCTGAGCTTGAAATTCACTTGGTTGGATGGCCAAAGATGGTATAACTTTTACTCGATAAAATATGTCTATTAATTTTACAAGTCAGAATAAATTTTTATTTATTATCATTTAAGTATTATTGGAAGTCTTCTCTGGCTACTATCTAGTTCATGTAGTTATATTTCATTCTCTTTAGGTGTTGGCATCTATCAAACACCATCTCTCTTCAATCACTCATGTCTTCCAAACTGTGTTGCCATTTTCAACGGCACTAAACTCCTTATTCATGCAACACAACAAATCAAACAAGGTGATGAACTCACAATAAGCTACACAGAACTGCTTTGTCCAAGTTACCAGAGAAGAAAGGATTTGAAGAACCGTTACATGTTTGAGTGCAGTTGTTCCAAATGTCTGTCTCCTTTGGACGAAGATGGACTTATGCTAAGTCTGCAGTGTTCTGATTTTAGCTGTAATGGAGCAGTCCCAAGAGATTTGTCAGGTAGCATTTTAAAACCCTTCAGTTATCTTCAGTTGTTGAAAAATTTGAATTGGTGAGATGCTAAGTTTTTTGAGGACTTGCACTCACATCAGTTAGAGCACATTCAAAAAAAGGTATCAATATAACCCATTTGACCATCCACACGCGGTCCCATCTTGTGGTTTTAACAAAAACCTACATTAACCGTATATTTATTAGAAGCTTAAGGTAACTACAGACTATGACCCATTCTGTTTCAAATGGTAGTTTTAAAAAATGTGAATATGTTTACAAAGCTTCACGAACACAGAAATCAAGATATACACCTGCTAAATTTAGGCCAGATAAGATGATATGGCATCTGTTCTTCAAACATTGACCTCAAAACCGGTGTCTCAATTTTTTTTCATGTGTGTTATATTTTTACAAGGGGATAAAGTTGGAAAAGGGAAAAGAATAGAACTGCCCAACAAAAAAAGAGCATATCTTTTTAGTAAGAGGAATAATCAGAATTTGCATTTGGTCCAGGGACTGCCGACTTGGAACTTAAAATGCACACACAACTCACCTATTAATTACTTTTGAGAAACAGAGAGAAAATAAATTTCGGCTGCATTCAAGTGTTACAAGATTATCACACCAACGGAGACACTGCAGACATCCATGCACTGATTATGGCACATAAGTCTCGTGTCAACTCAGCATGTTATTGATGTCAAGTGACTTATTGCCTTGATGATGAATTCACTTTGACAGAACTTGTCAACTCTCAATTAAGCAATTAATATGCAAGAAATCTCTCTCACACAACAACCTGTGGCAGATATAATATTTTTTTGAGGAGTTTTTTTTTATCTCAAAGATTACCTTAAGATTTATCCAACAGCTTAATAAAGTAAAATTATGCAAAATTGGAAATTTTTTCCCTTTACTGGTGCCTTAACAATTTTGACATAGAGACTGATAATGTTATGATATCGGTAAATAATTATTTTTCTGTGCAGTTTGCATGTCAGGGTCTCTTATACTACTTTAGTTATATTTCTTTTTTCCTTCTCCAGGTGGTAGTTTCACTGTTTGCAATAAGTGTGGTAAAGGACTATCAGACAAATCAGCAGCAAGTAAAGCACAAGCCATCATCTCAAAGTCGGAAGAAACTTTGAAACAAATCAACGCTTTGGAAAAAATGGACAACTTTGAGGCTATTCTTGATCTTGCTGAGGCTACTCTAGCAGAACAGAAGGGTTTCTTTCACAAGCTTCACTTCACCAGGGTTGGCATTTTCGATAAAGCTATGGACGCATGCATCTACCTTGAATTATGGGATAGAGCATTAACATTTGGACTTCAAACAATGGATGCTTACAAGCTGTATTATCCAACAAACCATCCAAGTGTAGGCATACAGTTGTTTAGAATAGGTAGGTGATCAAACTATGATCTATTTGATTGATATATAAATTGAAGACTGAAAAAGCTTATCCAGGGGGGAAACCTGCCAGTGTGAAAAGGTTGTGGATGTTCATCAGAAGATTTGAATAAAATCCCTAACGAACTCCAATCTGGGCGTGGCTTGATCTTTATTTGACCCCTAAAAGATACCCCTTAAAACAGAATAGGCAATTTCAAGAAAACCTTTGTGAGGATCAAGCTATGGAACCAGGTCCTGTTTTTGACTTTAAAAAGTTCTTGTACAATCTATTGACCACCAAAAAAATCATACTCAACCTAAAGGTGAGAAAAAAAATATTCACGCCACAGAAAATTGCTAACTAACCCTCCTCCCTCCTCCTCCCTTATATTTTGTCAATCTTGTTCCCAGCCCCCTCTCTTTTTTGTCCCATGACCTGGAGTGAGTGAGAGCATGTGGTTCAGATCACCAATCTCTGTGAAACAGATTGACATGTTTTAAGTACATTGTACATGCATTCCATTGTCACTGTGCCAATATAGTCAGATATTTGTTCATGTAGCAGAGGACATGATTAACTCAGGGATTTTGTTTCAGTGTTCAATGTATCTCAGTCACAAATTTACAAATGGTTTTACTGCCTGGACTGGAAACAATGGGTTTGAACAAACAATCTTACATTGGAATTCTTAGTCCTGCCTGGTTTGTCATTTAGAAGAAAAAGTTTGCAAGAAAAGGTCAAAATGGCTATAAGAGCACAGGTTAAACCTAAGTTTTTTTTATGTTGTTAGCAATGGATCTATTTACATGTAGACCAAAGAAATAGGGTGTTTCTTTCTTTTTTTTTTTTTTTTAAAAAAACTGTAAGGTGCATAGAGTATCAAATGGTTGACAATTTCATAACAGCCTTTACCAAATCTAAATCTGAATTTCAGGCAAACTCCAGGTTTATTTGGACAAGCTAAAAGATGGTTTTCAGACCCTACTGCAGGCAGAGGCAATTCTCAAAGTTACCCATGGGAACCACCCACTTGTACAAGAATTGCGGGAACTTATTGCTCAGACACTAGAAGAACTAAGACTTGAACAGAACGGGACAGTTCAAGGCATGGAGTTAATATAGTTTGTAATGTGCTGTGCTGCAGAACTAAACTTTTGGTAAATGTGATTTTATTAGCTTCTTGCTGTGTTTGCAAGGTGTACGCGCAAAAATAAATGTGTCAATTCTCAGAGTGTCTTAAACCACCTATTCTCTCCCCCCCCCCCCCCCCCCCCCCCCCAAAAAAACCCCCTATTCCCCCCCCCCCCCCCCCTTCCCCCTCAGCAAAATGACTCGCCCCAACTCCACACTCCCCTCATTAGTTGCTGCCACCTCTCTGGGCTGAGGTTCACAGCCAGTAAACACCTCTGTTTATTCAATTTGGAGAGACTGTGCACCGTTGTTAAAAATCTTTTATTTGTTCTATGAGACAATCAAGATGATGCGCTTACTATATGTACACTATATTCAGGATCTATCTCTTGGAAGTGATAATTTACAACTCTGGAATAAAAATACCATATTTGTATCCTCGGTAAATGGACTGGAACTAGTTTTCAACTAGCTTAAAACTGAGGAAATTATATGAATATGGCTTAGGTGATCATTTGTGACTTTACAAATCTTATGTAATGCCCTCCTTTAACTTATAATTTTTTGCACCAAAAATGTTACACAATGTGACATAGTCACACAGATGTGAAGTGTTAACCCTTCCAACTGAAGGTGGAGGAAGACGTCATTTTAATTTTAGCAAGAAGGTCCCACATATAAAAGGCATTCATAGTCATTTTCAAAGCACAAACAGAAAACACCCGTAGTAAAGGAGAGTTCAGACTTTTAGAAGCTAGTACAAGGTATATACTTCGACTCAGTTAGATATGATAAGCCTTTTACGAAGACCTTCTCGCTAAATACATTTTGTAATATGGGGGGAAAATTGGACAGTGAAAGAAGCTATATTTCCAAGTATTTTTAAACTAATGACAGCTAGGTATTGAGCACCTGGAAAAAACTGCTAGCTAATATTAAAATGAGAGAACTATGATGCATTAGTTAAATTATTCCTACTGGGGTCACCAAAGGGATCATGACATCAACTGTGATTTATGTAGCGCCACGTTCACACTACGTCGGAAGAATTTTAAAACGCAGCAATCACCAATCATCTTGGATTTGTGTTAAGAAAGCTCGGCAGGGAAATCACGTGATTCACGTGACCACATAGTTTTCCGTCCACACGAAAACAAAACTCGGTGCTTTCAAATTCCTCCGGTTTGAAGAGTGCTTTTTGAAAACCTCCGTTTCCGTAATGGATTAGTGTGGACGCAAGGCCTCACCGTAGAAATAATCAAAGCTACGTTTTCGAATCCCTCTGAAAAAGTGCGGACGGGACTTAAGCATATTCATCCTCACAAATTACTGTCTTAAGTTAATCACTCTGAAACGCCCGTGTTTACGGAATGAAACGAAAACTGACTTTTCCGTAAAGCTACAGAAATCCATGCCTTCGCTTCCGATTATATTTTCAACTTGCAATAAAATCAATTCAGAATTAATTCAGAGCTAAGTGGGTTGTCTTCTTCACACACTCAGAGGAAACGCTTTTCAAACCTTTTTTAAGATTATGAGGAAATAAATATTAAGTTTGTGTTAAATTATGGTGAAATAATTGTCAATGCCGAACCGAATAGGCTGGAAAATTTCTTTTCTCAAATTGGCAATGAATCAACCTTTCTACAAAGATCGCACACCGAGAACCGGAGAATTGCAAATTCGTCGTTTGCCGTGAGGAAGAATGCAACAAAGGTCAAAGCATTGCATTGTACTGAGGAATTCTGATTTTACGATAACAGATCTCTTTTAATATCACTACATGTTGAATACTTCAAATTCTCTTTGAAACTAGCGAAAACAATTATTTCCTGGACTCGAGAGTCTTTCAAATCAGAAACACACGCGAAGTCCTAGCAGTGAAACAGTAAGTCACGTCTTATATTTTGGCAGAATTCTTATTACTTTTTATCGGCACTTTGGAGATATCTGCTATAATTTACAATAGTTAAGAGTACAGAATCTCGAACTAACGGCGGTCTTTGCCTAAAGGACAATAACAAAATGGAGCCTTGGTAAACTTCGCGCAGATAACATTACATCCTGGTTACGGTTCGTATCGAAACAACATTGGCACAATGGTTACGCTTGCTCTTTAGCTCATGTAGTAGTTCGTCTATCGTCTTACAGTTTTGGTTCAAATATTTATCCTGATATTACATATAGTACAGTAATTAAATAATTTAACTTGGATTTATAAATAAATAGCTGTTTCAGAACTGGTCTGGGTTTGTTTGGTTGTCTTATGTAAAGAAGTGAATTTCATCAAGAAAATCATAAAAGCCAAGAAATAAAGCCTTGCGCACGCGTCTGGGAAAGAAGACAATTCTGCTATTTTCACTTTTTTTTAATTCTTTTTACGAATTGTTAGTAAAACGTACACTAAAAACGCTTACATTAAGAATTTCTTGGAGAGATTTTCAGTTGTCGAGAGTAGTTTCCATTCGCTTTGGTTGTGCATTACTATGCTTTGTGATTGGTTCAAAACTCTCGTGCCATTTTCTCATATCCAATCGCGACTCGCTCAGACACTTTTCCCGCGCTTTGTGTAGGCTACATCTTGGTTCGAAGTTTTCATTGGTTCAGTGGATTGTTTACGTCTTTTGTGATTGGCCAGAGTATTAACCT
>OMLO01005565.1_pt1 | contig 10593 bp, 9 predicted proteins | sample 1674811 | NCBI WGS metagenome assembly OMLO01 (sample SAMN06265003, study PRJEB25207) | coral metagenome | isolation source: Coral host | place: Mexico:La Bocana,Puerto Morelos, Mexico | collected 2008-11-13
TTTGTGTTTTTTGTTGGGATACATATTTCAACCTGGAAAATGGTAAACGACTCCCAATTGTGGGATCATAGTCAGGTCACACCGGCTTCAATCATTCAACTGCCCCCGAGTTTCGCACTGTTTCAAATCCAACAGAAGTCTGACAACCCTACCAACGTGGAAGGGACATGTTCACTTCAAACGTGGAAGATCTGTTGAATTCATTTGAAAGCTTTCAGAATTAGGACATGATATCGAGAGATTGTTTTTCAATCTGTATAATACACTGTATAATCAACCGGTAATTCTGTGAACGCGGAATTCAAAACCGCAAGGGAATAAGTTTTGCAGTCAGTTTGTGATGAATGACTGTGGGTTCCTGATGGCTACACTCGTTCCAAATGGCAAATCAGTACAAACGTATGGGGGGAAGCTGTCTCTCTTAGCTGTTCGTTTTTGCAAGGTCATAAATACAAAAACCGAAACCCTATCAGCAAAACTTCTGGGACATGTCCCGTGATCCGCAACAAAAAAAAGGTAGGTCAAACCCTCGAGACTCGGTGAGGAACAAAACATTGCCCAAGGGTTTCTTCAACCCAGTCGTTTTTGAATTGAGCGACATCATGATCAGAGACTTCATCGAGGTCCTTGATGGTTTTTTTTCTAGAGTTTCCAGTCAACCAACCATTCACCCTCAGTGACTGTAGTCATTTGGAAGTTTAAGCTTCAACATGAAAAACATGTGGACAGCTGGTCTAGTTTCAAATGGTTGAGTGCGCTTAGGAATCTTGCGTTCCAAGGATGGATTCTGATCAATGTAAACAAAGAGTCTCAACCTGAACACAAAAAACACACCTGAAATACTTGAAATGCCGGCGACAGTTTTAGTAAGTATCTTGTCATTTCAGCAAGATTTCATTCCTAAACCTGAATGAAAGTCATGAAGAAAAAAATCCCAAACGATTGTACTAACGACTAACGCTATGACTTTAAAAGAAAGTTGGTGGGCTTTGCCCAAAAAAAACATCCTCCCGGCAGTCCTTCGTATTACTCGAGGCAAACAGAGGCCGAACGGTTGGGCGGCTCGCCGGCGTTGCCTCCTGCGGCTCTTCCCCATCGGGCAGTTCCTGTGGCTTAGCCATGTGAACTCACCCGGAATCCGTTGGAAGTTCCCCGGAAGCTCCGTTCCGTGTGTCTTAGACGCACCCGTTTTGAAAAGGAGCGAAATTTCCGGGATCCTTCAAATTTGAGCCCAACAAACAACACAACGGCAGCTTTGGCAAAACATATTCTGTCACTCCAATGACCTTCTATGCCTTTGTGGTAGGAGAGGCGAATGCCATGTTATGATGATATTAAATATTGCAAATATGCAATCTCTATAATATATATTATGCTGTGAACACTGACATAATGAGGTATTATTTAGTAATTATAATTCTGATTTCTTTGGGATATATTCTCATTTTTAAAACGTTTATTATCCAATCAGTTTAAGATGCAAAACGCTAAATTCACAATTTGGTGCTAGCATCACAGATTCAAGTTTCAATGGCCACAACGAAAACGACAACAACATCATTATCACCAGGACATCGGACATCAGCTGGTCCAAGGTGGTTCGCAAGACGTAGCAAAGAACATGTGAAGGTGTTTCGTGAAAATTGTGATGGATCGCGTGACATTAGGCCAACCGATCTCCGTGTTACAATGAAATAGCTTCATATTTGTCATTGGTCTTTTCAAACTACATCAAAGCGTCACTGTTAGAAGGAGGAACACATTATACACTCAACGTGAGTCAACTCAAGTATTGCTCTACATGTCCTACCTCTGAAGCGTGCAGGATTCAGTACAGTTCCCTCATGCGATGTATGTGAACTGCATGCAGGCGCTTAGATAGAAAACACACAAGAGCACTTCGGCCTTTCAATGAGTTGCTAATCAGTACCCAACATACAATACAGAAGCCATACCTACGTTTTGACTTTCAGAGCATTCATTTCACAATTGTACCTTACCATTGTATCCGACTCATAGTCTCATAAACGCCATCCAAATCCCCACACTATACTTGTCGGTTCTCAACCCACTTGAACCATCAAACAAAAAATCCAAATCATCTCCAGTTGGAATAACATGATACTCAAAAGTACAATCTTCAACGACCACCTAGCGTTGGAAGCTGCGGTAGGGCAAGCTGCTACACGCACAATTTTTTCCTTCATAATGAAAAGTCAAACGTCATTCTGATCTCCAGGTCTTCCTGAAGTTCCCAAATAGGCATGAAGGAATTGTACATTCCAAGGAAAACAGGAATGGGATGGGTAGAAATATGAAAACAGGATGGTTGTTTGCCATTAAATGTTGCTTTTTTCGAAATCATGCTAAACCTCTTCCAGTGCCCATCGCTTTGTCTTTTGGTCTCGAGGCAACTTTCTGGACACAAAGCCTTACACTTGCCGATTGGAAGCATGGCTCAGTGTTATCACATGTTTTGTTTGCGACTACGTATACACACATATACACTATATGACATATGTACGCGTATCGCATACCCAATCATACCCACAATAACCCGTCGCTCACATTCCGTCAGGAATTTTTGGAGAGTGTTTCCGACACAAAGCAAACATGCTCCATAAATCCAGAAGTCCATAAGTCACAAACTGTTGACAAAATGACTACATCATAACATTTCATGACTACATTAAACGTTGATTACGCCAATAGACCCTGAAATAAGATCTGAAAATCAACTTCACATTTCCTAACCCACAATTCTTTGTTTAACAAATTTGCTTGCCCAAAATAAGAGAGGTGCTCACATTGTGGAAGCTGTTATATAGCATCTAAAAACTCATCCACATCAAAAATGCCCATACCCGGAACCCATTGTCGCTCAACGGCTTTTCCTCGGGCATCCTTTGGTGCCAACTTCTTCTGCTCTGAAAACCGGGTCTTTTGACGAATCTGGGGTAAGGGTGCTGCCCCCCCTGTAGGATTCTCAAGGCATTCATTTCAAGAAAGTGTGGTAAACTGATGTAAAATGATGTAAAATGATGGCAAAATGTAACTGGAAAAACCTGGGACAACACAACTCCAACTGATGTACCAATTGATTTTTGACAAACACACATGTACCAATTCACCAATTTGAGGCACCATCGAAGGGAGGTTTGCTCCCAAACCCTGTGGCTCCAAGTCATTTTTCATGCTGCCCCAAACCATGGTGTTGATGTCTTTAAGAAACAAAGACCACGTCCAAAGGCGGTTGGACCTTAGATGATTTGACGTGAATTAAGTCATGTTCACTACACAACTCCTCTTGTTAAAGGCAAGTTAGGTTAATCATCTTGAGCCTTAGTGGATGGTTATACTCATAGACTTATAGTGATTGGACTGTATGTACCAATTTACTTCAAAATCACACCACTTTTCCATTCTTGATGGTGCTTGAAGGAATGGTGAAAAGGACATCACCAAGCGGCAAAAGATAACTTCCAAGAAATGTAAAGATAGGAATGCAAATGGCTACAGCACCTGTTGGGTCTTAGGAAGCACATGAACTGATTCATCATCTTGGCCGTACAAGTATTATCTTCCCACTGGTCACTGCTGCATGAGTCCAGTATATTAACTAATCATCATCAACTTAAAAGCTCTCGTCCATGCACAGCCCAGCCACATATCAAGGTATGAACCACAAATGAAGTACAGTATGTGCTTACTTGAGAAAATGATGTAAATAAACACCAAATGACAACAAAAAAAACACAGTTTATCTAACCCAACCCAAGCTCAGTTTTCTGGACCCATGCCCTTCAATCAAAAAATCCAAGGACATCAACGTGATTCGTTGATGCCACCAAGGAACAGCCTTGGAAAAACCCAGGGCATCATCTCCCAGCTTCTTCATGATCACTTCGAAATCCTGTAACATTTGCCGGATCCGGGCATTGTCAGCAATTCAACACGAAAATTGATAACTAAAGTTGTCAAATGTCAATGTCACAAATTCAACAGCATTACCAAGCCAGGTGAATCCAACTACAATTGATACTGTATCATTTTGTGGCAGCTTGAATGGAACCATTATGGGAAAACCAATGTTTTTGGAAGACCCCCCCAAACTTGGGATGTAAACAAAACCTGTGGCCCGCTGTATGGCACCTGCGACATCACGTCCTCTCCGTTAACGCTTTTCACCTGTCAAATGTCGTCCCAGTACCACCAACCCTGTTCCACAACAAACAGAACGTTCGCTCCAACAAGAAAACTTCTGCCAAATCCACGGCCCAAATTTCTTAAGCTTCAGGTGTCCAAGGCACTACCATTCCAGGTTTCACTCCAAGATCAGCTGCTTGTGCAAGAGGATCACCAACGAAAACACCCTTGGCCAATTGTTTCACCTCAACTTCCATCCACGAAACTTGACTCCATGGCCACGATCCAAGACCTATCCTTTTAGGTGATGGTTGAGACGACTTTTTTCGGAAATCAAGCAGCATGGAACCATTGATGAATTTGAAGTGTAAAGCACTGACCGCCTAACAGGCCTTCAACTTCAAATCTTGAGATATTCTATATTATAGAGGTTCCCAAATGTCAAATGTACTTTTCTTTTGCCTGCTTACGGAGAAGTAGGAAGGCATGATGGAGGCATGCACTTCAAAATCAAAACACTTGGGCCTGAATCTCCTCAACTTACCTTTGACTTTTCCAAAATATCAGCATACCTGTTGGGACATGCCTGACCTGTGAGACTTACTTTCATTGTCCCTCAGCAGGAAAAACGCAAGAATTCCAGCTTGAGATCCGGACCATGGCGCCCTTAAAGTCCTTGCCAGCTCAGGTCAAAATACATGGAACTGTGCCACCGTTGGAGCATGTAATTGGAACATGGATCAACATGGGTCACCTTCAAGACAATCCAGTTGCAAGAGAGTCATTTCACAGTGAACCATGAAAGGAAGGATCCTATTGAGTACAGAATCAACTTTCTGAAAATGCGTCAGGGTGGACATGCTTCTGATTCCCGACCCTTCTTGAAGGCTACCAAACTTAAAAGTTCACAAAGGTTCAAGGTCCTCATACTATTTTGTCAAAATCATCCGTGATGCCTTGCAGAAATTCATCGGTTTTTTTTCTTACCATGTTTCATTGAAAGCCTCAGGGCATCTTCCCAACCCTCCAGCAATCCAGCCTTGCCGGGCTGCCAGCGAATGATGCCCCAAGGCTTCTTAGTGAATGTGACCTGGCACGCGGAATCAAGGCAGAAGTGCTGGTTCAGTGGTCCCTGGATGATTCTCCAAGTGGCTGAAGTCACACAAATTCATCAAATTCTAGGATTATTCTTGGCCAATTGCCAACTTGCCATGCTTGGCATATCTGTAGTAGTTTCACAAAAGTGCAGCAGATTAGCCAATCAAATTGTGGTCCACATAAGGATATCACTTCACCATAAACCAAAACAAAACATAAAACAAAATCTAGAATTAAAAACCACGCTTCCCTACTTTAATCAACGCGTGACATTTCAGGTGTTTTTGTCACCCAAAATCACTAGTTGGGAGTTCACTAATATTTCGAGACTTAAGTGACCAAAATCTTCAACACATTGTCAGCTACAGAGGTTACAAACCTGGATCTGATAGGGTGAAGTGGATTTCCCTGGATATCCACCTATGAAATTTGATTGTCTTAGCACCCCCAAAAAGGCTGGAACACATGGAACAATGGTCCAAAACCATGAATATAGAAGCAAATTCATGTAAATATTGAAATAGATTGAAATAATAGAGTACGATGACATAAATGATGTCACTCGCTATGAAATTCATCCAAACAATGTGCAATGCTGGGAGGTCAATGAATTTTGAGGAGTCGGATTTCACTGGGAAGTGGTGTGAAATGATCTCATCCCCCTTGGACCTTGGTCTCACTGCTACCGACTTGTCGAACATCAAAGGGTGTGTCCTCAGTTGTTGCGAGTGAACTCAGTCACTGGAAGAAACAAGGTAAAACATGGCAAGGGGCAATCATTTCATACTTCTGATCTTCTAAAGAGTAGCTGCAAATGGAGCAAGACATCATGATTTTTCATTGCATGTCCTAAACTATACGTGTTCTTTTCGTCATTCAGCTACCCGTTCAGATCATTCCAGCCTAGACCCAATCACTTCCAGTCATTGCATCTCCTTTCCCAAACACACATCACATCAAAATCATGACATCTTGTGGCTCTTTTTCCACCATTTCTTGGATGCTTGATGAATCTCCCACAGAATCTTATACTTCAAACAGGTACTCCCTCCCTCCCGCCACTGGGGTGAAGGTACGGACTCTTCAGCTCCCAGAAAGGTTTCAAACCTTGGGTTTGAGGGAAGCACATCACTCATCATTTACATATATTGACATACACCTTCTTTTTAAAATGGCAGTGAAATTCTATGTTTGGAATAGCTATATAGAATATTTAGATCAAGTATATTTTTTCTTTGTGGTTTTGATCATCATTAAAACGCCAGAAACCGCTTTGAGATGGACTTGTATTTGGGATACCTCTGTGACCTGGATGGTTGCCAGGTGGTGGTTGCCCTATTATAAACCTCCATTTTTTCACTGTTACTGGGAGGATGGGCAACTCAAGGTAAACATGATAATAAAGAACAAAAACTGTCAACAAAAAACATGTCTGAACCCAAAGGTGTGGGATTCTGTGTCTCCCTTACAATATTAGGCGTCTTATAGTAATATTACGACCTTTATGCAATTGTCAAGTCACTGCTTTGGCATCATTTTGCCTTCAATCTCCACCATCTGGATGTTTTGCCTCGACAGAACAGGTCGTTTTGCTAGATGTTGCTGGACAAGACAAAAACAGTAAGGAAGACAAGACAAGACTGAGGGATCAAAAAGACACATGCCGTTGAAAGCAGCAACATGTCTGTTTTCTTTTGGATTTGGACTTATTCAGCTGTGAGTTATAGAGAACATTTCACATTTTTTCGCAGTTGGTAGATGCGGTGAATAACGCCACAATACATGAAAACACATCGCTATCCAACTGTGGTTCAATATCAAAGTTCGAAAGGGACCGCAGTTAGAAAACTTAGTGGTATATTTCATGGTCTTCTTTTTGAAGCTCATTTTGGGATCAAAAACCTTGAACTCATAGGTCCAGGTGACGTTTCATCTTTTCCAAGCAGATCTCTTTGGGTTTGAAGGAGGTCGCATCTATTTGACCAGTCAAGTAGGGATTTTTGTTGGGAGGATTTTCTCGCAGAATTTTGGGTTCAACAATCATCCGTTTCAGACAAGTTTGACCGCGAAAAACACAGGTTTTTTGGCGTGGCCCTGTGGAATGTATGCACCTTCTAAATGTCGAAAAAGTAGAAACAACTCCCCAAAAAACTCACGTGGAAATTGAACTTGACGATTCGCAAAAAAAGGGGTCTCTTTTCAGGCTCCACAACGATTTTTGCACGTGTGCGTTTTGTGTTCACCATGAAATCCATTAGATATTCAACCAAATCAATGAATTTGAAATGCAAACACCATGATCTCCATCCAAAAACATTCATTGATTGCCATTTCACTATAAAACATCGACAACAAATCAACAGAACTAAACCATTTCATACAGTCAAGACGTGTAATTCCAAACTTCCAACCATCAACTTTGGCCTCTGGAAATGTCCACGTCGGGCATTCCCTTTTGCCCGTATCTCCTACCAGACCAGGAGTAGTTCAATACCCCCTTGAAATGGTGAACTGGGCGCACGTGGTTTTCAAAGATACGAGCATCATGTTAGTCAGTTGAATCATGTTGATTCATGTTGATTCATCTTCACATCAAATTGTCGAACATGTAAACTGATTGAAATTCAAGCTCCAAAATTTTGAGACATACCATGGACGTGACCATATTGGAAAGGGAAGATCATCTTCTGGCCTTTCATCATCATCATCAGGTCCATTGTTTGTTTTCAAGAAAAGGCACCCAGGGTATCCTCACGGTGGGCTCTTTTCCAGAGACTTAGCATGCAAAACCACTTAAACATAGACACTTAGTTCTTCCAGTTTCTAAATGTCTCACTTCACAATTTTCCATTTCTTGAGTGAATTCAAATATCTTAAGGTCAAATCAACTTGAGTTAGCTCCAATACATCTTAAGGGAAACTAGGCTGCTGCTAACTTCAAACAAAAACCGCCACAACTGCTGCGCCTTGTCACCTCTCACTACCAAACTCTCATCGCGGCCAGTGATTGAAGGAAAGCCAACGAAGGTGAGTGGAAGCAAGTTCCATGCAGCCACCACCAGGCCTTTGAGACACCACTCCAAAAAACAAGGAAAATTAATGAAACTTGTGATCCTCGAAACTACTTAAGGGGGTGGTCAATCACTACTCCCCTACAATATGCAGCCTGACTACAAGGTAATTTCCAAAATCAGTTGGAACATCTTGCTGAAAGATTACATCTGTCTGCATGATGTTTCTTTTCTTAAGCAGGCTTTCAATGCTAGAGTCTGGAGTTCAAGGTGTGCTTTACAATTGAAGAGGGGAGGCAAGTAGTGCAACTATACTTGACTCACTTGACCTCAAGTTGGGATCTCAGAAGGCTTCCAGGCCGGTCGACTATAAAATCAATGATAGAGTCATCAGGTCATGAACCCAAGCGCAAGTTTTCTCACCAATACGTTGAGGTTTATCAATGGGGCCTTCAACCTTGATCTGGAAGCTGAACATCTTAACTCCCGCAATTGCTATACAACAAACGCTAGGGAACAATCATAGATTCATCAATGAAAAACACGCAACGCAGCCGAAGCTGCTAAGCAAGAGAAGGGCTCCGCTACGACGTGCCATTGCTGGGCTCAGCTAGTCTTGGTTTAACGAACTTGAGCACAAAGGCTGAGGCTGCGAGGCTGCGAATCAGCGGGTTGATTCGTGGGAAGTGTCAAGTGCCATCCTGTCGACACGTTCATTTTCAACATGGCTGGTTGGACTTAAAAACAAAATCTCAATCACAAGTCTTCGTCTGTGCGATCCGAACAAAAAGAGGGGTTGTACTTGGACAGAACAACTTCTGTTTCAACAGAAGCACTCTTGAAATCGAGGTTCCAATATGCCCTTTAAACTCAACCACCCATCATGAGTGGCGACATCCGAGCGTAACGATTCGATTGGTGCGTTTGATTTCAACCTGACTATGCCTCTAGGCCAACAGTTTGAACACCAGCATTGCCTGATTGCACTGCAACTGGTACTAGTTCATCTGCTTTCAAGAATGCTACCTGAATTCCATTGCTAAGTCACAAAACTTGCTGCTGGGCATCTACGCTTGCGAATGGAGCACGGCCAGAACAAACTTCAAAAGCTGAGCCTTTTTGTCCTGCACATGCAAGGAAGGCTCCAAAACAACAGGGCGCTGAGGTTCTGGCTATTGTCCAAAAAATATCCATCAAATAATTATCGCCGATTATCGCCCTTTGAAACACAAACAAACCTAGAGAAATGTACTCATCCAAAGCTTCTCCGAGCTAAGTCGATCAAAACCATCAAACGATGCATATCGATGTATCAAAGTGACGTTCTCAATCTCAATTGGGGCCCTCAATCCGTGGAAAGCCTGTTGGTTAGGCACCGGTAAGCCCATTTCTTGAAGCAATGTTACCTTGGACAGCTGGGTAAGCAAAATCCACTCGACATTTGCCAAACATGGAAGCAGCAACAATAACCGTTGAAAGTACACCTGTAAACCAAAAGAGTTGCCTACAGAAAGTGATGTTTGCTAATACAATTTACTTTCTTACTTCTTCACTCACATACATCTTTTCAACTCATTTGCTTGCTGTAGTTTACTGGTACCGTTTTTGACCCTTCATCTCATACTCAACAGCGTTGATCCAAGGTGCGCCAGGTACGAAGGATGGAGAGGTCTTGCCCCTCTGCGGCATGTTGAACATTCGCAACAAGGTCTCAGCACTTTTAGGGTGAAGGCACATACCTTCAAGCACCTTGGTTTTGTGTCTCCAAGGGGAAAGCTTTCTCCAAGAAACAATGAAATTGAGGTCTTCAGGTGTTCTTTTGGGTTGTATAAAAGGGAAGAATTTTGGAAAACAACATGTCAAGAAGTTTTATACCTCTCTCTATTGGAAAAGAATCGAAAGGCCCTCACCAGTGGGAGTGATAATGAAACGTTGGCTTAGATACACCAACATCCAACCTGTTTTTACAGCAACATGGCTCAAAACAACGTGCTAAACCCTTGATGAACCTGGAAAGGAAGCCCAGAAAAAGAGGATTCGAGATCATTTGCAAGTTCTATGTCAAGTTTTGGGAGTGTAATTCATAAAGACCTCTTGAGTTGCAGCCCACTCAAGACTTCAGGCTTCCGATGACTTGTTGATGTATATGTAAAATAACACAGTCTCTTGATGAGCGATTATGAGCAAATCCGCTAGGAAAACAAATATGATGCATATGACGCAATAATTACCTGTGAGACTATTCGATTCCATCTGCTCAAAAATGAACCCTGTCGTGTAACCACTGAAGGCGCAACCACGTAAGTCCAACAACGACGACGACGACGACGACGACGAC
>OMLO01005566.1_pt1 | contig 10590 bp, 8 predicted proteins | sample 1674811 | NCBI WGS metagenome assembly OMLO01 (sample SAMN06265003, study PRJEB25207) | coral metagenome | isolation source: Coral host | place: Mexico:La Bocana,Puerto Morelos, Mexico | collected 2008-11-13
GACTTACACAATAGCAATGATCAGTCTTTTAATGATGAACTTTGGCCATTACATACCACAGATACATTTGGTAAGTAGCTTGTAATGAGTATAAACACCGTTACAAACACAAATTTAAGGGAGAGGGTTTTTTTAAATGATTTCACTCTTTTTTTAATTGGTACTGCAATGTCGGATGATGGTGTAATCAGTACCAGTCCACTAGCGTTCTCAGATGTACTTTTGTCACATATATATATTTCCAAGTTATATTTTGGTCATGGCGGCTCGCGCTCAGGAAACTGCACTAACTACGGCGAAGTTTTTAAAAACAATACAAACAACCGCTGTCCATCTGTCCAGCAAATATAAAAGAAAAAGAAACCCTTAATGCACCTTATTTGAACCAGTAAGCGTGGGACGGTAAGCCAATGCTTTCGTCCTGCGTCTTAACAACTGATGTATAGTAGCGTAGCACGCTGTGTCAAGAAACATTCTCACTACGAAGCTCGATGGTCAAATAATGCGACAGCCTGAAAAAGAAAGCCACTTCAACAGCTCAGCTTCGTTTTTTGTGGATGCCTCAGTGCGTAGCTTGGTATCTAGCACGGCAAGAGTAGGACTCGAGCGATAAATACAACATAAAACAGAAAAAAGTTATAGAGACACTTTGATCAACACATTTTACTTTCTCTTGTTTCTAAAAACTGTGTCATGTGGTCGCTTGACAAGAAGAATAACACAGTGGTCTTACGTTACATAATCTTTACTATACCAACATGCAATGAGCCAGAGGCGTTGTTTAACATTTCATTTTATCTATTTATTTTTTTTATTACAGGTGAAATATTGCCTTGAACTTGGCATTTCTGCTGACTCAGCATCTCGACTTTTCATTTTTCTTGGTTTATCATCCTGTGTAGCTCGCATTGCAGCTGGAAGATTGTGTGACGTCAAGTGGATAAATACTATTTTTATCTACCAGTTTGGGGCTTTGCTTGTGGGATTTAATACTCTAGTGCTGCCTGTTGTACGCAGCTACAAGGGAATAGCAGTCTTCGCCGTGCTTTATGGCTTGGGTGATGGGATCTTTATCACAACTATGAACTCACTTCTCATGTTCACAGTGGACGAGAAGCGCAGAGCGGCCGCGTTGGGGCTGGGAAACGCTTTACTGTCTGTAGGAGTTGTTACCGGGCCTCCACTGGCAGGTGAGCAGGCCTTGGCTATTTTCCTTATTTCCTGGTGGTTTGAACATGTTCTAATTTGTATACGGCTTGCCCCCACTGAAATTTAATTTGACAAATCAGGATTCAAGAGGCGGAAAAACTGTACTGTCCTGAAGAAGCCGGGCCAAAAAGAATATCAGATGCTAAAATTATACGTGGAGATAGTGAAAAACTATGTAGGCCTGTCCCTATTGTGGTCCGTATCGCAAAATACTGGAAAGTTTCCCACCATAATACCAGAAAGTTGCTAAAGGAATTGCTACCAAATTTAAAATAGTTGCTATGAAATCGTTGACTTTTACGTACTTGATATGTGCTCTAAAATTGTATTTTGCTGGAAAGTCAGCTTAAAAGTTGCTCAGAAAGGCAAACTTGCTCGGATTGCTAGAACCGCAAAAAGTTGCTCCAAACAGCGAACGTTGCACAAAAGTTGCTGAGCACGGTCAGGACTGGCCCATCTGTGTCTCTAAGGCCCCGGCCAAACGATCGCAACATATCGCACTGATTGTTGGGCGCAACATGTTGCGCGCTCCTCCCTCTCCTCCCCTTCATTGGAAAGTTTTTTTGCCATCAATCCAATCTCGGAGATATTTCTCTCAACCAACCAAAAGACCGAGAACCTCTAAACATATTTAATAGAGGGAAATCGTTAGGAAACCAGGCAAAGTCCTTTCTCGCAGGTGTTTGTTGGCTTTGTTGAAGGTCGACCCTTCATAAATCCTCGAAAATACAAAAAGTGGTAACGTGTGCTAGAAGCATTTCGATTATGTACTTATTCATGCATGGCCTATGAGCACGGAATAAAAACAGGAGCGTGTTAAGGACCTTCCAACTTCAATCATAGCTAGTTTGTTTCTTTAATGTGTTCTGACTTTCCTACTAATTTTCCTCTATTACCTATGGCCTTTTATGGCACCAATCACAAACCGCTTGTTATCTAATTTCAGGATTCCTGGCAGATGTGCTTGATTGCTATACGTGGCCATTTATTATGGCTGGTATTTTGGTGCAAATAGCTGCCTTACTGCCTCTGGTTCTGTTCTGCCTCGGAGAAAAGAAAGGATTTGACTTGAAAAACAATATAAGTAGTGACGAACCATTAGCCACATACCGACATCACAACATTTGGTCCACCTAGAACAAGCTAGATGTGTCTCCAACATTAAAAGGTTTCATTTGTACTGTGTAAAACATATGCAAAATCAATATTTAAATTAAAATAAGTAATTTTATAAATAGACTAAAAAGTCGTAGATGATGCGTTGCACTTGGTACTCAGAGATGAAGTTGATACTTCAAGTAATAATTATCACGAAGATTCAAAATTAGTGTCGGTTATCAGACGGTTTAATTCGATTTCAATTTGAAATCAATTTGCACGAGTGAGTTTTTTAAAAAGGTGAAATTGTACGAGCCGCTTCTGCGAGTGCAATTTCAATTTTTTGAAAGACTCACAAGAGCAAATTAATTCCAAATTGAACGAGAAAAACCGTATGATTACTTATTAATAACATAAACATGAAAAGATTTGCTGGGAGGAACTGATGTAAGATCTTTCGTAAATCCTTTTTCTCTGCCATTTGAGTAAACTTTTTTCAAAGTTTAAGCACAAAATTCTTGTCATTATTTTACGTGATATCATTGGCTTAGAAAAGTTCATATTGCCACGTCTTTCCGCCAATCATAATTTAGAATTACGATGTGTAATATGGTGTTACACTTAAACTGCACTGCTCTGAGCCAATCAGGATCGGGTAGTTTTTTCATGTATATTATCATCTAAGTAATTGAAGATTGGCCTGTTCTCAGCCAGTCACAATGGAATGATTTTGTCAGACGTATGGTAAATCATTAACAGCAATCAGGACGAAAAAAACAGGTAATTTATTATGTTTTCTTTGTCAGTCAGTATATTTTTGGATTTATTATTGTATTTAACAGACTCGCGTAATTATCCAGCTAATTGTTATTTGCTTATGTTTTAGTTCTAAGAAATGTTTCAGATCCATACAAACATTGCTCGGCTTACTCCAACAACACTACACATGAAGGGTAAAATATACGGAAACATCATTATGAACAAATATATGAAGGAGTTTTTAGATTACGTTGAACATAATCATCCTCCAAAAACTAACTTAAAAAAAAACAAATTTTCCCACATTATTACAGGCTTTCTTAACCAAACTTGCTCGATTAATGTCCAAATTGGTCCGCATTTTTCTTTGTGATCGACTTACTGACTTTTCGAGTTTTACTGGATTCAACGATACTAACCAAAAGTAATTACTAAAATAAAAGAGAAAAAAAGGAGCAGGCAGTGGTATGGCAGAACTTGATTCTGGCTCGGTGTCAACTGTGATCCACCGACTTGTTAAGCAGTTATTGGGACAGCGGTGTGCAGCTTGGCGTCATGCGTGTGGTCATCGTAGTAGGGATCTCTTGCTTTTATGCTCCTGCAAAGAAAATGAAAGTAAAGCATTTGAATTTACACACAGCAAACTAATGGCAGGACGCGGGTACCGATTAATAGTAATCATGATTAGGTTTCTATTCTTTCACGTTTAATTTTAAGAATCTTGTACCTACAAATACAAGCTGTATGAGGCCTTTATTTGTCCCTACTTTAGATACTGTCCTTCCGTTTGGCAATTTGTAGTGGCAGTGACAGAGAAAAACTAGAACTTCTGAATAAAAGATCCTTGAGAGCGGTGTCTGATGACCAGACCTCTACTTCCGTAGCGCTTTTAAAGTGAGCTGGTCAATCAGTGCTCTTTGAACGATATACGTGTTCAGGATTATCTGCGTCAGTTAAGGTCATTCCACTAGTGAAATAGAACCTGTACTGAGATTTTTTGTCAAACTCTGCCTATTGATTGTAATTTTGAAATAAAAATGAAGGGTCCCTATGTTCGGTTAGAAACAACAGCACCTTGTTTGTACCCTATAAATCCTTATAATAGCACCATGATTATAGTCAGATTACTTGCTTAATTCACGTTTCCCACGATTGCTTCTTGTTGACACTGAGAGTTGGGCCATATTTATTTTACATAGAGAATTCAAAACAACAGAAAAAAATTATAGGTCACCACATTCGTTTTAGGAGAAATGACGATTTACTGCTATGGCAGGGTCCAGCCATAAAGAAAAAGCCGCCATTTTCTAATGCGCGCGCTAATTACGTGTGAAATTGTGCGCAGGAGGGGATGCGCAGTGCAATACTGGGGAATGACCTTAATCATGGTTTTAATCTGCCTAGATATCTGAGGGACATGAAAAGTTTGAGAGCATCTGTTAAATATCTTCGTGGCACATATCGGCTTGAAATACCAGCTTCATTCCTTTAGATATTCTGCTGGATGGAATGATTCAAAGTAATGAATCAGTGCGCGATCTTGACAATGTATTCATATTTTAAATGTCCACAATGTTGTTTGTAAATCTTGTTGAATATTTCATAGTAATGTAGGTCATAACCTAGACTTATTGATAGCATGTAGTACTTTTATTTTTATTTTACTGTTTCTTTGTTCGGAGGTACCAGCACTCCCATGTTACACTGAAATTCCGAATGGAGACAAAGTTATCTATAATATACTGAACAAAATATCTCGTTTCTGATGGGACAATAACGAAAGCATAAATACATTATAGAGCAGTTTGGAAGACGTTTCCGAGTTGAGTGTCCATAGAAGCGTGACGGTCGCATTTTCATTTTTCTTTTTATAATTTTGGTCTCGTTTTTTGGTTTTTTACAATTTTGGTCTTGCAGCACGGACCTCGAGCCAAGTATTTTCCCGTCCGGCCCTCCCACTCAGTCAATAAGTACATATGATTACAGACCGAATTGGACTCCAGTCCGTCTGTGATGGGACGCCCACGTGATCACGCGCCGCGGCCGGATTGCGTGAGAAATAGGCGCGCGGAGAACCAATGAAGATCGAGAATTTAACAGCTTTTGACAATGCTTTAACTAAAACTTTATCATGTCCGCACGTTGCACGCTGTTTAAATTTGTGGTCATGCGGCTTAGTTAGAGACAGTGACGTGCAGGGTGATAGCGTGGTAAAGAGTACAATGTAGCTGTACCTGGCTACATAGGGCTTCTGCCAGCGGAGCTCAGCCGTGGTGTTGATATCAGGTCCTAATGTGTGAACACTAGTTCCTTTTGTGAAGCCATTCGATAACTGGAGCATTACGTTGCCGTCAGTTCGACCCATGCGTTCTTCACCATGTGGATTCATGTCATAATGCCTGAAAGGAAGGCGTGAAAATTAGTGCGTCAGTAAATTTGCAGCGGTATTACCGTACATGTAACATTGGCATTGCCAACATCGATTCCTGATTGGACTATACGACGCCGTACTGGAAAATACTTCTGTAATATCCGAAAGAGACCGCCTGACCAGGCATACAAAGCCGAATCTGGTCTATCTGGTTTGATAGAACAACAAAAACCGCAGTTCTATCTGTTCTTCAGCCCGTTTACAACATGCAGGCAGTTTAAGGAGCACCGCTACACTTACTTAGCATTGTAGTGAGTTTCAAATCGCCTCAGAGAATCAGCAGTCTCGGCCGTCTCAAAATATTGGTCGTTATTTTCACTGTATCCAGTAAGCTCCTGAAAGAGTCAAGGGAGCAAAAAATAGAACATCAGTTTCTTTTGCATTTAAACACCGTTCACTACAGCTTGGAATATCACTCCCAGGGCGCATCCCGCACACTCTCAAGTCCAAGATGGCAGCCGTCGCCGTTTCAGGATTACTTACCCACGACCTTAAAGTTGAGGGTAAGGCATGAGTTAGGCAGATACCACACTATCCACTGCCTTCTATGTAAAGGCGTTCCTGAACGAGAACGAGAGCGAGATTTTCCGAGGGCTGAATCGCACGACAGTCTGTCTTCCTCTCCTGTCAGCGACTTTCTTCAGCCAGGGATCAACAGGCCATTTCAGAGTTGCCTTTTGCCTAAGTTTTACAGGACCTACGTCACGATTTGCTCATTTTGAAACGTTAGCTAAATTTATCAAATTCTTCATTTTGTAATCCGCGTCAGTCGTCACCATCCTTAACCATCCTTGTTTCTTTATGGTTTAATATTATCTCTTCAGCGTTTCTTTGTATTGGTAAATAAGTATTTTCAGAGTTACTTCAATTTAAAGGTAATATTGTACCTTTTCCAGATATCTCAGAATGCCGTGACTGGCGCTCGTTGAAAATGCGTCCTCGTGCAAATATGATCTTGTGGAAATGAGTTTGATTTGCTTGAAAAACGTGGAGATGAAGTATAGACATACGAATCGAATAATTTATTGGTTTCGCACGCATAATTGTCTCTACTTGCAGGGAAATTCATTGAGCGAGACGTTTCCGATGTTGTTTGTCACGAATTGTTTGTACTGACCTTTGTTCCTGTGGAGACGTTACCCAGTCTCTCCGGTTTTGTTGGATCATTTCTCTGTTTTCCTCTGAATGATAATTTGGCAATGCTATGGAGATAGAACAATATCTGTCACAATAAGGCAAATGATCGTTCACTGTTACTCAATAGTTTAGCTTGACTAGACAGTGAGTGAAGGTCTGTTCGTTTCTCATTATTGACGTCCAATAACATTTCTTTGTCTGTTGGCCAGGGTTTACCTTCTTGCCAAGAGAAGAATAAGATATTTACCTTGATCTTTTCTTGTTCTTACTCAGTACTATGAGGGTGTCAACTGCACTTTATATTATCTTCGACAGTTGTTGGTTATAAAGTATAGCAGTTTTGACGGTAGGACGGTTACATTTTTTATTGTTTGACAGCTGACCGTCATTTTTTTCTTATTTGATCAGGTAATTATTAGGCTATTTGCCCATACCCGGCCCCCACAGATATCACAGCCTTTTTTCTCTTATCATTTTATACTTTCTGTGGGGCGATGCTATCAAATTTTGGACCTCTACTGATTAAAAATGTATAACATAAGGGAACCAACGATAAAGCGAAAAAAGAAACCTTAGGACAGATCACGGTTAGTTCGAAAAAAGTAGTCTTTTTCATAGATAGAAATATAAAGAGGTGGAAACGTATTGAAGAAGATTAATGCAGTCATCGTCATCATCGTCATCATCAACTGAACAACCTGCCAATCAATGCAATGATGAACCAATAATGTTCAAGTTAAGTTCTAAAAGCAATGATCCTTTGCCGTTACTTTCATACATCAGCCTTGATTTCCTATCAGGTTGCTGCTTCCCTTTGCAGGGCATAGCCTAAAAAATGTGAGTGAGGCAATAGCCATTGTTCCAAGGTCTAATAGGAGTGTTTAATTTTCGCCATCCAAAAAGAAAACCAACAAATAAAAACAAAAACAACAACAACAACAAATGACTGCCTCACATTGGCTAGACCGGCAGGGATTTGTTGCTAAGGGTCGAGTGGCTTTGAAATTTGTATCACTTGACTGGCACAAAATGAGGGCAGAAACATTACTACTTGCTTATACATACAGTCATAAGGAAACTCGGCTGAAAACGCCTTAGACGTTTTTAAAAAGTCGTTACATGAGAAAAGAATAACCGACATATTATCTTTGGTATTTGATTGTTTTTCTCAGTCCAATGTTCTTTTCCAAATATTACAGTTAAGGTAACTACTTTTTAGGGGCGTATCCTTTTGTAGGGTCACTACACACACGTCATGTAAATCCGTGAAATTTATCGCTACTTGCGTACTATTACAATCATTTATTATACGACTAGCTCCGTGAGCGGAAAAGATGCACCGAATCTCGCGCTGTGATTGGCTACCCAAGCGGGCAAGATGGAGCTACATGTATCTTGCCCGCTCGGGATACAGGCTTTGTCCCGTAAGTATAATTTATCATGTTTTGGTGTTTTATCCCATATCATAAATTCTTTATTGACCAAGCTTATTCGGTCGAGATGGCTGGATATTGGCCTCGTTCTTTTTTTTGCGTGTTTATGGACCTCGACTTCGTCTCGGTCCATAAACACACAAAAAAAGAACTTGGCCAATATCCAGCCATCTTGACCTCACGCTTGGTCAATCATCAACATCATCATCAATTCTTGTCGCGCCAGTAGGCGCTTGGTCAATAACCCATATTTATTAGTTGCACGCTAGCCACGAGTATAGCGCGCGCGTAGGCCCAAGTTCGAGTGTGCCGCGAATCTTTAGAGCCCATTCTTCTCGCAATATCAAAAATGGCGCACGAAGTCACCCAGCAGTATACAGTCTCTCAAAAGAAAAGATACATGTACCTCGAGGAGTTGTGAGGGTTCGCCATGTTGGAGTATTCGGCTGGATCCAACCTTTTTATTCTCTCCTGGACTCGAGGATGAAGGTCACCAAGTTTTGTGTACTCCTGACGTGACGACATGAAATGATCAAAATAACAGTGAGTGTAAAAATAATGTTATTAACTTTAAACAGGAAATATATACATAAAATCCAACTTAATTGTCGTAAACAAACCCATGCAGTTTAAAAATTGACTGCACTACTTGCACTACAGAGTGTCACATGTCAGTTTTCTGCAAAGTAGATCTAATTTGCTCATCAAATGACTATAAACCCCTTAACTACAAATGTATCCCCTTACCTAAAAATTTTGTAGTTAAGGGGTTGAGGTGTATCTGACCAAATATCATTAGTTTAAGGGTTGAAAATGCATAATATTTGCTTCTGAGAAACCATCAGGGTATCAAGGGATTTGAAAACAATGAGTGCTCCACTCCCCTTCAACTGCCCCTCCATATAGCATCTTTAGTCTTAGAGTACAGTTGCTTCCTACCCAGTCCCATAAAAGAAGAGTCCGAAAGATACATGATACACATGATTCCAGCTTGTCTCATGACAACAAAATATCCATAAAGGATCCCCAAAATCCACGTTCTGCAATGGACAAGTCAAATCCTGCTTTATAGACATCAGTTGTAATACAAACAGGCAGTTTTTTTGGTGCTGCGTGGTACATCCTGTTGTCTGTAGGTCTCTGTATTAGCAGGGTTTGACTGCACATGTAGATACACATGAATGTGAGGACTATTTCAATCTATAATACACAAGTGCAGTGGACATGTGTACTTTGAATCCCCCCTACCTGTCCCACTTTTGAATAGAACACTGGCCTTGCTTTTGTGCCATGAGTGAATCCTGTGCCACGTTCTGATCCATGCGACAAAACTGGCAGACTCTCATTTCCCTGTTGAGTGAAATATATGTAAGTATGAAATCATCATAACTTAGATTAGCAGAATATAGAGAACAGTTATAAATCCATTTAACTCACATGCAGATATTCAACAGGGAGAAAATCCCTCTTCATAATACTTGAGCCTGTTGGCCTGAGAGTCCATCGTGGCTGAAAACAAAGAATATCATAAACAAATAAGTATTATCTCTAAATTTGTACCACTGTTATTGATTTAATTTACACCACTCAGCAAGCTCAGCAATTTAGAGCAAATTAAGGCATATTAAGAGCTTAAGAACAGTGTGATGACTCAAAGGTTAAATCTTAATCCTCTTAAAGCTAAAAAGAGATTATACAGTACTTCATTCGATAACTCAAATTGTTAGTACACTATTGGAAAAGTAATGTGGGTTGGGAAAATAAGGAGGGTGTAAGATGCTCTTGTCTCACTCATGACAAAATGCGTTTGCTGGGTTGAAAAATGACTAGTAAAGTCTACTGCATTGAAAATGACTAGTACATGTAAAGTCTACTGCATTAAGTGGGGAACTTATTAGAAGGGAAATATCTTGCAAATGGAATGGGCATATAATGAAAAAAGTAATATTGCCAATTTTGAGGCCACTGATGTTTAGGTGCACAATTTTAGAGCAGTTCGAAAGTTTGAGAATTCTAAGATATTTGTATACTGGATGGTAAAGTTTGCCATTCAGCAGATTTTTTCCATACAAATCTTGATGGTTTATTAAACATTTAAATCCCCGTTTAATCTCCCACTTAAACATCAGTAGCTTCAGATCTGGTAGTCTTACTTATTTCACTGTGTTCTTTCTATTTCTGCCATCTGTTGTGTACCACCACAGTCACTTTTTGTGATTGACAAGGTCACGTGGCATGGTCATGCTAAGAACCTATCAATTTAGAATGCAGGTCCCGATTTAGTCTTTCAATTATCAATCATCACACATCTTACATCTCTTATTCCTTCATGAGCTTCCATTGGATTGAAAGTGATTGGCTCATCATTATAAGCATGTGTAAAACCTGATCCCTCTTTATATCCCACTGTCTTTGTTGAAGTGTCCACTGAAAAGTAAAAAAAAAACAATAACTTAATTGCAATTAATATAAACATGTTACAGGCAGACAGACAACGTCCTTTTGTTTAGTCAACAGTCAAAT
>OMLO01005567.1_pt1 | contig 10589 bp, 5 predicted proteins | sample 1674811 | NCBI WGS metagenome assembly OMLO01 (sample SAMN06265003, study PRJEB25207) | coral metagenome | isolation source: Coral host | place: Mexico:La Bocana,Puerto Morelos, Mexico | collected 2008-11-13
ACAACCCTATGGACAAGCATGCCGTGAAAGTAGTGTTGGGCAATGAAACGGTCGGCCATTTGCCTCGTGAGTTCTCCTGAGTAGCCTGGTATTTTCTAGCACGTAGTGCCGAAATCAGTGTTAAAGTGATCGGTCGCAGATGACATTGTAAGCAGCTGTGCCGAGGAATTCCATGCCAGTTAGAACATACTGCAAATGAAATGACTGAAAGAACTACTGGCGAACAATATTTGGGTTTAGAACCTGAAGATCCAAACAAACGGCTCCTTATATTTTAAGGAGCCATCACTTCTACCGAAAGCAATGATTAACAAAACGTTTCAATATGTTTCATCTTTATTGAAAGCAATTGTCTCGTGTATAAGCCGCACCTGCAATTTTTGGCCCAACACTTAAGCAAAAAAGTGCGGCTTATACATGAGTGTTTATGGTAATAATTTTTTTAATAAATGTTTAACATACATATACAAATGGTGATAAGTGATTTTTCGCATTTTCTGTTTTGTCAAAATTCTAATAATTTATTGGGCCTTTAGGCAAGGAAATTATTAGAATATTGACATTATGAAATTATTTCTTATTTTCATGAGAATGCCATTTTATTACCTTTCAATATCAATTGTGACAAATTACACTTACAATCCCTGGTTTTGACTTGTGGCAATGGCAATTTTGTAATTTCACATGTCAAATCAAACATTTTGTTGAAATTTCACTGAAAATTTGAGGCTGGAGTAATTTGTGACCCATGATATTAATAAAAAATTGTCATTACAGAATCTCCAGAGTTATCCACAAGCAAGAGAAAACCAAAACAACAGGTTCCCAACTTACATTCCAGGAACTTCACATGACTTCGGTCTTGACTGAGGACTACGAACCTGTGCAATAAAAATATTGGTGAGTATATACCGGGTTACATGTACACTTGAAGTACAACAAAGATACTTGATGACAGAAACTGTTACAGAAATAATTACAGTGCAATTACAGTACTTGTAGCATGGAACAAAGTTAACAAATGGAAATTAATCTATAAGAATCTCTAGGAAACTTTGCTATTATTCAATTAAAGGAAGGCAACGATGTCCATATTAATGTTTGCTTTTGTTTTAAAATTTACAAGGCTAAAAAAGTTAAAAGTTTACTTTTTAACTTTTTTAGCCTTGCAACTAGAGATATTTCTACATTTTAAGCAATTTTTCACCATTTTGGTTCGGCCATTGCCAAGATAGACCTTTCAATGAAAATATCAGGATAACTCCCCCTTTTACTTAAAAAATTGGAGAATAATTTGCCTCAGCCAGTAATAGGCGTTCAGAACTTCCCAACCAAAAAAGCAGTAAAACTTCAACATTGTTTCTTATGCACATTTAGTATTGTTAAAAATCATAAGGGTAGCATACATGCACAGGATTGCATGTATGTGACAGTGTACAGGATTACATGACTGTACAGTGATTTTCATCAGCTGATGGTGCTTGTGGAAAACGCTGAACACGCACCAGAAATGGAATCAGTCTGGAGAGCTCAACAGCATATAAATTCATGTCTAACAGACATTTCTTTGTCTTCAATTGATTTAAATTTTGTTCTGCACTATTTTCTGGATGCTTCAACGTCATTGGTCTGTCAGTTTTCTTCCAAGTGGTCCAGATAAAATAGTCATAGTGTAATTATTTTCTAGAATTTGCTAAACATAATTTAAAATGACCTTGCATGGGTGCAGTTACTGAATCAGATCTAAACACAAAACTGAGCTTATAGAATGAACAACAGCACTTATTAATTTTCACATAAAATATGATATTACTATTAAGGCAATTACATTAACACTCTAAAATGAAATTAAGGCTGATATGTTACACAAATTTTTCCTCCTCACAAAAAATCCACATTTTATAACACTTTTTTGTGCAGAAAAAGCATGCGAAATGTTGTTATGAATGTGATAAATTCTACTTACTGATGAGTTCATTTTACGCAGACTGATAGGCTTTTAAAAAAAATCAAAATGGGGATACAAAACTTGAGATATTGAAAGTTTAGCAAACAGATTGTCCCCCTGGGAAGCAATTCTGGTGCTCCAATCAGCGTTTCTTTCCTGCAGTGACTAAATGGGCTTGTTTGGTAGATCATATTATTTGTCACTTATCTCGGCTACAGCTATTAGTTTTCCACATTATGGAGAATTAACATAACAAATAAAGGCAATAACCTTATGAATGTTTATTTTCCTATTCAGTAATTGAAAGTTCTTCCAAATTAGACAGGATAAAACCTAATTGATTTTTGTGATGCAGAAACATCAGAATTTGAAAAACAAACTAGGCTTTATTAGTACTTTGTACACAAAAGGTGATTATTTGAACTGAAATTAAGAACGTTCTCAATTGACCATTTTTTTAACTGTAAACTGAATAAGTTATCAGCAGTTCCTTTAGCATTTATTGTTCAAAAAATCAGGGGAAAAAACTAAAGAATTAAGGAAACAATCTACAGATTTTTGTTCTTTACAAGACATATTACCATATATTGTTAACTATAGCCTTTAGCTCTAAAGGCGATTGTATGCATACCAGTAACACAGTCAGCAGTTCCCTATATCACATTACTTATCTCACCTTTCTCACTTCATACGATGGCAATGTTTTTTCTAAAAGAAAAAAAAAGGTTTAAGGTCCTTAGCTAAACGTAAGGTCAGTTCCCTGCAGACTATTCTCCATACATAATGGTGCATATATAGATTACACAAAACAATGGGGTACCTTTTGGTTTCACGTCCGCACGCATAACACTGTCGTGGAGAGCAGAATCTGATGCAATTCTACATTGCGAAAAACAATCACTAATTGTTAGATCAAATTACTAACATTACTCTGTGACTTCTTGGTCTGACTTGACAATGGTGACAACAAAAGAACAAAATGCACTTGTAATCAAAAGACATTGTTTAGATGTTTTGCTGTCATTCAAGTTTCTTTGTCTTAAGGCTGGTTTTCACTAGCTTAAGAGTCGGAGTCAGAGTCAGAGTTGGAGGCATAGACGAGTCGTAAGCAGAGTGATAAACTTAATGGAATTGAAGTCAGAAGAATCAGAATATTCTATTTCTTCTGATTCCGTTTACAAATCTGTCGCTTATGATCCAGTAAGAAATAGATTGCTGGAGTCAGAGGCAGAAGAACAAACCAATCAGAAGACCTGGAATCCAGCATTTTGATTGGTTTATTCTTACCCTTTTGCTTTTGACTTGGATAATGTAGTTTTCGCTAGATCATAAGCAACAAAGTCAGAAGTAGAATTGGTATTCTTGCTGCTTCTGACTCCAGCGGTTTGATTTTCACTACATCGTACTACTCTACACTTCAGATTACTACTCTGACTATGACTCTGTCATTAACAAGTGAAAACCAGCCTTTAGGAGGCAATTCCTGAGAGCAGAGAGATTGAAAGGTTGATAAAAGGTTGCTTAAACAAGTACTATAAGGTTGTGTTCTACTAGAACTAAACTAAACTAAACTGGAGTTTGACTTGGTTGAAAATTTTACTTCACATGACTTTTTCAACCATTTTTTGGTGAAATAGAGAATAATGTTGGGATCAACTGTTTCTAGCAATGTTATTTGGGTGATGCGTGCTGAAGATAATCAAAAACTATTTTTAAACAGATTTAAGAAAGAAAATACAACTGATGTTATGAAAGCTTTGCTAAAAAAAAATAATTTCTTAGCAACCTTTTCTGTATGTTATGACACTGTTTCAAGTAACACCGTTTTACAATACAACAGAGGATTGCCGAATTTTAAAAAAGTTTTTGTATAAGATTAATATTATTCTTTTTGGTCAGTTTCAAAATAGTTTTGGTTAGTTGGTTCATGATCTACAAGTACATACATATAGGGCACCCAACCAAGCTAGTTTCCAAAATGTTGGAAACTAGTTCACAGAGAAAATTTTCAGCAAAGTCCTTCATAACAAAACCTATGAATGCCACATCTAGGCACAATTTAATTGGTCTGTAGGTGGTGTAACCAAATGGTTTTAGCTAGAGATCAACCAGTGGTTACATGTATTTTCAAAAAGGAAAGGAGCATTGACGTGGTAAAAATCTTCATCCAACAATCTAGCCAGTCAAAACATGTGTACCCAGATCAGAGCCATCTATTCTTATGCTAAGGCCATGGTAACTAAGGAGGACAGGTAGATCTGGGGACAAACCAATCTCATTCCCAGACCCCTTACCCAATACTTCCAAGCAGAATTTCTAGGAGAAAGATTGGTGTAACATGTAATGATCCTAGACACACACTTAGTTTGAAAAGTTTGACTCGAACTTGTTCACCCATTAAATGCATCAGTTCTAAGTCATTATATGTTGGATGAACATGTCCAATCATTTACCCAACCAAAGTTATGTGTAAAGAACAGAGCTGGATGATTTGGAAAGGTCATGACATAATGTTGGTTAGAAATGTTTCATCATTCAACTGGACCTAAAAGGTTGCTTAACGGTCAGACCTCAGTTGGACAACAATCAAGTTAAGAACTGAACAACATCGATCAGTCGTCATATTTAACACTTCTACTAAAAACAGAGTCAGTTAAATGTTTGTGAATATCATGCTAAATAAACTATTTAGAATGTGTTTCTCATACATGCAAATAACACGTACATGAAAGTAATCTCTATTTGAACATATAAGCTCATATATGTTCCCTAACAATCACTTAATTAACATGACCCAAAAATCGGAAAAAAGTAGATCAGCTGCAGGGATTATCCAAATTTCCGTAAGTCAAGGAACCTCGGGTAATTTCGAAAGTGACCTCTAATCGATAGCTTGATGTAGTTCTCAATCGCGATAAAGTGTTGTACACACTTAAAGCAACGCAAACAGAACCAACAGGTGAACATCAAATCACAAAACAACAAGATCTTATCGAAGATCGCAAATCGCAAGCCTGTTTATGGTAATGAAGACATAAATCACTAGTCACTGAACAGGTACACTGCTCAGAAATTTTCATTTTTTGTCGAAGATAAATTTACGCGGGAAACCAAGGGTCAACCACAACGAGCCTTTCGCTACACAAACAAAAATCCAATCGTTCGAAATAAAAATACATCTGCTACAACTAACTACATAGGTGAAAACGATATCAGCGTTTCCAAAAAAACAGAACGGAACTCGAAATCATAAGCAAAACTTAATAGGTTTGGAACGCGAAACTGCTACTCACTACCTCAGAAGCTAGCATTATACACAAGAATAAAATAGATTTTAATACCTCCGTTCTCCCCATCCTTGATCCATATGCTGTGGAGGTGACAAATGGCAGCCAGATACATGGTAAGGCGATGGGTCTATGTAATCAAGGTTAAGGCTGGATAAATCTGTGAGAAATCAACTCAAAAACTCTGTCGTGTTCTTAACTGGTTCATGGCAACGTATACTGTAACGTTTGGCTTTCCACATCGCTAAGAACTAGACATTTATTTAAGAGTGACGCAGAACACTTATTTAATTTCAAGTAAATCAGGGTTTAAAGATAAAGAAACAAACTACAAGTAAAATGGATAAGGTAAGTACTGGCAAAGTTATAATTTGTAATATCTACAAATCATATCGTGACATCTGCTGCTCAAAGTCCTTTTACTTTGACTAAGCTTGTGGTGGACAACTCTTGTTAGAGTATAAGAAGGATATTGTCCGAAAACGATTGTTCGTGTTAAATGGAACAGTTCGGCTGCCAGCAAATCGTCTGTCCCTCATAGGCATACGATCACCGATACTGTGCATCACTTTGAGATCATCCAAATTATTTAACGCATTCTGTAGATCGAAAGCAGTATCACTCTATCAGACTCGAACCTTCAAAACAAAATGCAAAGAAATGTACATAATCCCACAGCAGAAATTCACAATCAGAAACTGCAAAACAATAAATGACCTGTAAATCAAGGCGGTTCTGTGCGTGTAGGCTGAAGTTCACATTCGGCAGCGATCCACCACGGTAGTGTGACTGTATTTGCTGATGTTGGGGCTTTTTAGTCGACTTGCAAACAGAGGAGAAATCTACATTCAGCTGTGGACTGACATGTCAACAACGACCAACAAACACACCAAAAAAAATTATTTCCTAATCAAAAAACAACATATACCTCGAGCATGGACACCTCTTTCATTATTTGTTCGAAAGCACGCGTTTCTTCCTCCTGTTTTTGTGTATGCAGCGCGATTTTCTCGGCAAATTTCCTTGGGTTCGCCATATTGGAAGGGTAGGATGAAGCGTGTGTTGTCAGACTTGAGCGGCGTTCCATTTGGTCACAGGGGGTCTAAGTATCGACCAATCAGCGCGCAGTAAAACAGAGCTCTACGACGTTTCTTAATGCGGAAAATGCAAATTGTTAGCACGAAAAAATTAGTACGAATGTGGTGTGAAGCGCTTGTTTACGGCCGTATGTGTCTGTTCAATTTTTACATCATGGGAATAATTCCGAGGTTATGACTTATTAGATATGAAAAAGTAATCAATTTACAATGACTTTTTCTTAGTAGCAATTTCATTTGTATCTCAGTTTTGACTCAGTTCGACCCATACAGTGAAGAGACGGGCAATTAGTGTTTTCATTATACTTCGCGGAAAGTCGGTGCTCGTCGGAAGTAGTCCTATCATGCAATGCGGCGTACTCGTGCTGTTTCGGGGATAACGGCCATCGTCATTTAAAGTTTTTCTCTTCTTTTTTATCGAACTGCTAGGCGACCAATAAGGTGGTGCCTACTAGGTTCGATTTCCGCCGGCTCGCAGCGCCTGGTAATAGAGCCTGGGAGCTTATTCTCAGGGTCGCATCCACAATCTTAGACAATTTAAATGAAAAGATTTAAGACTACACATCTTCCCTTTTCAGCCGGTAAATATTAAAATGACGCGTTTCAGCGCCACTCATCATTGATTCGGGCGGGGTGAGGTCTGACTGAGATGGCAGAAACTATCTGCGGGTATAGTGGAACAAATTGGATAAGTAAGCGTCACAAGAGAATTTAGATAAAAAGGGAACAGAAAGAAGGCAGCAATTTCTCTTTTTCTTTTCAAAGGACATTTCCTGTTCCACGCACACAGATTGCAATATCGCACGCGATGTTCATGAATGTGATAGACTTTTTCAGTGTCATATTGACTCATCAGTCTGCAGGATTTAATAATAAATTGAAAATTGTTGCTTGCTTTAACAAACGTCCTCCACCAGAAAACGGCGGAAGAGCGAAAAAAAAATTAACAGTCGTTGTGTGAGAAGAGAAATACAACATGTCCAAATTTTCAGCTAAATATTGTTCGCAAGCTGGTTGCGTGATGCGAACATGTGGAAGTTATGTACAGTTCTGGAGTTATGTAATTCACGAAAATAATACAATAGTCACGGTTACTTCGTGAAAAATTGCAATTGAAAAAAAAAATTTTTTTTTGTTCATTCTTTTTCCCAAAAACATTCCCTTTTAATTTTCACTGGCCATTATTCGAATTTCTCTCCAAGGCTACGAAGACGCCTAGACATCGAAGGTACAGTACATGTTCCTAACATATAAGTATTTTTAGAACACACGTAACTGTACATTTTACTTTTAGGCACCAATATCTTTCATTACCTTTCAACACGGGAACTTTTTGCAATATCTTAAAATTCGAATTTAACGGTGAAAATATTGTTTTCAGTAGTATTTAAGTGAATTACAATATTGTATTTTACGTCCAGCGATTTAAGCTCGTTCTTGTTATTCACACTCGCCGAGTAATCAACCAGAATGCTAGACTAGTTCTTTACACGTGTGATAAATTTGTATAAGTACTAGAAATTTGGAGCTTGGCCGCTAGTCGAGGCAAGTGTTTTTCAATGCGATCTATGACAAACTCGCGTGCAGTGAGGTTTCGCTAAGAACATTGATCATGCGTTGCTAACATAAAAGTTGTACGAGGATTCACTAAAATGAACTAAATAAATGTACCGTGAAATTACCGGATAATGAAATCCAAGTTCAAATTTCTACGTACAGACGGCGTAATACACGCGCAAAAATTAATTGCGAGAGCCGCAAATATCTGACTTGCAATTAGCAGAGAGGTGATAAGGTAAGTTAACGGAAACCAAAGACGATTTTCAAGTCAGTCAAGGTAGTTGAAAGCAACTCATTTACTTTTAAAAAAGGGGCGGGAACTCTTAATTTTTAAGGCATGATTGAGTGCAAAAGCTATTTTATTTTTGCCAAACTACATGAAAGCCCTCAGGGAATGACACCGAACGACTGAATGACACCGTCGCGATGGTTTCGTGTCATGGTTTCTTGAGATGCTTAAAGTTTTGGAGGTTCATCGTTTGTGATCCGTGTAGGAGCCCATTACCTGGATCCGTGTTAATCCTTATTCCCTTATAAATTATAACAATCTCTTTGGTGTATTTCTCTCTTTGTAGACTATTATTTTCAGGTTTCTTTTATTTAGAGGTAATTTTTATTGAGCTCCTTAAACACATGCTATAGTAATAAATAACAGTAACCATGGCAACAAGCTTCCTTCAGAGAAAGGTTTCGATAAATGAAGCAGCGCCGCGACTTTCTTAACATTTTGCTAATAATGCATTTCAAATTTTCAATCCGAAGTTCGTTAAATAATTTCGTTCATTTGTTTAAACGTGTCGCAAGTTCGCAAGCTGTCCGAAAGTTTCGGCTAAAATAATTAAATGTAAGGATAATTAATTTTCTGTCACAATTAACACAGTTACATAATAAAAATTATTATACCTTGAACTCACTATTTTTTTTCTGATCGGCCGAAAGCGTACAGTGAATTTTCGAAATCAGCGTCTGTAACGTCACAACTACAGAATTATACAATAATCATGTGAAGGACACTCAAGGTCACGAGTAATCATGACGTGTATGACCGCGGTGCATGATTTCTAAGGGTAATCATGTCATGTTTTCTCGCTTTGTCTTGCTTGCCGTCCGCAGTGAAGACGCAAAATCATGACTGTTTTTTCTTTCGTTTAACGTACAATAAAACAATTATTACATTTGGGCTTTGTGATATCCAGAATAATCAAGGTCTCGGTAAGGGATATCAGATAACCCCTAACTCGACCTTGATTATTCTGGATATCACAAAAAACTTCATCCAATAATTGCTTAGAGTTTGATACCTAACTTTTTTCACTTTTTTTGGGTTCCCCTGCGGAGGCCGTATTTTGGCCGGGTATTATGGTGTTAACGCAAATAGCTCGTTCACGTTTCAAGCAATCAAAAATATCTATGCTCATATCACATATCTACGTTTCGGGCTTTCGTGTAAATTTTTTGGTGGTTTTTGGGTATATTTGGGGATAAAGAGTTTTTATCAAAGGATAAGCGAAATTTATGGAAATAGAAAAGACGATTTCCACCTGAATATTATGCACAAAGAGCTAAAAATTTCTCCATGTATTAAATTCAAAATTCTCCTTATAAACCGGCTTATGTTTTTGTAATGTAATTTTAGCAAATGCCGTAATCGAGTTTCCTTGTGATGCTTTTGTCATGATGTATTACCGGTCGACTGTGTTTGTGAGAATCGCAAATCATAGAACCCAATGTAGCCCTGAAATTGAGCACCAAGTCTTTACAGAGTTGATTTGCGGATGTGGGTGATGCTTGTGTACAATATTGCCTCCTACTTTGCTGCGCTTCAGTTACTTTTAGCCGGAAGCAAAGTTTGCTGTCACGTGATCACCAAATCAAATATGGCGGATGAAGAAGAAACTGAACGTCGTCGAGCGGATCCTTATGGGCCTCGACTAATTGAGCTACACCGGGGCGAAAATGGATTTGGATTTAACGTACGTGGGCAGGTATCGGAAGGAGGACAGCTGAAGTCTATTAATGGAGAACTGTATGCGCCTTTACAGCATGTTAGCGCTGTGTTGGAGAGCGGTCCTGCACACAGTGGAGGAGTTCGGATCGGTGACAGAATCCTTGAAGTGTAAGGAGCGTTAATTGTGTGTTATTTTGTAGTAAGAGTTCTTGTTTTGAGGTAAAAAAGGTTATTTATATCAGCACAACTGCAATTTACCTGAACTACAGCGTTACTGAGAAACTACATTGCTTAAATTTACGCGTACTTTTACCGGCAGGTTCAATTGTTGTCTAATCTCCATCAGAAGTTACCAGCTGTTGCCAGTTGTGTCTTTGAGATTATCTGATAGGAAATAAACAAAACTCTCGATCTCGCTTTTTGTTCGTTTTCGAAATATGGTTTTGCGCTTCTTTTTGATGTTTTCTTTTGTATCTCGTGTAGACTTAATTTGTAACTTTGTAATTACAGCTGGTAATGAACAATTATTATTGAATGAGGTTTTGTCATATCCAGCATAGTCAAGGTCGAGGTAGGGTTATCAGTCAAATAACCCAAATAACCCTTACTGAGATCTTAATCTTTCTGGATATGACCTAATCTAATAGTTGTATAGTTATACATTGAACCCAAAAAATGGCAGTCCTGTTTATGCTTCTTCACTGACAGCAAGCGTCGGAAAATGCGTGAACTTTTCGTCATTACTCTTA
>OMLO01005569.1_pt1 | contig 10589 bp, 7 predicted proteins | sample 1674811 | NCBI WGS metagenome assembly OMLO01 (sample SAMN06265003, study PRJEB25207) | coral metagenome | isolation source: Coral host | place: Mexico:La Bocana,Puerto Morelos, Mexico | collected 2008-11-13
TTCTTTCAAATTGTCGCTATATCGCGTCGCCATTTGCGAATGTACAAGATCTCTCTTGGAGGCTTCTTGTCAGGAAGCTGGGTGTTCATTTATGCTGTACGAGTCAGCAGATGAGCGTGGTGAAAACATTTGATAACCCTATTCAAGGTGCGACAAATTTTCGAGACGATTTGTTCAGTATTTCAACGACGAAATACGAGGATCGGCCTTTGATCGTTCAGGTACGAGGCTTAGTTAAATTAACTGCCTGTTCAGCTTCGAGAGGCGCAGTGACATTGTACTGTGAGTGTAAAGGAAGAGGGCGCGGGTTAGGGGAGAACAGGGGTAGAGGGGAACAGGGGTAGGGGAGAGCAGGGGGAACAGGGGTAGGAGGGAACAGGGGGAACAGTTGTAGGGGAGAACGGGAGGAACAGGGGTAGGGGAGAACAGGGGGGTGGGGTAGGGGAGAACAGGGATAGGGGGGAACAGGGGTCTCTTCCCCATTTGGTAATTTTTCACGAGGGCCTCAATTTTGTTTGGGGAGTGCATGATCTGTTTGGTAAGGACAAAGCCACCATTAGCAACGGCAGTCGCGCTATGAACATGCTCAGAAACCATCGTTGAACTTTGTCTTAATCAATTTCGTTCCCAAAGCCAACACCTTTTATTGAAAAGTAGATGAACACTCAACACTCCGGACAAAATCAAAAATCCTGGTTACAGTTTGATTGGGCAGATATGTTCAAGTTCATTAATCTTCTTCTGTACATGTGTAGAGAGTAGCTGCTGTCACTGATGCTGGCTCACCTTCCAATATCTCCTAGGTCTTTATTCTTGGTACTTACCAAGAGGATTGCATCCTGTGTGACAAGATTGGGACTTCTCCCAGTCCTGATTCCTGCCACACAGGCACGCCTGGGAATGCAGAAGAGATTCTTCAAGAATGAAGAGACTTGAAATAATAGGAACTATAATTATTCAAAAGGTGCAGATAAGTTGCAGGGTATTACCAGAACTTAGGTGGAATCGGGCATCCCACATTTTCATTTTATGGTTTTTGTTCCACAGACTTCCTAACTCTTTTCTTCTGGACATTCCATCCCTATCCTGCAAGGTTTAGTGGCTATATCCTGTCTAACATGTCTGTAACTCTATTAAACAATTAGATTATGAGCAATTAGATTTCTATCATGTAATAGTTGATGGGAACACAGCCAGAGTCAACAATCACACATAGAAATCAAGAGGGAATATTGTAATTGTTTTAGCATAAATCTACAGACACTTCGAAAACACTAAGAAGCGGGTGTCATTTTGTTGACAAGGGAACATTGCTACGCTACTCACTATATATCACAGAATAGATAGTAATTAAAGTAGCCAATCAGAGAACAGCATTCGTGATAAAATGCTAGTCAATTTATACTACATGTAAAACTCAATAGGAAGGAAGGAACTTAAACATTACATAATACAGGGTTAATAATTGCAGTTTAAATATTTTACATGAATTCCAGTAGGTAATGCCCAGTCTCAGCACCCTAATGCTTATAAACATTACAAATTCTCACTCAATGTAATGCGAATTGATGTTACTCATTACAAACCACATACCTTATCTCAGTCTGAGGCCTTTCAAATTATTTTTCCCACAGCTTCATTGATTTTTACAGCTGTGATGTTGTTTCATCAAGTGATATCAGAAAGAACAAAGCATAGAGCTTAGACCACTTTGCATCCATAATGGCTTTTGGTTTGAAACTTTGAATTTACTTCATGTACTAATTAAATGAAGAATGTTCACATGTTGTGATGTTTGACATGAAACAAAACAAAACATGCAAACAAACTCTTGAGAGTGTGCAGTACAGACTGGAATTCATCTTTAACACATAAACCTCCAAAAGTTGTAACACAAATGAATTAATTAGTTGTTCTCAGAAGATCCTGATACTCTTATGAAGGAAGCAAAGAGATTAGAAGACTTTTGTGATGCTGTGGACATTACATTTTATAACAGCTTTGGTTCCAGTGCTCTTTTTACTAATGGTGAACATCATGAGAAGTGGACCTCCTGGCTTAATTGCATTCAGAGAGTTCACCAAGCGTGTAACACACCTATTATGTGCAAGCTTCCCTTTAGTCAGCAAGCAGTTGATGAGACAATAAAGAAGGGAAGATCACTTCAAGAAGTAGGGTGTGAGGTAAACTGAAGTCATTGTGTCCAGAGTACCTAACATTTTTTTAAATTTACCAAATAAAAACCAGTTGTCATCATGACACCTACCATATATTGAACATGAGAAATGCTCAAAGAACATTCAGTTTTTGGTAGTTTTATAAAACTATTCTTGTTCAGATTGTAGCAATGACTGTCTTCGTTACCTTGATATGAAAGTTTTCCCTAAGAAATTGGAGAGTTTTCCAAACACATCACAACTTGTTAATCCAAAACATTTGATAATAGTACAGTTAACACTAAATTCACTTGTGCATGTCTCTGTGTCTTTATATTTCAGACTGAAACATAATGAAAACCTGGAAAAAATCTTTGTTGTTGACTACCGGTACATTGTTTTTTGTTGCTATAATTCAAGTTGTTTTACTGATAAATGTCTCTCTATTTTTGTGAAGCTTTTGTTGCTCCATAAACCTGCACCAGAGAAAATGAATTCCATTGTTACAAGGAAGGATTGGGATGCAGTTAAGGCCATCCGGTAAGAAGGACAATTGAAAAGTTATACAAATTGTTGAAATTTGGGAGTGGAATCCAGATAGTGCATGAATTATTATCACTTTCTTGATATTCTCACTAGTCGCCAACAGAACCACATTGTATAATTTATACATAATATTATTGTTCAGGGATAATCAACTGCTAATTTGCGATGTTGTTTTTTTCTCCACCTCTTACTTTGCTTTCCTGCAGAGAATCTGTTTCCTTGCCATTAATCCTTGATGTTGGCTCGTCTACTTTGTGGGAAATTGACAAATGTATAGAATACACTGGGGTCCATGGTGTGGCTGTGTCAGGTATTGATTTGAAATGCTTGCCACTGATTTTATCGTACAAACTTTGTGAATTAAAGTATTTTATTATAAATTTGGTGGTATTTGTTTTATTGTTAACATCTATTTTCCAAAGATTACAAATTAGGAAGGCAAATTTTAGTTACAGAAGGCACCTTAAGGTTAATTTATTAGAGCTCCCATTGGATTTCCTTAGGTATAGAACTTTTAATAAGTTCAAGAAACTTAAATGTTTTAATTTTTAAGGCAATATTTCCAGTTAGTATACATGTATTTTTTTGCTTGATGAATGTGTGAAATGTTGTAAAAACAAAATAATAAATAAACAAGTACAGTTAACTTTTGATGTCGCTGATTGAATTGTTTGATTATTTTTCTTTGTACCACTTTCGCCTTTGGTTCAGATTGAAGCATTATCATGATGCATTAATTTTTTATTACTAGTAAGCATTCTTCTTTTTTTAAAAAGAATCTTTAGATGGAAACCCAGCACTATTCTGCAAGAAACAGCCACCAGTTGTAGATGTAGCGAATCAATACCTGGAGCTGTGTAAACTTCATCCAACACCTATTCCTAACGTCAAACACCGCCTCAATGGATTTTGTGGATATTAGTAAGAAAAATAATGCATCGTGATTTATCATTAACACATTACTCTTCTATTCCTGATAAGTGGAGGCAACAATAGTGCTTTGAATGTGATCCAAGGCTGTGGCCCGGGGGGGGTACTCGTTGAAATTTTTGGTGGGGGTGTGCAGCCCGTATCTCCAAATCCAGACCCAATTTCAGACCAAAAAATGCCATTTCCCACACCCGTTTTCAGACCTGGCCTCAAAAAATCCATACCTGTTTTCAGACCTCACCTTGTACGTGATTAAGCATAGTAGGTAAAATTTAGCTGGAATGATATATTTTATCTATTTCTCTTTCTCTCTCACCACTTACTTGCCCCGGTGGCTGGGAAGAAAAATAATTTTATAAGCTTTTGTGAACGTTCCCCCAGTAACCATACCCAATTTCAGACCAAAATGTTGAAAATCTATACCCATTTTCAGACCAAAATGGCTTAAAAACCATACCCTTTGGGGCGGCACATACCTATATACCTTATATAGGGGAGTACCCCCCCCCCCCGGGTGCTGTGGTCCGAGAAAAATTACAAGGAGCCCGAAAAATCTCAACCATGAAATCCTGCGTTCCTTGAGCCCTCAAGCTTACATGAAAAAAGTCAGTTTTTCTAGTCACCCAAAGAAAAACATTTGTCACCTCTAGCACAAGCGTGCTTAGCATAGTCCCCTGATCCCATATGTTCAGGCTGAAGATCGATTTTCTGTTGATTTTGTGCTGACAATAATAATTTATTTCTCTCTTACTAGTCTCTCAAGATTTCATACTCTGAGCACTGGCATTGAAAAAGCAGAGAACTTAGAAGACATTTCACTCCTGATTGATGAACTTGAGAGAGAGATGTTCTTGCTGTCTGTAAGTGAAGAGTCATTTTGTCCATCTTTTTAAACAAATACAAACATAACACAGACTACCGTTTCTTTAACTGAAATAAACACCTTCTATCTAATAGACACAAATTCTCTTAGAAACAAAACCGCAATGCCACTAGATCCTCTTTATATGTTCAAGTGAAGCAGATGACTTTTTCGGCAAAATCACTTCAAAAGCCTCATCTGTAGAACCTTTCTAATAAGAAAATGCTGCAATTTTCAAATATTTTGCAAGCTTGTTGCAAGATTGAAGTTTTGACATAGTTCTTAAAAAGCTTACAAGTGGTGAATATATAAAAGATCACATATTTGAAATGAGGATAAAGATATGAAGAGATTATTGATCATCTCAGTTATACACACAACTGAAGCAGTTGTAAAATTAAAGCCTGAAAAAGATAGTTTTTTTCTCCGGCTGAATATTTTTTTGAGGCTTATGTCCGTGTCTTAACAAACTAGTGGACACTTCTCTGTGTTTTGAAAGTGTCTGTGAAAAGGATTTAGATAACATTTTGAATGACTAGTAGATTTATATTTAAAACAACTGCATTATATGTTCTCGAATCTATTCACGATAGTTGACAAGGGCTCTGCGTTCATCAATCCATAGTTAGTAGCTACGATCAATCATCACGCTACTGGAATCTCAAGCTTGTGAGTCTTTGAAAATGTACGTTCAAATGTTTCTGAAAACACCAGTCTTACTTCATATCTGTTTTTTGTCAACACAGAGAAATGAAGTGAAATCTTTGGCAAGGATGAAAAGGAAAAAGGTATTGATATTTTATTTTTAGTTTTTGTTCATTTTCAGTCCAGTTGTGTAATTTCCAATCTACTGCTGTTTTTTATTGGTCAAGATGATATTTGTTTCAGGAATATTTCAAACGAAGTCGTGAGGAAAAAAAGGCTGAAAAGCAATCCACGGAGGAATCCGAGCCTTCTGCGACAAAAGGTAGCTGCATAGCCTCTTAAATTATTGTTCCATTCCGCTCTTTTTTGCCATTTTCTATCGCCAAGTAAAAAGTAAGTAAAACTTTTTCAAGTAAAACATAACTTATATATATCGGAACGGCTGATACATGTATGTTAGACTTAATATAATATTGACCGGAGTTCTATTGACAACTGCGTTATTTTTATATCGCCACTTTTTGCATTTTAAACGAAAATTCAATCAGTCATTTCCTACATAAAAGTCTTAAAACAGGTCAGCTAATGTTTTGTCTTCTTTTAATTATTATTTTTTTAACTTTCCTTGCTTCCAGAAGACGAAAATCACATTCCGAAAACTTTACTAAAAGAAATTCAAAAAGAGAGAGTAGAAAACGCAATGATGAACGGTGCACAGAGAGTGGCGATTGATTTTACTGTATCGGATGACATGCGCAACAAGGTCAGTACATCTTAATCGTCAATCCCGTTGACCAACTGACTGACTTACTGACTCACGGACTGACTGACTGACAAACAGACTGTTTGACTAACTGACTGACTGACTGACATGACTGACTGACTGACTGACTGACTGACTGACTGACTCACTGACTAACTGACTGACTGATTGACTGACTAACGAAGTGACTAACAAACTGACTGACTGACGGAATGAAGGGGTAAATTTCTAAAGGACCTGTGGTGCTGTGTCGGTGAAGTGTATTACAAGATAATTTGGTTTTATCAACTGGGCTGATAATGTAAATTGGCCACCGTAAAAAGATTCGAATGACTGACTGACTGACTGACTGACAGACGGAAGGACGGAAGGTGGACAAACAGACGGACGGACAGCCTGACTGACTGACTGACAGCCTGCCTGCCTGCCTGACTGACTGACTGACTGACTGACTGACTGACTGACTGTCTGACTGACTGACTGACTGACTGACGGACAGCCTGACTGACTGACTGACTGACTGACTGACTGACTGACTGACTGACTTGACAGCCTGCCTGACTGACTGACTGACTGACTGACTGACTGAGCGGTTGAGTGTTGATAGCAATTAGGCAATTACTTTGGTTTTTTTTACTACGGTTTGAAATTGGTTGGGTAGTCTAATTGGTAAGTAATTTCAGCGTTTGGCTTTGGTTTTGCGACCTTAATTAAAAGCCGCTCTAATTTATTGCTTACAATTGGTGATTCGCTTATCACTTTAACATCATATCATTTCCAGGAAATAACCAAACTTGCTGCTCAGGTGCGACAGTTGTATGGATCTAACATGAAGTCAGTTTCGCCTGTTTATATACACCTGACAGGACTGGTGATGGGGAGCAGAGTATACCATGAGTGCGTCAGACAGTCTCTGGACTTCAGTAAACTGATGGTGAGGGAACCCGGCCATACACATTCACGTCTGCGAACAACGACGTGTTGTGAACGTAGTCAACCATGGTTAATTAAACCATACGCAGCCCTTTGAAATATTAACCAACGTGGCTAGCAAAGACATGCACTGGCGTGATTGAGTGATTTCACCGTTGCTCTGATGAGTGAGTCGAGATTCAAGAGGTTACTGAGGTAGAGCTTCGGACTACCGTGCGGGAGTTCTCGGGTTCGAGCCCCAGGCCGTACCAACACTCAGGGTCTTAAAGTAGCTGAGGAAAATATGCTGCCTTTGCGATGACATCTGCAAGATGGTCAGATATTCTAGTCTTCTCGGATAAGGACAATAAACTGTAGGCCCCGTCTCCTGCATCTTCACTGTAATGGCTAGCAGGGGACGTTAAAGAACCCACACACTCATCGTAAAGAGTAGGGCACGTAGTTCCCGGTGTTGTCTTCTGGTCTTTGTCCATACTGTATATCACTTGCTTGTAAAGCGCATTTGAATATTTGAATATAGAAAATGCGCTATATAATTTCATTATCATTATCATTTTGATTGTTTTAGGTTCGCTGGTCAGAGGAGAGCTATTTGACGTTGTTTGACCCTGATGAAGTTGTATATCTGACACCTGACTCTCCTAATGGTAAGGAAGAAAAAAAAAGGAGTCATTCTGATTACCCCTGGGACAATCCGTGGATTATAACTTTTAGGGCCGGGCGTTCAAAGTCCGATTAAGCCAACCCAGAATAAGCGGGAATTTTGTTGATAGTTTTGTAACTTTTCGGTGAGATTTTCTGTTTATATTTTTTGCCCTTCACTTTTGAGTTTGAATAATGTCATACTACACAAAAATCAGAAACCTTTTATAATTTTTAAACCTGAAAATTAATACTTCGGTTAGCTTTTTCAGTAATCCTGGGTTAGCGTTTAGCGTCTTTTCTACAACCCGGCCCAGCTGAATGTGAAATGCTAATGAAGCGCAATACCTGAAGAGAACCGGAGTAGCGCGCAGACTGGGTTCAACAAAATTGTGATCCAAGTGACACGCAACATTGGCGGCCCAGTAAAAACGCCTTTACCAAGTTACTTATATGAACACTAACATACAAAAGACAGTGAAGAACAATTTGTAACTTTTTGGAAAATCTGCCAGATTAGCTCTCGCATAGAAACGCGCCACTTGTCTTTTTGAAAATTGTGGTGGGACGAATTCTAATTTGTTTGATTGCGCGTTGACGCTGATGGTAAGTTAAGGCTTATGAGTTTGGATGCTCTGCCACCCAGCACTCTTATCAGAAACCGGAAAATAGAGAAACAACTTTCCAGGGCCAACACTTAGAGGAAATTTCTGTCGGTTTTTTTCTCCTCCAGCGTTAACTTACTCAGAGGTAATTCTCTACTTTGCAGCTGATATCGCTGTATAGTTGGTGAGCTATTTTATCATTGATATTCCAGAGCTTGGTCAGCTGAACAAAGACAAAGTTTACGTTATAGGCGGACTTGTAGATCACCAATTACGCAAGGTAACGAGCTCTATGTTCATAAAACCACGTTTAATTTCATCAGTTTTTAGAAGATTTCAGACCAGCTCAGATCTTAAACACTAGTTTGTTGTAAAATGCTTTATTTTTTCTTTAATAACTTTTTGGTTTCAAACCATACGTGAAAGGTTTCATCCAGTTTTAACATCAGAAATAACCTGAATCTTGTTAATAGAGAATACATGTAATTGTTTTTCTAACGCTGCAGTCATTTGAGATGTAAATCGCACTGTATCGATTCTTTACTATGAGATCATTGATTGCGTGGCACTTCATGTACTTGAGCACGATTGTCGGTTGTGATTGGAGGAATCGATCTTGCTATGCCGATGAAAAAGATAGCGTTTCCTCAGAGGTTGTCTCTTGTGCTGTTTTTCTTGGTCGTCAGTCAAGAATGTCTGAATGCTTTCTTCTCGATCTCATCACCTGATGAAGAATAGCAGTCAACAGTCGCTCAGGCTTCCGATTGGGTTTAGTGCGAGCTAGCCAAGTGTGGTCTAGGACGAGCGGGGCGAGCCTAGAGCGGCAGTGTGGTGACGAGAGGCTGTGCATGGGAGCCCACTTCCCGCTTCCCACTCGCTTCGCTCGCGGATTCCGTTAAACGGCTCGCCCTCGCTTGGAGCCCGTTCGCAGGCTAGGTAGACTGAGGCTAAATGATGATACGTTAGTTATTATACATTCCTTGTATAACAACACGCCTTTTTTGCTGTTTATTGTCAGTATAAGACGAGAACTCGAGCAGAGGCTAAACAAGTGACTACAGCCCGCCTTCCCATCGACAAGTACATGGAGAGAAAGAGAGAGTTAGGAAATCACTCCTATTCAAACGTGCTATCAGTAAACCAAGGTATGGCACAGACTTCTGTTTATCTTGTTATGATCCAGATGTTTTCATTTCCTCGCTGAGCGTGAACAGGGCTGCCTTTTACGTGAGGCCAGTGTATCTCATAAGCTGTAGGAGACGTGGATTTCTACTAAATGTAGGCAAATTACTGGTACTTAGAAATAAAGTCGTTTTTTTACTTTGGCGATTGAACTCATGACATAACACTGGAAAACAAAGCTTCTAGAATTATCGAACCGCTTGAAGTCCTACAAGTTCCATTGCCCAGCCCCGAAAATTGTTAAAATCTAGCGATTTTTGGGTTGTGGAATCTTCTAAAAGAAAAAAGAACACACGCGGCTCGGGTTTTCTACATTTCTCGAGTGTTCTCAAATGCCCGTCGTGATTTATCGGAGTGTAATATACTTAGGCTTAGGCTTCTTTATTTGTTAAATAGATCACAGAATAGATATACATACATTCATACATACATACTTTATTGATGCTTCCTAAGTAAGGTTTTCAACTCAATATTATTACAAGTATTAAATCAATTACAAATACAAATTTAAATTTAAATCAACTAAGAATATAAGTACAATAATATTATAATTACAAATATATCAAGAACATTACAAATATATAAAATAAACTTTAATAAAACATTTGCAAAATGACGACTAAATTCTTGGGGCATTTTAAGGACTTAATATTATCATTCAAAGAGTTCCAGAGTTTTGTTCCCCTATAAAATTATCTATTGTCTATTATGGACATGGGAACGTAGTCTGAACATATCAGCAAGACCGTCTTGTGCATCATGGCTACGTCGTTTAGAGTGAGTCTCTCTTTAAGCTCAGTGATCGCAGCCCATCCGAAATAGAAATAGGTAGCGTAATAGAACGCTAGTAGATTTATTCTCTCGATAGAACACGGTCTATGTTTTCTATTTCTTCATTTATATAGGCATATTGATAACGACCTTCTGACGATTTTTCGAAGATTTCCGTTCACTTTCCAAAGATTTACTAAAAGTCGTCCGAAGTTACACGAACGTTTCCGAACAATTTCCAAAACTGACCAAAGATGACCAAAGATTGCCGAAGACTTTAGAGGAAGACCCGAAGATGTTTCGATCATACGCCAAAAAATTTAAGTACAGTTAAGAGTCAAACATGATATCTGTGAAGTAATCAATATCTTCATTAGTGAGGATATGGAAAATACGCCACCCGAGTTCCGGATGTGGTTTCGTGTGAAGTTTATGAGTGGTGTGCTTTCCAGTAAAACACGCGTGCTTGTATCATATTATTTTTTTCTGAAGCATCTCAGCGGTCCGGAATCCTAAATCCTTGAATCTGATTGGCTAATTCCGCGCGTTCGAGC
>OMLO01005570.1_pt1 | contig 10588 bp, 6 predicted proteins | sample 1674811 | NCBI WGS metagenome assembly OMLO01 (sample SAMN06265003, study PRJEB25207) | coral metagenome | isolation source: Coral host | place: Mexico:La Bocana,Puerto Morelos, Mexico | collected 2008-11-13
TAAAAATGCGGCCATGCAGACATACTTTTATTTTCATGAAAAAGACGAAAGCAAATTGCATTATTGGTTAATTTCTGGCCTAGATTAGCTATAATAAGATAAGCGTATTTCTTACAAGGAGCTAACGGTTATTGAACGGTTACAAAGGTTCCTGAGTTCAAGGACGAGTATGCCTAGTTTTTTGATATCGCCTATTTTCTTTATATTGCGTTTCATTTTCACTCTGATTAGTTAGATTTCTGAAGCGGCTTTTCAGTCATAATAGGAAGGGTTGTACTAAAAATGCGTATCAGAAAGGCCGGAAAGATGGCGAAATTAGTAAGCTTACCAGTATCCAGTCGAGAAAAAAAAGACTATGCATATGGCGATTTGAAGGCTTGAAAAAAAATTAAGTTTTAACTGAAAAAGTCAGTCCTGGATAGCAGCCTTGTCCATTTTGTCCCGACATTGGTGAGTTTGGGAGGAAAAGGAACTGACTGAATTTGAACTCAATGAGCTGTCTCAAAGGCTTTTGCTGGTCTTTGATCCCGGACTCAAAAGTTACTAAGATGGGAGTAAACAAGGTCAAGGAGACAAAATCACTTCTAGAGAGGAACCAAGACAGTACCAAGACAGTACTTTTACAGATAGAGCAATGCTTTCACACTAGATTATTTGGGTTCAAGGAATTGACTGTAATCTCTCGACCCGACTTAATGCTACTACTTTTACGAGACAAATGAGGGCAAATTAGAAACATTTTGTGCAACCAATCCGTGATTATTTTCGTTTGTTTTAAAGAACTTTCTGAGGAGCAATTTTTCGCGATTTCAGTGTGCCATGTATTACGTTCCCTTTAATATCTCGAACAGTTACTTCTAAAAATAGCCTGAAAGGCTTGTAAGATAATATTTTACTGTGTATAATCTCAAGTAACTCTTATCGCGAAAAACTCAAGAGGAGTGAAAGTCGAACAAGAAATCAACCTAACACTAAAAATAATATTGTCATCATTCTAGATTCTTGGCAAAATTTTGTTGGCTTCTTCGACTAAAAAGCATGTATTGGATTTAACAACCCATTGTCTCAAGTTAGGAAAAGTACTTTCACATTTTCTCGGCAGTGCTCTACATTAAAAAGTTAATTTTATTTTTTGTTTACTATCAAAGTCAATTTTTTCCTCAGGGGAGGTATTTCGCACCGGTGGCCCGTTTATTGTTTTATCAGCGAGATCATGAAGATGTTCTGTTGTTGTTGTTTTTGAAAATGTAAATTGCTTTGCGGGAAATCTTTCCAAAACGTGATGAATCTCAACAACTCATTCAGGACAGATTATGGGCTGCAAGAACAACTGAAAAAAATCATTGCAGTTTTACAAATTCAAAAGTGTGCACCTACCCGTATTTTTTTCGGCCCACTGGTCATCTATAAAATCACCAAAATTCATGTTTGACTTAATGAAAACAACAGTCGCCAAGAGAATCCATTAGGCTTCGTGTGAGATGCGCTGATGTGAGCAGACGTTCCTCAAAAATCCCGTAAATACATTATTTAAATGGTTTTTCTCAATGCTTCAACTCGACTTTTTCATCCCAAAAGTATCAGGTACATGGAACTGTACGTTAAAATGCGATAAAGTTGGTAGATATAGCGCGAATGTTTTGGGTAAGTAGTTATTTTTTGGCCCCAAGGCAAATATCAGCATTAATATTGAAAACTGTTGGCGAGCGCTCAGTGGTTGCTGAGCATAAGGAGAGAATTAAAATGATTTTCATATGCAGGCATATATCTCCTGCGATTAGCAATGTCCACTTAAGTCTGCGTGGGATTGTTTTTAATCATGTTTCCAGGCGGAATGACAATTCACTCCAGAAGCGTTGCAACACATTTGTCATAATACCCAAGTCCTCGTTTATGTCATGATAGCTTTTTGAAAACTAACTGGGTTTTTGGCAAAGTTCTCTCATCCATTTTGTTACGCCGCGCTATGTCGACGTTAAGCATTAAAAAATCCCATCTACACTATCAGTTCATAATTCAGGCATAATTGTCTAGAGCTCATTGTATTTTCGCTTTCCTTTCTCCTTCAAACCAAAATAGAGGTACAATTCGCTACTACTGTCACCCGGCTCAATCTTTATTGGGGTTTTTGAAGCATCTCTATAAGGCCTATTATCCCACTTTATCTGAAAATGTTAATTTGTTGACGCGTCTTACAGTCTGAGTAATAAAACTAATTGGCATGTTATTTTTTTTAAGTTGAAAACCTACCCCAATGAAGACAAACAATTTTAAAAGTTGAGATTTTGTATTTGCTAAAGAAGCTGCAAGCCGTAATTGAAATAGCCTTTGTAAGCGCTGGGCTTATACAACTGCATGAGGAGTTTTGTTTGGTGGAAGAGGGTGGAAGTGGAGGGGAACTGTGCTGGGCTATTGGGAAAGAACAGAAGATAAGAGCTGCAAGAGGATTAGAAAAGCATCAGCCTGATCTCTATTTGTACACTCATTCACTGCCTATGTCTCTGTCAAGGCACAAAATTAGTCCTCTGCATTAAGAATAGACCAATTTCGATATATTAAACTTCCGCCTTAAACAATAGACCTCAGCACAAGGCTCTGGGGAATAAACCCCACAAACTCTGTAGTTATTCCCCAGAGCCTCGTGTTGAGGTCTTTTGTCTTAGGCTGAATTTTAATGTATCGAAATAGGTCTATTGATTAGGGGGGGTCATCACGGAAACACGGGGGGAGGGGGCTCTCCAAACGGGCAGTTTACGGTATTTTGTTATTTTCACAATGCAGTGAGGTCTTCCTAACTTAAGCTGAAAAAATTAAGGCCCTATCTTCTAGACAGGAACTGCAATTGATGACGGTGATGATCGTGATAACAATGATAATGATGTTGATGGAAAAAGGAAGAGGCACCAGAAGATAAAAATATACCAATTTTAATTTCAGCAGTTTTTTCAATAAATACAAAACACTTCAGATCTCCGTGATGTTTATGATAGTGCATCGTAGTTGTGGTTGCTACAATTTTGGATCCGATTGTAAATATTTACAGGTTACAAGTCTCGGAACGCTTATTTTAACAAGCGTTCTTGGTCTTAAAAGACCAAGTTATTGCGAACCTTTCCAATATTCTGTCTTAAATAAATACCGTTACAAAATACGCTCAGCTTAGTAATGCTTGGGGTGACGACTGGCCTTTGTGATCACGCTACAAACCTTGAACTGCACACTATCCCACAAACTTGGAATCATGTTCCCCAATCTAATGCACACAGTCCCACATAATTGTGGGCTTCAAAACAATTTATAACTAATGTCTACCTCAATTCTATCAAAGAACTAAAACATGAACGGCTTGGGCTGTGCAACCTTCTTCCCTTTCTTTTTCGGAGCGCTTTCCAAAGGAGCAGGACTGGACGACACGACATCTTCCGTGTTCGGTTTCGCCACATCTTCGGCAGAACCGTGCCAACTTTGGGGCTTTCTCGGCTTGTCCGAGACTTTCAACGACTTTCGTTCTTCCTCATTATCGGATAAGTTGCCACCGGGAGTCTCCTTGATACGAAGTCTTGACATATCCGCCTGGGCACGTGGTTTAGGTTTTTCCTTGGGACTACTGATTCTGGCGGGTTTAGCTTTTGGTTTCACTAAACCTTTCTTGGCCGCTCTTTCAATGACTTCTTGTGCCGTTTCAACTGGTTTCTGCAAAATAACAGAAAACAGGACATCTTTGCAGTGTTCTAAATATGTGAGGAGTCTGTCAAAAAACTCACAAGACGTTACATGACTTAACAAATTAATACAAAACGTATAGTGATTTGGTGGAAGTAGCGGAAATTAGGCCATTAGAAATCCTTTTACACACCCTGCCTTGAAAACTTATCTGGAACCCTGCTTTGTATGTTTCCGTTGATTATGGGTTTACAGGAGTATATTCACCATTCAAGCAAAAATACCGGGAATTTCGGATTGAAAGATAATATAACAGTAACTACTAGATTTTTATTTTTTTTCTGAAGCTTCTCAACGGTCCGGAATCCCAAATCCTTGAATCTGATTGGCTAATTCAGCGCGCTCCAGCGGTCCGAATTTTCCCATCCGAATCCCGCGTACGGACCGCTCCTAGTTTTCCAGGATTGCGGCTATTTTAGCAGCTTTTTGTAACACTGAAAATCTACATGAAACGTAAACATTGGACAAAAGGTTAAACAATTACTGATGGATTCGAATAATGACAGCTATCATAGCGAAAGTGAATTTTATTATCCAGACGAAGAAAACCAGAAACGTCAAACGCACGCGCAGAGTGCGAAACTGCTTCAGTAAAAAATCAACACAAATATTTCTTTTAAAGTAATTTCTCACAGAAAAAAATAAACACGTTATTTGCCGGCCTAGGTGGAAACACTCCAACCGGCCTCGGGCCGTACTCAAGACCTCGGGCACAGTTTTTCCCAATACGGACCTTCCGGCCGGCAAATAACATGTACATCTTCAAAAATTGCGGACTAGTCTGAGCCAATCAAGGACAGAACAGTCACGGCTCGTGGTCTGCTTGGTGAGACTTGTCGCGCTTTAACGGGCTCTTAAAAACACTCCCTGAAGCAAGAAGGTTGATTTCTGATTCTGTTAATTGCACGGCTTCACTGTACTCTGTGGTGCGTGTCAGAAAATTTAATTCTACTTTCCCACCGGTTTGGAGTTGCTGTAGGACTTATAACAAATCTGATTACTAAGTTTACTGTGCGCGTTCCTCAAGGGCTGTTATTAACACGTGGTGACACCAAATGAGGTCAGTGATATGAACAGGAGTAATTTACCTGTAATAGTAATTTAATTTACCTGTCTTTTAAGAAGAGCAATGAACCCTCCATTCATAGCGGCTGAAGGCTCAAGACTCAGATACCTTGTTTCTGCTTCTAGATTTAACAAGTTAAAAAGAAAAGGAAAAAATATACATTCGTGAAAAAGATAGTTCGTTATAATTAATTAAGCTACTTGATACAGTTCTAACAGGCATATAATTCTCTTGCAGATTTAACGAATTGAAGTGACATTTATAGGCGACAAAATTAAATAAAAAGTCTTCGCTCAAGACAGTTCATTGTGCGTTTACTATAATATGTTACGCTACTTGTTCGAACCGTTTTAGGATGTAGTAGTTTGCACTTTGTCAAGCATATAGGTAAACTGGCCACTTGTTAAAAAGAGAGAGACAGATTGATTTGTTAACAACAAATCTCAGAAAAAAAAAGTATGCAGAAGGATGAGACAATTATCATATCTCTTGAAAGAAACAATTTAGGAGAATTTGGAAGTTGATAAATCACTTACCTTCGGGCGTCAAAGAAATCTCCTTTTGAAGCCCGTTAGAAACCCTGCCTGCTTCCTTCAAACTCTGCGCGAGTCTCGGCAAAGCAGGCGTCAGCTCGTAAAAGCTTGTCTGCTTGCTTCGTTCATCTTGGTTCATTTCCATAGCTTTCTTGACCACGTCTTCATTTTCCGACTCGTGCGTCGAGCGTGTGACGTAAACGATCGCCTGAGCTTGCGGGAACTTCATTGCGTGCCTCAAGAAACTCAAGTGTTGGAACGCTAGTCCTTTGACTTTGCTTTTGTCAGCATTTCCACGCGCAAGTTCTTTGAAGGATGAGGTAACGCCCTCTTGAAGGACAAAGTCTACGGGGTTAACAATTCCTGACTTGGAGCACGGAACGTTGACAACGATTATTCGCACTTTCTTCAAGCGTTCGTCTGTTGGTAAAGCATCGAGAAAACTTTCCTCTTGTAAGTTGACATCTGGGCTGCTCGTTAAGGTTGCATGATTCGATTGAAAACACCAAACACCTTCACATAAATATAATATTGGAGTAATTTTAGTACAAAAAGAAATCGATTTTATCTCAGGGACAATCACTACTTCAAACATTCCAGTTCTAATCAAGCAGAGAAGACCTGGAAACAGAAATATGTAAATACTCTCCAAACGTAAGAAAACGTACAACCTTTTTCCAAGCGCAAGCAAACGTGACACCACGGACAAGTGGGGAATAATTTTATACCATAAATGATCCAGTAAACACTTCCACTCACAAACAAACGCTTCATATATAACATATGCCCCCCCCCTCCCCTGACGTGCAAAGTTTGTACGAGATTTTTAACGCCCTGTGTCAAATAGACACCGCTCCCCCACCCCCTATACAATCGCCTCAAAAACTATGGAAACGCCCTTCCCTCCACAAGTAAATGATCATTTTTTACCCGAATGAAAAGGTTTGAGAAAATACTTACAGAAAAATAGTTTCTTTTAAAAACATCTCCGTGTTGACAGTAAAAACGTTTCTCTTCTACATGTAGTTGCAATATTTTTTGGTCTGTCACTGAACAGTGGGGAATTTATTTTATTTCAATTTACCCCATTCAACAGCATTCTCAACATATACACCCTCAGGGTAGTCTCATCATTTTCACTCAGTTGTCAACCTGAATGAACGCCAAAATTGAGACAGGTGCCGTTTTTGTATGAAAAACATGTTTATAGTGATCATGCACTTAGCTCTACAAGCACTAAGCTCAGCTAGTTCACAGGCATGCCACTGGTAAATAGGCAAACAAATATTACAAATAGAACAGAAATTTGTTAAGAATCCCAACTGGTAGGAGGCTGACCAGCTGGCTATTTACAAAGCGTGGAAGAGTTGAATTCGGGACCACCGAAGACAAATCCATCCAGTGGCAGGGAGCAGGACTTGAACCCGGGACCTCCGGATTACAAGTCCAGCGCCCTAACCACTAGCCCACACTTGCCTCCGGTAAATGGTTTGAATCCAGGAATATCAGTAGTTCATTGAGTTTGATCATCTGGGTGAGGTCATTCTAAAAAGAACTGTTGTGCATGACTTAAGTTTTGACAATCTGAGCAGAAGACACCTTAAGAGTCTTCAGCAGTTGTCATTTGATAGTGTCTCAGGCCTGGTCCGTAAATGATAACACCGTCAACTGGCAACTATTTTTCACTTGACTCTGAAGATGACTTTCAGTCAGGTTGTCAAAACATCAGTCAACAGCTCTTTTCAGAATTACCCTCACCCTACTTGGTTTTGGACAAAGGAATGAGTAGATAACAAAAGTGTCTTTTTGAACTCTTATCACACTCTGTATTCTGCAGCAAAATTGTCACAGAAAAGGATACTTCCTGCAGCCATCTTCATTAGTTTATCCTCAATCTGCTCATGACTATCAGGAGTGACGCCAAAAGCGAAGACCCTTCTATCAGGATGAATTAGCGACGACAGGTGGGCAGTCAGATTTCCTAACAATATCAAAAACCATCAAGATTGTATTGATGATCATAATGTTTGATTTGCAAAATGTTGTTTATTAGAAAGAAGAAACCTAGCTTGAACACACAATCGGACTCCATCCACGCGAAACTATTTGTTTAATCAAATATGTTAATAAACAATCACACCTCTCACCACATATATAACACTGTTAAACCATTATTTTCTTGTCACTTGACAGTGATGTCATGACAACATTGAAACAGTGTAAAATTTCTATCACTCATTTTTATTTTAAAATGTTGATCAGAATGTTCTAAGGAATAATACAAAGTCTGTAGCCCCATGCAGTCTAGGTATGCTTTGCAAGTTCTAATGTCAGTAGCAGTAAGATTTTAAGTGCTTTTCTCTCTACAGTAGCACCTTTGATTAGTTGCAAAGTAACCCTATCTTTGTTCATTCCAACCTACCAGATTCTGCATGTGTTTGAATAACATCATCTCCTTCACCCAAGAAAGACTTAACATCTGATCCTGGAATAAGTTGAACTGCTTTCTCCTTCTGTGAAGCAAACTCTAAGATCATGGAATTCACAACCTCTGCAGCCACTACTGTTGACTTGTCCTACAAGAACAAACAGAGAGCTTTGCTACTAAAATCTGCTGTATTTGTCCACATATTCATTATTGTGCAGTGGAACTCCATTGCTGATACAATATCTGTGCACACTGCTAATACTTACATCTGGATATCTAATAAAGTGTGGATATTTATGACATAGCTGAGTCTTAATAATTGTGAATACAAACAACTGAACCTGTCCTTATCCACGCCTTCATAACATAGACAACTATATTTTAAACACTGTTCCTTGGTTGCAGAAAAACCAGAAATTGAACAAATAATGATAATCTGTAATCATAGTTAGTTCTATTAACTATGCTGTAATTAGTCGTCAATTCATCAGTACCTGGTTATTGCATTTTTCCTACAAACAATTCATTTGATCATGACTCATTCAACTAATATTGATGGTAACATTGATAAGCTCTACAACATTGGCTTACTAATGGGAAGTAATAAACCAGAAAACCAAAGACACCACACAGTTTTTTGGAGACCAGTTTTATTTCACCATGAGTGTCCCTACTTTTAGTATATTTAAAAAAAAACAAACAACAGCACATCAAACCTGAATAGCCAGCTTGCCATCTAGTACCAGGTCATGTTCATACAGGACAAACTTGATAGCAGGGGGAAACATCAGCAAATTGTCAAAATGCTGATCCTTTACAAAATAGCGTACTCCGCTGGCATTATCATCATCCTCTGCAGATGGCAAGTTGTCTTCCATCAAAAAACCCTCACTAGTTAAGGTCTCTAGTACCTCACTATAGTTTGTCTTCCATGTGTTAACTCTTGCATATACAGGCTGTTGTGCAGCATACTGAAGTTTGTCTTGTTCTTCCTTGGGAAGTAAGGCCTCAACACTAATTGCACAATCTCTTATTCTGCTGCGAGCCAGGGCTGCACGAAGTTTAGTTCGATGAGACACCATAGCTTGCTGTATTTCTAAGATTTCTGGGATGGTGTTCTCTTTGTTTGGAATCTCCATCTTTTTATTTCTGAAGCGCTCGTTTCCAAAGTAAAAGCCACTTTGTTGGTAGTCCAGTAACATGACCATGACACGATGTTTATGGTATGCCTCTAACTAATGAATACAATGAAGTAATGAGCATAAATAGTCAAGGTAAAGCATGAATACTAATCAAAAACGATGAACACAGTGACAATTGTGATAGGACTATTTAAAGGTAAAAAGTCTGCATAGGAGCCAAGTGCCCATCAGGCCAGCACTTATTTCCTGTTTCTGTAGCATGAAGCAGAAAGGAGTATTCCCCCCCCCTGGATGGGATGTTAGTCCATCACAGGGTTACCCCCGGCATTAAATTAGCCAATACCCATTTATACACTTGGGTCGAGAAGCAGTGTGAGAGTTAAGTGTCTTTCCCATGACCACAACACTGCTAGATTTAAAGACAAGCGTACTAACCATGAAGTCAATGTGCCTCTGATGGGCCTACTTAAGTACTTGTAGTAAATTATTGTATAGACAGATACCGGCAATAAGACATGAAAGCAGGACTCCAAGTAATAGTAGTTCCCACTAGCCAAAGAGCTCTTTCTAAAAAATTTACTTGGAAAACAGGGACAAAGACATGCCATTTTGTTTGTGACAAATTTTTAACCTTAAGGCATTCCAACCTACTTTAGGCCAAGGACCTGAAAAATGAGCTGAGATGCTTAGAAAAACTGTGTGAGTGAATAAATATCTGTCAACAAAGACGAACACCCTTGGGAACTGGAAAAAGTGTCCATCAATAGAGATGTCCACTTATGAGAATTGTACCCAAAAGAAAAAGGGTAAAAAAGGTGTCCATAAGCAGAGCTGTCCAAGAGTATCTGTTAGCAGATTTTACCACAAACAGAATAAGCATATGTCAAAGTTGTCAAAAAATGACGCATTCTATTAAAGCTTAAATTGAGGGAAAGACTTTGGAGTACTTTTCGTTTGACTGTTAAGGCTTTATTACCAGATTTGTTTAACTGTTAAAATTTTAGTATAATTCAGTGTATTTTCTGCACAATTGCTACACTTTTTCACATTTTACCCCCAAAAATGTTCCCATAATTTTTTTATTCTCGAAAGATGTTACAGAAATGTATCTAAGGTCCCCTCCCCACCCCTACAGAGTTTATTGTTGACCAACTCATGTGACCATAGTGAAGTTTGAGTCCATTGGGACAAATCAACAAAAAAAACAGCTCTTGATTCAGACGTTGAACTTACTTCACCAAACTTAATTTAGTTTGAACCATAACATATTGAAATGTCAACAATTTCCAGGCAGAGTGTCAACTGCTTATAAAATTCATTATAATAATTTATGTATTAGGTTCAGCACATGGAAAGTTTGACATCTGAATCAAAGCTGTGCCAAAGCCAAATTCCCAGCTGAGCTAGGTAGGAAGCTGTTCTTAACTGATTCAGATGCCAAACACTTCATGTACTTAATTAATTCAACATAGTAGGTTTGGTTCATGAAATGTTTGGCATCTGAACTGGCCCTAAGAAAACAAGCCAAGAGGTAACTGGGAAGAAGCAAGGCACTGTGTGACCATAGTAATATCTTCTCTAAGTAGACAGAATATATGTAACTGTCTAAATTATTAATGCATGTTGCTTCCTTAAGATGACCTTAAGCTTTTCAGTTTTCAATTAAGGATATGACCTGTCAAGAGATACAAGTTAC
>OMLO01005571.1_pt1 | contig 10588 bp, 8 predicted proteins | sample 1674811 | NCBI WGS metagenome assembly OMLO01 (sample SAMN06265003, study PRJEB25207) | coral metagenome | isolation source: Coral host | place: Mexico:La Bocana,Puerto Morelos, Mexico | collected 2008-11-13
CTTTCTGCACTGATTTGGGATTAATTGACGTGCTCTCAGCCAATCAGCATACTGAAATTTTTGCATGTATATTATTATACATAGAATAGCATTACATGTATGCTTATACGTAAGTGACTTTGCTTACATTTCACTATTGAATTACCAATCTCAGATTTACAAAAATATTTCAGTAAAAATTTAACACAAGCTGGGGGTGTTACCAACTAAATAGGCTATCTATACTCTGAACAAACCACCCAGGCTAAGCCACAAACTACAAAATCTTAGTTGTCTTAGTTGTCACATTTGATAAGTGTGAGGAAACAGTGTGTGAAAATGAATGCAAAACCAGCTTTCAAAATATAATGCTAGCCCACACAACAAGATACGTGGTTACCCATGAAGCAACCTCAATAAGTTTCCTTGCAGCCTTCACACTTAGTGATGTTTAGCACATCCATGGCGTTCAATGGGAGTATTCATACTGTTGTTGCCTAAAATGTCAATGAACTCAGTTTCTGAAACTAAATTGTTAAGAAGTCTGGCCAGGAATCAGGCTCATACTCCTCTCTGTCTGTCTTTTGAATTTCTAGAATACAGTGACAAAACTAGTAATTCAGACCTGCAGGAGGTACATATATTTCGGTCAGACTTATTTTTTCCAAACAAGGTGGTTCTTGATGATTCAACAAACTTGCTGACACCCAAATTTGCTCATTTGCTACTCAGGTTTTGTTGCTCTTCAACAAAAATATAGACTTCTTGTTCAGTTATCAGTGTTTTGTTGTTCAGATCTACACATTCTGCTGCATTTTTCCACCTTACAATTAAAGTGAAAAAAAATTTGTTTCTGACATGTCTCAAGCAATACTCAAAAGAACTGGAAATGGCAAAATCTACTAAATTTCAGTGTGAATGAGATCACAGCTCACAATGGGGAGTTGCCTTTAATAGAGTTGAGTATAAAATGGTTTTCCTGTTTCAGTATGGCATGGCATACATTAAGATACAAAATATTTCTGCTGTGTCAAAAATATAATATTCTTAAGGTTGCTTTCAAAATGGTCTGAGGTCACATCCAGCCAAGAAACCCCCTTTCTACATAATTTGATCTTGGTTTTGGTACTCAAGGAAAGGAAGTTGTTACATGTGCATGTAGTTAGAAATGGAACCATCAGAGCCATTCTATTATCAACAGCCCCTCGACACTCAAACCTGGTGCACTCATTTTGTAAACAGCATAGCTCTTCTGCCCTTCTTAATAAAATGTTTCAACTAAAAACTCCTGTAAAAATATGTAATTGGCTTCTTACATTGCACATTAATGTTCATCACTGTAGATGCCTCTCCACAAGTGTTGTTTGCAGTGCATCTGTATTCTCCAGCTTGGGTTCTGTTGATATTGGTGATATTCAGTGGGTTTTCTTTGATATGTTCACCATTCTTGACGTTTGTCCACATAAAAGTTGGATCAGGAATACCTGCAGTCACATTACAGTACTCTTCCACATTTTCACCTTCAGTGACATTTTTATTTTCGATCTGCTCCACAGATGCTGGGACTGAAAAAGACAATTAAATGTACAAGTGAAAAAAAAGGTTGTGCTTCACTGCAGACTATATTCAGTGTGTGTGACTTCAACTGGTTCCTCAATGAAAGAAGATTTTCTGAAGCGCAGGGTAGGTAAATATATGCAAAGTACATGATGGAAGTACTCAAGTTATATGCTTGGAAGAGGACTGAGGAAAAATGATCACAAGTTGTTAGAGGTAATTTACCATGTAAAATGCTATCCATTCAGCAAGGAGAAGTGATGAGATACACATTTTCAACAACATATCGTGATATCCTGAAACATATTGGCCTAGGTAACACCCTCTGTAATCCACATTACATTGGTTACAATATGATAGGATCATTATTTGACACCTGTAATTGGCACAAATTTTTACACTTATAAGTCTTTAGATAGTCAAAATATTGTAGATGCAGTATAAAAATAGGGAGTTTCCTGGCAATCTTCTTCCCTCTTCCTGGTGATCACAACTAATTAATCTGTTTAAGACTGATTGCTCTAATATGACTCTTGAAATAATTTATAGTTATAGAGAATCAGATGCAGTATAGTTATGCAAAAATAAATGAATGCACCTTACCATTGACAGTCAAGACAGCATTATTACTTGCTCCAAACCCTTGGACAGAATTTTTAGCCCCACATCTGAACACAAACTTGCCCGCACTTTTAATTGTTTTTACAGAGATTCCTGATATTCCCATATTCTCAATCACAGTGTCATTTTCATACAACAAATAAGTGTGTACTGGTGGGTTAGCTTCAGCAGTGCATGTGAAGTTTATGACATCTCCTGTACACACTTTGCTTGTTGTATTTGTGATCAAGTGAACATTTTCGGGTTTATCTGCAAGAAATAAAACAAAACAATTATGATCTCTCATGAGAACTTTTTTACTAGACAGAAAAATAGCATAATTTACTTTTGTTTCTGTATGAGTATTCCAAATGGCTAGCATACACATTGGCTTCTTTGCATACAAATATACAATGGTCTACTATGTACAGTCATGTAAATGTGGGCCTAAGGGAAAATCGCTGAAGCTTGGACAACAAGAAAAAGGGTCTTTTCTGCTAGTTTCCTTATATCACATTTCTATATATAGTAGTATAAGGCAACTAGACTAAAGGTGACTAAACTTCCCCTAGATGGGATGATAATCATCACAGGGTTACCCCAGCATGAAATTCCTTGGTAACCACGCAGTGACACCATTACTTTTATAATGATCCCACAAATGATCCTCTAAACAACCCTTATAGGTTTTTGGGATCATTCAGGACAGTACATATACATGCTTGATGCAACTCTTGGAAAATATTGGACTAGCAACAGTAATGATACTGGTTGATTTTAGCTATTGGTACTATTGACTGACCTAGCAGTGTTACGATTAAAAACTACTAGGACACAAAAAACAATACACGACACCTCACATTCACAGGCTACTTGGCTTCAGAAAAGTATTCATGTGACTGTGTACCGACCAGAAACTTAGGAAATTTTGATGAGCAACCTACCCCCTAGACACTCAGTATTCTCTAGTTTGGAAGTACTGAGTACAACCTGTTCAGATTTTTGACTGTTATTTTTATTCCTGTTATTGTCCAATTTATTCTCTTCATTATAAACTATTTTATAAATTATGTAAATTTGTGTAGCTGTGTTTCATGTCATTGTCGCTGAGAGGAGGTTCACTGATGCATTAATGAAAACTCAGGAAATTGCTACGAAAATCACGAACTTATTTTCGTGTTGCTGCCCCCACCCACTTTCATCTACTGTGTCTACTTTTGTTGTCTTGTTGTGTATAATTCACAACTTGTTAATTATATTAGGATTGTCGTTGAACGAAACATGAAATAAATGGTTGGTACAAGAGAAATTCAAAAAAATTTGATTGTAAGAAGTGTTTGCTATTTTTTCAAGTTTGGTCCTAATTTTACATTTCACTACAAAAAATATATTTAACCAAGATCATTTTTCCAGTGTGGTTCAAACAAGCAACTGCTAACAACAGTGGCAGCTAGGAGAGCAGCACATGAGCCACAGGAATTTCTGGAATTTCCGGAAGTGGGTGGGGCAGCGACACAAAAACCTGAGCCTTATACATATGCATTCCACAGTTTGGTGATTTTCATAGCATAAAAAAAGTTATAATACTGGTATACACTAGGCAATTTCCCTATTAAGCAGCCTGCAGGAGGACTACTTTCCTCTGAGAGAGGTAGTTCTTGAATGACCGCAACAAACTTGCTGATATCCGAATTTTCTCAATTTACTAATTAATTGGGTTTCTTTGCTCTTCAACAAAAACATCAATTTCTTGATCAGTTAGGAGTGCTTTGTTGTTTAAATCTTCACTTTCTGCAGCGTTTTTGACCACATAATAATAGCCAAGGGAAAATATTTGGCTCTGACATGGCTAAAACAATATTTACATGTAAAACAACTGGAAATGACACATCCTACAAAATTTCAGAGGGAATGAGATCCCAGTGCAGAACATAAAGTTGAGTACACCACTTATGAGTAGACAACAGTTTTCCTGTATTCTGATTGGCTGTAGTTTCTATCTGTATGGCATGGTATACATTAAGATACAAATATTTGTGCAGTGTTGGAAATAATTATTCTAAAAGTCACTTTGAAATTGGTTTGAGATCACATCCAGCCCAGAAACCCCCTTTCTACATAATTTGATATTTTTTGGTACTTGAGGAGAGTGGGTTGTTACATGTGGTTAGAAAAAAACCCATCAGAGCCAATTTATCATTAACAGCCCCTGGCTAGACACTCAAACCTGGTGCTATCATTTTGTAAACTGTATAGCTCTTCTGCCCTACTTATTAAACCTTTTCAACTAAAAGCAAATGTAAAAAGATCTACCGGTAATTGCCTTCTTACATTGCACATTAATGTTCATCATTGTAGATGCCTCTCCACAAGTGTTGTTTGCAGTGCATCTGTATTCTCCAGCTTGAGTTCTGTTGATGTTAGTGATGTTCAGTGGGTTTTCCTTGATATCTCTACCATTCTTGACATTTGTCCACATAACAGTTGGATCAGGAATACCTGCAGTCACAGTACAGTACTCTTCCACATTTTCACCTTCTGTGACATTTATATTTTCAACCTGCTCTACAGACGCTGGGACTGAAAAAGACAATCAACTGTACATGTGAAAAAAATTATGTCATACCTTACATTACATCTACATCAGCTACACTGTGGGCTGTTTTCCTGACGTCAATTGGTTCCTCAATGAAAGAAGTTAAATTTTCTGAAGCACTAGCTACAATCTCGGCCACAACTGTTGAGACACATACCCTAATTTGACACTGCATCCACCTAGGGAACATATCCCCCCTCCCCCCTCCCCCTGCCCCCATACAATGTTGTTTTTGGTGGGTTTCTGGGTACAAACATTTCTAGAAACAAACACCCAACATTGGGCCAGGGTGGGGGGGAGGGTGGGGAGTGGGGAGGGCAAGAATTCTAAGCAGGAAATTTATACTTCTTAAAATGAGTGAAAAGTTTGCCGAAAATGCTACTTTTCTCAACAGGTTTTGGCCACGATTGTAGATAGATAAATATATGCAAAGTACTTGATGAAACTACCCAAGTTATATACTTGGGAGAGCACTGAAGAAAAATGATCGCAAGTTGTTAGAGGTAATACACCAAATAAAATGCTATCCATTCAGAAGGCAGAAAGGATGAGATACACATTTTCAACAACATATCCTGAAATGTATTGGCCTACATAACATCTTGTCTAATTCTCATTACAATGGTTACCTTCAAACAACAATTTATTGTAATAAAATAACCTGTCCAGGTGAATTGTTTCATCTGGGCAGTTGGTTTAAAAAATAGGAGAAGCTATGAATTTGCTTGAAAAATAGGTCAAAATAGGAACTGGACACCCGAATTGGTACCGTCAGCATGACTAGGGTACCTAGTTCAACTCAGTTCAATGTGATGAAAACACTGCCGGAATGATTAACAGACACTCTACAAAAACTTCTTTCAAAAGCCTTTTGAATTAAATATTAAATTTAGTTAACCACTTCTTGTAGCAAACACACAAGACATTTTGACAAAATTTTAACAGAAAAATACTAACACAACTGGAGAATTATGATCACATGATACCCTCAGAATTAAGGCAATTGATGTGGTTATCAAAAAGCTACTGCTGTATGGAAACACTGTCTACTAATTGGTCTCATTGCAATTTGATCAGCATTTTGGAGGCTACATAGCCAAGTGGTTAGGGCACTGGATTTGAAATCAAGAGTTTTTAAAGGTAGAGCCAAGATCATCCTCTCGGTCATGCTTGGAAATAGTGAACTAGTCTGCCTCTAGCCAGCTGAGATTTTTTTCTTTCAGTTTTGGTAACATTCCTGAGAACTAGCACATCAACCTCTATAAGCATTTAAAATTTCACATTTTTTTTAATATACCATTCAAAAGTTATTAAAAACCCATGAACCATTATTCATGGCTATGATATTTGGTATAATCCAATTTACATGGTCTTTCTCAGCTCATCAATTTGAAATTTGAACTGAATGGATATAAAATGAAAAAAGCTTTCTGACAATGCCTGTGAAAAATTTGAAACACCCCAAAGTTGTTTCTACAGAACATTAATGTACCCAAAATCTGATGCTATATAATTCATGACCAACAGGGAATTGTTTATAGGCATGTGAAAACTTGGAACATAATTAAAGCAAACTTGTCAAAAAAAGTCCCATGAAAAGCATCTAATTTTCTGGCCATTAATTTCCATGAAAGGTTTCTTTAGTGCACACCATTATTTATTCCTAATGTTAGGATGAATATACATGCAGGTGACTGCATAGTCCTTGTAATGCCAATTGAAAGCAAACTTTAAAGCATTTTTTTTATGGGACAAGATTAAAGTACTGTATTATATAAGCAATATGATAGGATCATTATTTGATGCTGGTAATTGGCAAAAATTATCATACTAAGTCTTTGGATAATCCAAATTCTGCACATGCCAGCTGTTGCTGATGTAGTATGAAAAATGCATATACATTGTATATATGTAGCTTAGCCACTCTCCTTTCTTGGCAATCTTCTTCCCTCTTCCTGGCAATGACACCTACTTGATCTGTTCATGACTTATTGCTCCAATATGACTCTTAGAAATAATTTATAAGTTATAGACATGCAGTATAGTTATGCAAAAATAAATGCACCTTACCATTGACAGTCAAGACGGCATCATCACTTGTTTGAATCCCTGGGATAGAATTATTAGCCGTACATCTGTACACAAACTTGCCAGCATTTTCCATTTCTTTTGTCCAGGTTCCTGATATTCCCATATTCTCAATCACAGTGTCATTTTCATACAACAAATAAGTATGTACTGCTGGGTTAGCTTCAGCAGTGCATGTAAAGTTTATGACATCTCCTGTACACACTTTGTTTGTTGTATTTGTGGTCAAGCGGACATTTTCAGGTTTATCTGTAATGATATCAAACAAACTGATCAATTGTGATCTTTCACCAGACAATCACAAAAAGCATTCATTCTTGTCTCTATGCTTCTATTCAAATGGCTAGCACACACAATACCATCAACGCAGATAACCTGTAAAAATGCATTTGGTAAAAACGTTGTGTGTATGTGAACGCCCTTATGTGCACAGGCTAATGACATGAAAATCATGCACAGTACGGATGCGCAATGTGATTTAGAGGAATCACCATAAGGCTAATGTCAAGACTAGTTTTTCACTCAAGTTACACCACCAATCCTTGCCTTGGTTAATAGATACATTAAACATGTGTCATAGTTATATCATTATTAATTTACCATTCAATGGAACTTTGGTCTAAGATAAATCTTATACAAGTAACATTATTCTCACTACCTTGAATGAAGCTCAGGGATTATCATTCTCAAATTCAAAACAAACACATTCTCCCAGTTCATTAGATAGTGAATGTACGTGTGGAAAGTCTCAGTGCACATTATAAAAATAATCAATAAATAAAAAATCTAACATGGTGCACTTGAACTGTCAAATATAAGGTTTTGCATTAATGGAGATAGAATGAGTCTTAAGTCTATGCTGTAGGTTTTTGTCTTGATGAATAGCATTTCATAAATTAAACATTCCAGCTTCCGACAGCATTTCTTGAGGATTGTACATTGGTCATGGAAAATTTTGTTCCTCAGGTTGTGTACTTCTCGCAGGTGTTTTAACCAATGACAGAATGCTTGTGTTCATTTATGCGCTGCAACAAGCCCAGTGTTTTTGAGAAAGAAAACTGCTGATGAGATCAAAGTGACAGAACCCATACCACCTCTTGTTAGCGAAAAATGTGTTGTTTATGAATACAAAATAAGATCTGTGTGATGCAGATTATGTGGGCTATACATCCTGACACTGTTTCATTGTCTCTGAAAAGTGGTTTGCTTTTGTAGTAATAAAAACCAATTTCCTGGGTCTCCACCCCTACCAAACTCCAATGATCAATTTCCACACACTACTTCTCTAACTTGCATTAATCTTAAACTTTGCGTTTTGTTACATTCTTGAAACATAACGTTCTTACATTGCACATCAATGTATGCCACTGCAGACTCCTCTCCACAAGTGTTGTTAGCATTGCACTTGTATTTTCCAGCTTGTGCTCTTGTGATGTTAGTGATGTTCAGTAGTTTTCCCTCTTCGGCATTGTAGTCACCATCCTGAACTTTTGTCCACATAACAGTTGGATCAGGAAAGCCACTCATGTTACAATACAATTCTGCATTGTCACCTTCCTGGAGAGTTTTATTCTCTGTTTGTCCCACAGCAAGGGGAACTGGGGACAAAAATAAAAAACCATGACAGGTCTTAAATATATTAGCGAGTATAAAGCATAATAATTATGCAAGGTTATCTGGAATCCTTAAGGCACCTCCATCACCATAATAATTTTGTGCTATTACTAATTTTGTAAGTTCTGTACGTTCATTGTGATTAACATAAAACTACAAATATTTAAAATACTACCATGATCAAAAATGCATTCAGATCTGCCTACCTTGTGAGTGGAAAATGTTATGACAACCCTTAAAACTGACTAATACTAGACCTCAGTAAAAAAGTAATTAAATTAGTGCAGTAAAAGAGAGTGTAAAGGTGATGCCTAAATAATATAAAGGTAATGCATGGTAGTGATGATCTAATTGCCATTTAACACACTTAATCCACTTACCATTCAGAGTCAGGGTGATATTGTTTGTGCTTGTTACATTTCCTACATGTTGATATGCTGTGCAGTTGTAAATAGACTCTCCTCCCCTTGATATCTTCAGTATCCATGATCCACTTTCACTAAAATTGAATCCATCTTCATCATTTGAGAGCAGATAGCTATAAACTGGTGGATTGGCTTCAGATGAGATGCACGTAAAATTCACCCACAAATCAGAACAGTCTTTGTTCTCAGTTGTGTTAGTTACCATGGTAACTATCTCTGGTTTATCTGTAGAAAAGGACAATTTCATGTAAACTGACAATGTTTGAGTTGAGTGTTTAGTGATGAGTGTGTGCTTTTAATGCAGGAGTTATAATATAAGCTAAACATTAACATGCAATGGTGATAGTCTTTTTTGTGCAAGATTCACCAAAGTTTTCCTGAATTTCAGTCCTCTGTCTGAAAGAAGAACTACTGTGTGCAAAATTTCTTTTTACTTGTAGCAATATCCTGAATAGTACTGAATAGTACTATGAAACAAAGACGCCCTTGATCAAGCACTTAAGTTGCATTATGAATGGAGCCATTGATTTTAGTGTACATCAAAGGCAACAAGGAAACAAGTAATTCACTTTTCAATAGAGAGATCATATACATGCACATACTTAGGTCATTATTGTCTGCAATTTGAGCTAATGCTTTCTTTTGAATAGCAGTGTCTTTAGCATTAGAGTAAAGCTTGACATTTACAAGTTTGTCAATGCAGTGGTAGCATATTTTTGGTGCAAACTTCTAAAAGCACCAATAACGTCTTAAATTTTTTTGATAAAAACATACACAGCTGGTTATATAAAATAAAAACTTTCAAACTTTTGGCTGTCAGCAGACTACAGCCTTTCAAAGATACATAATTATGGAGTAAATGGTAACTACAAATATTACACAAAAATAAGTGGGACTTACATTGTAAGGCTACAATGTACCTTCAAGGAGTCTCGCCTCCAAGTGATGTAGTGCATCTGGTTTTAACTGTAGATACCTGAACCCCTATATCAAATTAAATCTTCTAGAGCTGGCTATTAAACAATACTAAGAATTTTGAAATAAAATGAACTGTGCAATATGTCATGAAAACTACATGTAAATGCGAGTACCCAAATCACCTTTTGTTTTTCGCTAATTTAATCTGTCCTCAGTTCCTGGACCCAAAGCAATGAGAAAACATGTCTGTGTTTTGCTATATCCAATAACATATTGCAGTTAAAAGTTACAGTGAACATTTTGAAACTAGGATTACGAAAATGTGGAGTGATCATACAAAAAATTGCTCTTGGAGAAAAAAAAAATCCAAAGAAACAATTTTTTCCCTGTTTATAAATGAACAAATCCCCTTTCAATTATTGCTCTTTGAATTGTCTTCTCCAAGCAAAAACAGAACTGAGAAAAATCTCTTGCTTCACAAAACAAACTCCACCAACAAACACCTTCAACTGGGTTGTCAGATAATTAAACCAATCAGCACTTGGAAAGAAGGGTCACTGTCAATATTGCTGTTATCACTGTCAAGTTACCAAATTTATAGAAAGTCTTTCTCTTCTCTTGAGTCAATTTTTTTGGCCCACTTGATATGCTAGCTATAGCTTCATCCACAATGCCAACATTCACTTCTGTCAACCGGTTAGCTCAGTTGGTAGAGCACCGGACTGCTGCATTATGTCATATTGTAAATAATTTATTCATATTTTGTATTATGTAACTGTATCACGTACTTGTTATTCACTATTAAACTGAA
>OMLO01005572.1_pt1 | contig 10584 bp, 9 predicted proteins | sample 1674811 | NCBI WGS metagenome assembly OMLO01 (sample SAMN06265003, study PRJEB25207) | coral metagenome | isolation source: Coral host | place: Mexico:La Bocana,Puerto Morelos, Mexico | collected 2008-11-13
AACCTGAAGGATCTGCCGACCAACTTTCGCATCAACAGTCTCCTAGATGTGTTGGCCATCAAAGAGTGTAACACTACTGGAGTCAAATGTGGTAACTGTGACAAGAAGAGCTCCCATAGTTTGTACTGCTTCCAGTGTTGTGCATTCTGGTGTGACGAATGTATCATTGGGCATAACATAATCCGAACTAATAAAGAACACCGTGTGATGGCGATTAAAGACTTCCAAGAGGAAGACATAGCGGAAGTGTTAAAACGACCAGTATTCTGTAGAAAGCAAGGACACGAAAAGAAGGAACTGGAATTCTTTTGTAAGATCTGTGAAGTTTCTGTTTGCAACGCTTGTGCTTTGACAGCTCACGAAGGTCATGCCAAGATGTTTTTGGAAGAAGCTGCAAATGAACGCAAGTTACAAGTGAAATCTGCGATCGAATCTCAGAAAGAAAAAGTGCAGATGAAGAAAAATAAAATCACCAAACTTGATGCAAACTGTGTTAAGATTCAGGAACACGCCGCCAGTGTGAAAAGAAGAGTGCAGCAGTTCGTGGATACAATATTACAAGTCATTGATGCGAAGAAGCAGGACATCATTAATGAAGTTGAGAATCAGGCAAAAGAATCCATCCAATGTCTTGCAATAAAAAAGAGTGAGATTGAAGATGAGGTGAAAATGAGCGAGGCAACATTGGACAAAGCTGAAACATTTTTGGAAAGAAGCCCAAACGCGGAAATCATGCAGCCGAACAAGTTTCTAAAAAATATATTGCAGGAGGAGGTTGGCGAAGAAGACTCGGCTGATCATGACGAGGGAAATTTTCTCGTGTTTGATTTCGTGAAAAATGAAACGTTACTGGAAAATATTATCTCTGAAAACATTGGCTCCTTCAAATGCTTCCTCACCAAGACTAGACCGCATCTGTCAACTGCCGATGGAAAAGGAATCAATGAAGCGTTTGTCGGACTTGAAGCGGAGTTTGCTTTGACAACAAGAATTGCTGAAGTAGAACAATGTTATGACGAGCGTGACTGCGTAACAGTGGGAATAAGAAATCATCAAGGCCATGATTGTGCGATAAAAGCACGAGTTCAAGACAACAAAGATGGCAGCTACAAAGTCAGTTATCTTGCCAAAGAAACTGGAAAATTTGAATTATCAGTGAAGTTGAATGAAGAATTTATCCGTGGTAATCCCTTTGCTGTGGAAGTTAAACCCAGACTGTTCAGGCCCGCACTATCGTTTGGACAAGAAGTCTCGACTCCTGGAAAGCTTAACAGCCCTTGGGGAGTGGCAGTGAACGAGGGTAATGAAATTGCAGTAACTGAGACTGTTAACCACAGAGTTCGGGTATTTAGTAGTGATGGAACTTACTTAAGATCGTTTGGTAGAAAGGGTGATAAACAGGGAGAATTAAACAGGCCTTCTGGGATAGCTTTTGATTTGAAGAATAAGAATGTTTTAGTGGCGGATGGTTTGAACCACCGTGTTCAATTGTTCAGTAAGCAAGGCGAGTACCTGAACCAGTTTGGTGAGAAAGGAAATCTTGATCACCAGCTAATGAATCCACATGGTTTGTCTGTTAACTGTGACGGCAATATTATTGTTGCAGATTCAGGTAACAAACTAGTTAAGATCTTTTCTCAAAGCGGCCAGCTTTTACAGAAAATTGGCGGGGACGGCTCTTTTACGTATCCCATCCACTGTATTCAATATGACAAATATCTTATAGTGTCAGACTGTAAGGAACATAGCATCAAAGTGCACGATAGGGATGGGAATTTTTTGTACCAATTTGGTACGGAGGGGGAGGGGGAGGGGGAGTTCGATGAACCTCATTGCTTGTCACTTAACAAAGCAGGACACCTGATGGTCTGTGATACATGGAATCACAGAGTTCAGGTGTTTGAACTGAGTGGGAATTTTGTGGCACAGTTTGGAACAAAAGGCACCGGGGTAGGAGAATTTAATAGGCCAGTCTCTACATCAGTTCTTAGTGATGGTAGGATAGTTGTGACTGACTCTGGGAACAATCTCATTCAGATTTTTGAGTAGACATGATATCTACTCACCTTTGTGACGCAATGAAATGATAATGTCATGATTCACATTTCTTTCGTTTGACTATATATATTAAGAAAATGTTTTATAAGTATTTCTGACCATGTTAATTGCCTTGCTAGAGGCCAATTAGTTTTGAGCAAACAAGTTTGGTTTTAATATTGATTATCTTGTTAGACTTGGGTCTGGATGGTAAGTTAAGGAAGTACATATTGTTATTTGCGTTTTAAACCACAACCACAACCTCTCCACAGAGTAGAATTAGAGTTAATAAATGTATAATAGTATGGTTGATTTCATTTGATAGTTTTTGTTTTATATGTAGAGTAAAGTGGGATACAAAAAAGAGGGTTTGTAGAGTAAAACGCCCTGAAATTATAAGTCCCTGAGGTGGCTTAAAAGATTAAATTGTAAATGGTATTGTTTATTAACGAAACACTTTGTAGTTAAGTGGTTTACACTTTTATCTTGCTGTAATAAAACGACAGTAGCTTGTTTAAGAAAAATGGTTTCTTGTCACCGAGGAAGCTTAAAAGATTAGTTTTGTAAATTGTTGTTGGTTCTTAATTTACTTTTCCAAAGAAAGTATACATTTTGATTTACTGTAACTAACACTGCTGAGATGTGCATGGCGCGAGTTTCTTCTGATTACGTGACAACTTAGCTGCTGTTATATACACATTTTTAACGTCTGATTAGAAAGGTTGTTTTAATAATTTTTTTTTTTTTGATGTTTGGTTGAGAAGTTAATGATGGTACAGCATGGGGGAGGGGTTTGGTGCGCAACAACTTGGTTGAATATTTTGATTCGTGAATTACTGTAAAAATTCGCCTTTTATCGAACCCTATACATAACGAAGACCCGTGTGTAAAGAACGGTACAATGTCACGCATAAATTTGTCGGAATATTGGACAATATTGTCAGGTCGGAGCTTATCCCGGTTTCTGTAGCATTAATCGACTAGGCATATTTCTACTCCCCACTGGATGGGATGCTAGTCCATCGCAGGGTTGCGCCCAGCATTAAATTCGCCGGTGCCCATTTATACACCTGGGTGGAGAGAGGCGCTGTGAGAATAAAGTGTCTTGCCCAAGGAGCTGCTATTATAGCTGTATTGTCAGTAATATAAAAAAGATCAATTTTTACCTTGTTGTTTCCTACTTTTCTGCATAATTTCCTACTTTCTTATTCCTCCCTTATTCATATAAGCGATGGGCTTTCAAAATATGGTGCTTTCAATTTTTAACCTTACAGTTGTTTCTGAATCTTAACAGCCATCACGCTTATTTGTATTTGACGCACTACGTGAAATGGGAGAATTACATGCACGCATGTCACGCTCTAGTTACATTCACTTTATTGTATGTCACGCTATTTATTACCACACACTTTACTTACGTTATTTCTTCACTTATGTCATCTCAACTTAACTTCTGCCACTCAGATGCAAAACCGAATTATCGAGACTTGGTACGATGTGCTTTTTCAGTTCGCACTCATTTACTCCGTTGCTCTTGGTTTAGGGTGTGCGCGTGCGTGTGTGTGTCGTGGGGAGGGGGAGGGTGAGGGCGAGGGGTTTATAGAATGTAACGGTAGATATATCATGTCAAGTGTTGTGTTTAGACCAATCGCAAATCGGAAAATATTTCAGGGATAAGTAGTATTTTATCCTAATAAATTTGGCTCTGGCTGGTGTTGCCACACAACCTTAGACGTTCGATAATGTTACAGCACTGGAACGCACGTTTGAACCCCTTTTAATGGGAACCCTACAGAGAAAGGGCTGGTTCTCCTCACTAAGGTGTCCGGGACAAAGTCAGACCGTCCTTCGTGAATACGTAGAGTGCTGGAGGTATACTGGAATACGGATGGAGCCAGCTTTTCGGGTTGGCGCCCTGAGTTGTCTCTGTTTATGATGAGAAGTTTTGTGTTAATTTGCTGAAGAAACACGTACATGGAATGTAGTAAAGCTCGTTTGCAGAGTAGCGATCTCCCGTCATCTGAGCAAAGTGACAACAATGACTAATTTGGTATCATCGCTCACCCGACGAGTGTTCAGTTGAAAGCTTGCTCTGATATTCTCTACTACTCTAGTCTTTCCAACTTTGTCGCTAGTTCGGGCAATCTGTTGCAAATGGCTGAAAGCCGTAATAACTGTACTTCCTTTTAAATACAACTCCCGATTTCGCATTTTTATCCGCAAGGCTTGAACTCTTTGTTTCGTATTTTTCATTGTAAAATTACACGTGCTTCAATACGGCCGGATTCCTCTTGACTAGAAACTGTTATCTGCCCTTAGATTCTGATTTAACTATTAAGTAAGCGGACTTTGAAGGTATCGTTCTTCCCTCGAAAAATCACTCGAAAAGCTTACCTGGAGTCCAATCAGTGAATCACAGCTGTCGTCTCGTCAGCCAATCAAACAAGTTAAACAATTCTGACAAGAATTATTTAACTTTATACAATAAAGCAAGTTATTCTCGCATTTTGATTGGTTCTCGCCTATGATCTATTAGAGGACAGATACACGATTGACGTCATCGGTACAAAATTTTTGCTTCTGCATTTTAAAATGGCGGAAAGTTTTGGGAAATAAGATAATATTTTACGTGACTGGCTAAAAATAAAGTACAAAACCGTCTTGTCGAGGCATTGAACAGATACGAGAAGCAGGAAAAAGTAAGAAAAAAGCCGTTTCTTTTTTAGAGAATGACTGAGCAGTCTCAGTCGGCAGTTGAGCGAGACTAAACCAAATACAAAATTGATCTTGCTATGCCTCGAATTTAACAAATTCAATAAACAAAGTGTTTGTTTCATAAATTTATTTAAAAAAATTCAACTTTTCTCAATCTTAAAATAGTTGTTGACACTTCTTAAATTCAGTTAAAATAAACGCAGTTCAATTCTGCTTTCGCTGTAAGTTTTCTTTCCACGAGAAGCCATTTGACTCAAGTTTGACAGTGGCGTGATTTTTCTTGACCAATCACAATTCCTTGTTACGGCATAGCAACCAATGAGATTACAACAGATTACGTCAAATGGCTTTTTCTCGTGTTTGCCAAAGTGGGCAAAGGCCGGCTTTCGAGTAATTGAGAAAGATTTTGAAATACATTTCTGAAGTTGTGTGTTTCTTTTATTGTATAAAACAAATAGATTCCAAGTTGCCGTACGTCTGTTCAGTAAATAGATCACAGAGGACGTCAAAATGTGGTAATATAACCAAATTACATTATTACCCCCACCGACGCAGCACCACAGTTTCTTTAGAAACTTTCACCCTTTATACATATATTTTAAACTGCTATGTCAGACAACCGGCAGAGTACAGCTGACGCAACTTTTACTCCTGTGGAGAAACTATTGGTTTGAAAATTCAGTCGAATGCGTGGGGAAATTATTGGATTCTTTATCATAAAACAAATGAAGAAGACTCGACTGTACTCTGATTTGTTGTCAAGCACGTAGGAAGCAGCAGAGAAGTAGTGAAAAACACTCAACTACGTCTCGTGTTTAATTCCCCTACACTTGCTTCGTGCTCTACCGCTTCCTGTACGCTTTACATTTACATTTTACATGGGATCAGTCGGTAAAATCGTAAAACATCACAACAGAACAGGGCGCAGTCGATGCTTCTTTATTTGTTAATTGGAAAACAGCCCTAAGAAAATACGCGCGCTGAATGGCAAAAATCGTGTTTCTATTTAACAATTTGATTATGAGCTCGAGAGTTCTATTGCTTGAGGCGTTTATTGTGGGACTGCCACGATTTTCAGAGACAGCACAAGCATATTTGGAGATATACGAAGACATTCTGAAGATTACTTCAGATTTTTCTAACATTTCCTGTTTTGTCAAACAAGTAATTTTCCCTTGAGAATTAAAAGAAGTGGACCATTATTTACATAATCTTGTGTCAGTGGTTGCGAATGCCCCTTCAAAAAGCATGGGTCTCGCAAAAATTTTCGTCAAACTTCAAGGGGCTCACGGTATCGTTATTTAAGCGGTTATGTGCGTCTACCAGTCTCGATTTTTAACAAAGCTAAGAAAGTCTCGTAGTGTCGATTTGTTTGGCAGTAACTCCCCTGAAAAAATCATTAACTAATTCGTGACACTGGTGGCTACTTTCAGTGATTACGAAATTGCGTTTGACAAGCTAACTATATTAACTGAGAGAGTAAAAATCTTATCTGATCCACATGCAACGTTTGATAGGACTGTTCGGTGCACAACTCTGTGGTAGACACATCATGTACAGGGACACAAACCCTTAACTACTGCTGCTGATCCTACATACTGCATCTTCTCCAAGTCATCTCCAACGAAAAGAATCTGGACGAAAAATCGGGTGATGATTCCCAGATATAAAGGGCCCAGAAGCCTATTTCTCCAATATCCCGAAAAGGTTTTCGCACCCGGAAAGGCATAGCAAAATCTCAAAACTTATAATTACAGAGCTGTTTTATTTACATATTCTCAATATGCCAGCGGTTCTCTCCATACAAGACGTTTCAGGTGCATACAGCTCTCTGTTTTTAGATACAAATTAAATAAAAATGGCTTTGTGGATCGGAAACGTTTCTAAGCCTTACGAGAAACAGGTCTCAGGCCCCACCCGATCAGTCTTCAATAGTGTTGCGGCTCAGAAAGGCTCGTAGCACTATTTATAAGAAAGAGACCTTCTTCACAGACAGCTATAGACCCTGTACTTCAATGAAGAACATTCAAAGAACTGTGGACATATCTTGCAATAGAAATGTACCAAAACAAACCAAGCAAATAACATTTTGTTTATTCTCTAAATTCGTAGGAAGCAGTACTGTCATCCGAAAACACGGACACTATTCACAACACTCATAACGATATGAAAAGTTGAAACACGCAACAACAATGCAGTTTCCTCGACTAATTGAGTTTTCTTTGCACTAGCTACGTAATATCTCTGCAACAAATACCAAGACGACTTGTTCGCTCCGTTCACACTCAATTTTCCAGCTGAGAAGATAGGAGCGCCTTCCAAGCCTCATCCGTGCGTGGTACCTCCACTCAGCCTCCCCTAAATGTTCCATCTTGGGTCATAGTCCGTTGTCAGTAATTATTCTCATATCTTAGTTCAACTGAGTATGAATGGCAGTGTTGTGAAATAGAATACTTTTATGTGTTCCTCTGGTGTCTGTATTACCCGGTTCCACTAATAACGAAGTACCACTGTATAACTTGCAGTAAAAATAAACATCGAAGGGACAGTTACTTCCAAGCAACATTTCAGACATCTTGCCTCGCAATCTGAACAGTTGTCTAACAGTTTTAATGACGCCGTTAGCCGTCCACGCCACATCAAGCAGTGATTGTTTATAAAACAGTCTTTCAATCACTTTACCTAATAATAGAAGTGCATGACAGTATTATGATTATTTTTGAAGGCCAGTGTCTTGATCGTTGCATTTCTAAGAATCCTTAGCTCTTCCTGCGAATTCTAAGAAGTCACATAATGACAAGTTTATTGTCTTATTCCGTCCCGTGATTGGTCAGTATTGCAGCTGTGACAGCTTTATTCAGTCATACACAGCCCTTCATTGTTTGAGGCATTTTCAGCTACAAACACTTTTCGTCGAGCTTCTAAGTTTCAGTCTTTTATTATGGATTTTAAAACCCTGCTAGACAATCTTCATGAAGAAGTATCTTGTTCTGTCTGCATGACCACATTCACAGATCCAAAAACGTTGCCATGTTTACACAGTTTTTGTCTTCATTGCTTGCAAGGCATTCAACGAGCAAGTGGTCGCCATAATATCATAACCTGTCCAGAATGTAGAAGAGAGAGCAGAGTCCCTAGCGGAAACCTCAACGACCTGCCCACCAACTTTCGAATCAATACTTGCTTGATGTGTTGGCAATCAAAGAGTGTAATACCATTGGCGTACAATGTGGAAATTGCGACAAGAAGAGCTCCAAGAGTTTCTACTGCTTCCAGTGTTGCGCATTCTGGTGCGAAGCCGACTGCATAATCCTTCATAATGGCATCAAAGTCAATAAAGAACACCGAGTGATGGCGCTCAAAGACTTTCAAGACAAGGACTTTGAAAATGTTTTAAAGCGTTCAACTTTTTGCCAAAAGAAACATCACGAGAAAGAAGAGTTGAAGTTTTTTTGCAAGGGCTGTGAAGTTGCTGTTTGCAACACTTACACAGAAAAGCGATATTGACGATGAAGTACAAATGAACGAGACGATAATTGAACAAGCTGAAACACTTTTAGAACGAAGAACAAGTGCTGACATTGTACAGTTGGACAAGTCATTAAGTGCAATGTTTCAAGAAGGATTCGTGAATAGTGAAAGGGAAGTAGTTGACTGTGACCCTGAAGGTCTTCGTCGATTCATTTTTTTGTGGAAAACAAAACATTAATGGAGAAAGTGAACGCAGAAGAAATTGGCTCATTCAATACAGGTTTCAGCAACACAAGTGCGCATCAATCAAGAGCGGAAGGAAAAAAGGAATTAGTGAAGCAGTTGTCGGTCTTGAAGCAGACTTTGTTTTGACAACAAGAAATGCTGAAGGAGAACAATGTTATGACGAGCGTGATTGTGTAACAGTGGAGATCAGAATCATCAGCGCCCTGACTGTGCAACGAAAGCACGAGTTCAAGATAACAAAGATGGCAACTACAAAGTCAGCTATCTTGCCAAAGAAACTGGACAATTTTAATTATCAGTGAAGGTGAATGAAGAATATGTCTGTGGCAACCCCTTTGCTGTGGAAGTTAAACCCAGACAGTTCCGACCGTACTATATCGTTTGGAGAAAAAGGCTCGGGTGCTGGGATGCTAAGTAAACCTTGGGGAGTGGCAGTGAATGAAAGTCATGTAATGAAATTGTAGAGACTGAGATTGGTAACCACAGAATTCAGGTATTTAGTAGTGATGGAACTTACTTAAGATCGTTTGGTAGAAAGGGTAACAAACGGGGAGAATTAAATTGGCCTGCTGGGATAGCTTTTGATGTAAAGAATGAGAATATTTCAGTGGTGGACAGCAGTAACCACCGTGTTCAATTGTTCAGTGAGCAGGGCGAGTACCTGAACCAGTTTGGTGAGAAAGGAAATCTTGATCAACAGCTAATGAATCCACTTGGCTTGTCTGTTATTGACGGAAATGTTATTGTTGCAGATTCAGGTAACAAACTAGTTAAGATCATGATCTTTTCTCAAAGTGGCCAGCTCGTACAGAAAATTGGCAGGGACGGCTCTTTTACCTTTCCTATCCACTGTGTTCAATATGACAAATATCTTATAGTGTCAGACGGTAAGGAACATTGCATCAAAGTGCACGATAGAGTTGGGAATTTTTTGAACCAATTTGGTAAGATGGGGAGGGGGACGGGGAGTTCAAAAGACCTCGTTGCTTGTCAGTTAACAAAGCAGGACAGCTGATGGTCTGTGATGCATTGAATCACAGAGTTCAGGTTTATGAACTAAATGGAAAGTTTATAACTAAGTTTGGAACAAAAGGCAGCGGGATAAGAGAATTTAATTACCCGATCTCTTCAGCAGTTCTTAGTTATGGTAGGATAGTTGTGACTGACTTTCGGAACAGTCGCATCCAGATTTTTGAGTAGATATGATATCTACTCACTTTTATGACGTAACACGAAAAAACTATTCCATGATTCATTGATTAAATTAAGGAAATATTTCTGACCATGTTAATTACCTTGCTAGAGGCCAACTTGTTGTTGATTAAACACGTTTGTTTTTAATTGGTTATCTTGTTAAACTTGGGTCTGGATGGTAAATAAAGGAAGTACATGTTGTTATTTGCGTTTTAACCCACATCCAAAACCTCTTCCCTAGAATGGAAATACAGTTGGTAAATGTAATAATATCTCTGAATTCATTGGATAGTTTGTGTTTCACATGTACAAAAAACTTAGTTACAAAACTCAGAAAGTTTGAGTACTAAAAAAGACTGAAATTATTTGTCACCGACGTATGGCTTAAAAGACTGTTTACTAATGTTTATTAAACATTTTGTAGTTTAGTGGTTTACACTTTTACGTTACTGTAATAAAACAGCACTGGCTTGTGAAGGAAAAGCGTTTTATTTTTCTGTCACCGAGGTAGTTTAAAAGATTAGCTTGTAAATTGTATTTTGTTCTAAATTTAGTTTTCCAAAGGAAGTTAACGTTTTGTATTGCTGTTATTAAACACTGCAGAGATATGCGTGGCGTGAAATTTCTAGGATTACGCGACAGCTGCTATTTTATACACATTTGTAACGTCTGATTTGAAAGGTTGTTTTAATAAATATGTTTATTCAATGTTTTGTTGAGAATTCAGTTAACGATGGGAGGGGCTTGGTGTGTAACAACTTGGTAGAATAATTTTGATTCTTGAATTACAGTGAAAATTGGCCTTATCGAACCCTATACTAACGAAGACTGGAGTGTAACGAACGTTATTATATGCCTAGCTCCGTGAGCGGGCAAGATGAACCGAAACTCGCGCTGTGATTGGCTACCCGAGCGGGCAAG
>OMLO01005573.1_pt1 | contig 10583 bp, 11 predicted proteins | sample 1674811 | NCBI WGS metagenome assembly OMLO01 (sample SAMN06265003, study PRJEB25207) | coral metagenome | isolation source: Coral host | place: Mexico:La Bocana,Puerto Morelos, Mexico | collected 2008-11-13
AATGGCGACTGGTTTCACCAATATAACAGGAATTACATCCCGCACAAGTAAATTGATAAACCACCATGGATTTTAGAAACGGCTAGAAACCTGTTGATAAATCAACCCACAAATGTTATATAACCTAAGACATGTTTCCTCAATGTAACACCGATATTGGAGGTCATACCTTATTAGAATATTAGACAATAGAGAGAGGTCTGGTTTGTTTAATTTAAGCATAATGTGACACTATTGACAGCCAAGTTAACATATATAAGAGGGCTACTTGGGAAAGGTGTGAAGAAGGGAGGGGAGGGAGTGGACAGGCGTGTTGGCCACGCGTTGTGTTTTAGTGAGCTGTTGTTTTTTTTGTGTGGTTGTAGGACCAATTGACACACTGGGGAAGTGAACTCAGAGAGGACGTCCTGGCACCTTTTATGCCCGACTGAGCATTTTATTGATAAATAAACCTTGTATTAACATAAACTAAGAACGGAAACCTGTGTTTTGGTGGCTATGACTTTGTCTGCCCAATACATGTCTAATTTGTTTGTTCTGATGAAATTAACAGTCCTGATGTTGACTTTGTATTCATTTCGCAAAATGTACTGTTGAATTATACGAATTTAAACGCTTGGTTATAGTTGAAGTCAATTTTTACCTTAATAAGATTAGGGTTAAAAAAATGATTTGTCACTCAGACTAACGGTCAATAAAGATCTCTTTTTCGAACTGCCAGTGTCTTGTTTTTTACAACTAACAGCGAAAAATACGATTCAATTTTTGTTTCGGTAGAAAGAGTTACAGACTAATTAATTTTTTTTGGATCGAAGTATTCCAACTAAAAGGTTGCAGCCTCTGTTTGCAAAGTAGGAAATACAGCGTTTTATTGGAACCAATCGATGGAGTACATTACTCGCAGAAAATTTCGGGCGATAATTTCGGACAAAAAATTGTCCGAAAATAAAACCGAGTAAAGTCAGCAGTTTGGGTTGCAAGACGCTCTTTGTTATCCCAAAATTTGTATTTTGACTTCTCGCTAAGTAAGTAAAATCCGTTAAAGTAACTATCTCCTGGAGGGGTTCTTGACTTGACTTGTGTTTGGGTATGGGGGTGCCGCCGAGGGTTTTTAAATCCTCACCCTGTTTAGGACAAAATACTCTAAAAACCCTACCCTTTGTTCAAGACCCTGTTTAGAACACTAGACAAAATACACGCTCGTTCTATAGGAATTTAAAATGTTCAACAAGCCATTCTAATCAGGGAAATTATCTTTGATTCGTCTGAAACCCAATTATTGCGTCTCTGCCATCATTCAAGCATCAACGTTAAGGTCTCTCGGCTTGTAATAGAACAGGCGAGTAAAACTGTGTACCCTGTTCACAAAAACCATACCCTGTCCGGGGACACGTCCACGTACAGCTCAAATAAGGGAGTAGACTTCGGGAACAATCTGCCGCTTTGCGCTTTTGAATTGTTAACGACGTAACCCTTAAAGTTGTTAGCGACAAGTCGACGTCAAAACAATTAAACAAATTAATCAAGCAGGTATTTGATGTCGTTACGCCCCACAGAGCGACAGCAGAATTGTTTTCCAGGATTAATCTAATAATTTTATTGGTTGGATCCACTCCATTAGTTCAAACAAACATTAGCATTCATAGGCAATGCGTGGCGTAATTAGCACTTTGTGTTGGATTTTGTAGAGTACACAAAGGCCTTATTTCTATTATATATTTGTCATTCGCACCAAAGAATGCATTTCTTTCCAACAGATTCGTTGCTTGCTTGTTAATCCCCGACTTTTCGGCGAAACAATAACAAATGCAGCAGGAGAATTCTAGCGCAGCCATGAAAGGAACGGCATCAGTTTTGGAATTGGAAAATCATCGTTTGTTTGAACCGCAAAAACTTCGAAAGCGTGTATCATTCAAAGATGAAGCCTGGGTGATTCAAATACCAGCAGCTTGCGAGGAAAGCGATGTGGATTTGCGAAGGAGTGTTATATTGACAAGAAACGCTGTAGCCAAAGGAACGATCACACCGAGTAAACGAACAAGTTTAGAAACGTTTAGGGCTTCTTTGCACACGAACAAAGACCAAAGATCTCCACCAGCACATTCATGCAGAATTGTCAGTTCCGGAACAAACCGCGGTCCATACAAGTCAATTTTGAAAACATCGACACCAAGTCACCAAAGGGATTATCATTTACACAAAAGTCAGATGCCTACACGACACTTTCGCGACCTTTCTGCGAGGCATTCAGTGAATGGTTATTTAAAACAGGATTCGAGTCATTTACTGCCATCTAAAGACTCGGTAAACAGACTAGAGAAAGAAGCTTTCGCAAGGCCCCTGCCAACTAGGCGTTCACTAACAATTCCCCGTGCTCTTGGCTCTAATGATGACTTCAGCTATAACAAAACTGGACGTTTTGTTGGTAAGGACTACTCGGCGTCCAGTAGGCCAGCTGTCGAGCTGAACTATAACCAGTACCACCATGAGCGAGATGTAAAAACGAAAAACACGGCAACACAGCCTGCGGGGGTTAACTTTAATATCGTTGGGGTTACTTACCGAAGTGTGAACGAAGTGCCATATTTTTATGACATTAGAGGACTAACTGACAGAGTTAGCGAGTATTCCTCCGGTTCGAAATCTCCGCTCAACGGTCAGGCACGTTTTAGAGAACATTCCTCGGTTCCTAAGCCGCTTAACCAGTTTGGTCCGTCTAAAAGAGAAGAGAGACAATTCTCCGCAATTCCTGCTATTGAAGCGTTTAATAGGAGAAACCGAGTTGCAAGAAGACATTTGTCAAGCGCTTGGACATCTGAGCAGGTTACAAGCCCGAAAAGACAATTACCGATAGCTTGGCAACCAGCCAAACAGTACAACTTTTCAACAAAATAGAAATTTTGCGCACTTAAGATAAGCTGTCACTTTAATATTTGTTCCCCCAATACAAGTGCTAGTAAGAGGGTTTCTTCACATTTAAACGAATGCACAAGTTTTCACTTACAGAGTGAATAATTTTTTTTTCTTTTTTTGTAGCATGTTTTTACGGAGTATTTCTACTGCCTACCCCCACCACTTTCTTGCCCAAGAACAAAGCACAATGACCTCAGAGAGGGCTTCAACTCGAAAAGTTCGATCCAGAGTGTGAGGGCCACCCTATCACGTGACTAATCCACACCGGAGGAATTTGACAACGCATCGTTAACACCGTCCACACTGATCCGTGACCAAAACGGAGCTTTTTGAAGGGCTCTTCAAAGCGGAAATTTGACAACGCCAGCTTTGACAGAAATCATCTTAAAAATTGAACTGTTTGAAAACGATGACCTCAATCGTTCAACTTTCCCCGCCTAATTATGTTTCAAACAAATCCAAAATGTCTGGTGATTGATGCATTTTTAGATTTCTCATGCGAGGTGTTGTGGTGTGTTTTGAGTTCCTACGACGTAGGATGGACCGGGCCTGGGAAGGGCAAATTTTATCTGTGTCTGAAGTCTCATTACTGCATATAAAACTATATGCAGTATAATTTGAAGTACAATTTCTTTTTAGCACAAAATTCACACAATAAATTGACTTAGAGCGGCTTTCCTGATTTTATTCGGGAAAAATACGATTGGATAACTCTTGATGGGGTCTTGTAACAAAACAGCTTTTAAAAGCATAAGTTACATTCTTCTACCTAACCGTAGCAAACAGCAACTTACAACTACGACTGCTACACGCGCGGCTACACGCGCGGATTCGCGCGACAACCAGTTATCATAGACGCCCGTACAATATTTATTGGTTTCTTTGACATATTCACCGGTACTGTTTGTGAATCAAAGTGTCTCTCACAAAAAGGCACGCTAGAGAAATGTTGAATTCGAACTTAAATTTTCCTTGTTTACCTTACGTCGTTTAACGAATAGCATAATTATATTTAGAAAAAAAACTTTAAATAATTTGATATATTTAATGACTATTTTGTGTAATACAAGACGCGCACGAAGAGCAGCAGTGTAGCAACCCACAATCCAACACGTTTGAATTGTAACCAGGCAGGTTCAGTTTCACTGAGATACAGTCCAGTGTTTGAGTAAACACCACCAGCGCGCGACTGTTGCCTGGAAATCCATCAATTCTTCACCAAGACTAGGGCGAGCAGAGCCATTCTGATGTACATTCCGTACTCCGCCTGACGGAAATAAGCCGCTCGAGGATCAGAGTCTACCTCCGCACTGAGGAAACGAACAACAAAAACACCAGTTAATTCCATGGTGCTTTCAACAAGTTGATAAATCTCGAAATTTTTGGTTGCACCAAAGATTATTTAGTAAGAAAATTAATCATCAGGAAGAGATTCGAACCCTTGACCTCGTCGCTTTGAGCTACGCAGTTCAAGTCTAACGTGTTGCACTTTCTGTCTAGGACCCCCAATTTAAGTCAAACTGGAATAAAATGAGTTGTATTTAATGAAACCACTGCTTTAAAGCTATTTCTGCAGCTCAAATACTGGACCCGGAGGAATGCAATGTACGTTATCGGCTTTAAAGCAAACCTTCGCCACAACTCCACTCTCTTCCTGTCCCACCCACCCCCTCTCCTGCTCAAAAGAAGATATGAACCTTTAGATCGGAGTAAGAGTACCAGATTGGGTTCGAGAATGATTTTCGAATTTCAAAGCAGTGATGTTTCCAGGGCCATGGTCTTTATGTTGGAACTGCAAGCTCGAATCTCTTACTCGACCTTGTACACGTACTCAAATCTGAGTTACCCTTACGAGGCCTCACCTGATTTCATTCACACGCGGCAAAGGATGCATAACGACCATCTTTTCTTTAGCTTCTGTTAGAATCTGAGGGGTGATGACGTAACTTCCAAACACCTGATGTCAATCAATAAATCAGTCTGTGAGCCAGTTAATCAATCGATCGATCTATCAATCAGTCAATCATTAATGAATCTCAATTGTTAAAAAGCTAGACGAAAATCTACTGGAGAAACTGAAAATGTCCGAATCATATTCACTGGCAGTTTTTACTTCCCTGTTTAACAAACGTCGACAACTACTAGAACAAACGATTATCGAATGTTTACGAACTCAAACCTCGACATCCACTGGAACAAACGGTCAGTGAAGGTTAACGAACTTACAAGTAGTAAGTAACTCGTTGTCTCTCCATAAAGAAAACAACAAAGAAAGATAAATTAATCCGTTTCCTCTCCTCTTTTAATTCAAGAGACTGCTGTCCATCGTAAGTCTGTAAAGGCCAGGCTACCTACCTTTTCGTACTCTTCTTGGCTTTCAAATCTTTCGCGTTGAATTCTTGTTACGTAAAGAACGTCCGTGTCATGAAGGGCATCCATGAGGTGAAGATATTCTTTCTGTTGAAAAAGTACAACAAGCCAACAACGTCAGATAATTTCATCCAATTCTCTATCAATGATAGAATCTGACAGAAATAGATAGACTATCATTCCTTAGAGCGACTAGCCCTGATTCTAATCACATTTCCAGGATCCAGTTTGAGTGAAACATCTCTTATACAAATACACTTCCACAAAATAAGTTCAAGACCCTTTTAGAAAAAAATCAGGACTACAACTGAGTGCACTTTTCCTCAAAAGGTGCTATGTCCCGGTTTTGAGCAAAACTATTTTGTATCCTATAAGGAACGAAACAAACAAAATAAACCGAAAACAAACAGGATAGGCAAGAGAAGACTAGGGAAGATTATATTATGAGCAACAAACATTGGCATCTATTGACAATTCCGCTTCAAGTTCATTCTATGTAGTAAAGATATATTTTAGCAAAGTTTACTAGCAAACATCATTTAACTACTTCCAAAGTGCACCGATAGAAAACGAGAACCAGTTACTAAGTAAAAACAAAAAAAAGTAATAATCATTACTCATCAAATTGTTACATAAAAAGAGCGTGTCGTTCTAGGAAACGTTTTTTTATACCTGCTGGATCCCTTTGCTTCGCACATACTGCTGCACCGAATCAGGCATGCTCAGTGCAGCGGGTGAAACGTAACGGAGCGTGACGTTATAAAGACAGAGAAGCTTGGCCAGTGAATGAACAGTGCGGCCATTCTTCAAGTCTCCCACCATTGTTACCTAAAAGCAAAACAAACGACAAGAAAGGTTTCTTAATGTTAACTTGCCTGAGAATTCACTTTTGTTGGTTAACAAAAATGGAAAAAAGAATCGATACCTCAAGGTTTATAAGGACAAGACGTTTCGGAGCCAAATCTAACATTTAGTAAAAGTCAAGCTTCTAAATACGTACCGTCAAACCGTTCACAGTACCAATCTCCTCACGTATGGTAAACACGTCCAAAAGGGCCTGGGTGGGGTGTTCTCCAACTCCATCGCCCGCGTTGATAACTGGTTTGCGGCAGTGTTCTGCAGCTTCCTGTTATTGGGAAATAGCTGTATATGAGCACCACTCTAAATCATGATCTCAAAGCCGCAATTGGAGCAAATGAGAGCAGAAACTGATTTCGCACTTGCCATAATCGTTTCGTTGGAGATCACGAAAATATGATTGTGAAGCTGACTGTCTAACTGACTGATTGTCGGACTGTCTGACTAACAGACTGGCAATCAGACAGCAGACGGACAGACAGAGACCTGGATGGCTTACCTGAACTGCTCCAGGCTGTGGATGCCGAATCACAACCACATCACAGTAAGATGACATCACCTGCACTGAATCTGTAACAAACACGTGTATGACCATTAGAACAGAATGGTTTACCCGATGGCCAAACAAGCGCATTACTTTAGCCCTTTTTTTTATCATTCAACCGAAGCAAAACACATAATGAGATACCACTCTGCGTCTGAAAAGAGCCTTGTTACCTGGAGAGAGGAAGACTTGTACATTGAATTTATCGAGTCATTGAATTTATCGAAGCGTTATTCCCAAACAAACCTCTCAATCTCTAATGCATCACAAAGATCGGGTACAACAAACGGCCTGCAAAAGTATAAGCTAATTGAATGTAATGTGTTACCCGCTAAGCTTTCTCCTTTCTTGGCCGAGGAATCGTGTTCTTTCATGAAGATTACAGACCCGCCGAGTCTTTGCATTGCCGCACCAAACGAAGATGAAGTTCGGGTGCTGACTTCATAGAATAACGACGCCATTACCCTACCCTGTAGTCAATTAATCAATCAATCAATTAATCAATCTCCTCTGCTAGATGTATGTTTGGTCGCACATCTGATAGCATGAGGGCTATGTCTACGGAGATGGACGGGAAACGAGGCCGGGAAAGATCAGGGCTTAAGTGAAAGGAAATGTATTCCACCCACAAACGAAAAAAAAAGGTTTTCAACGTTCACGTGTGGACGCAAAGCCAAATTCAGTTTAAAAAAAGGAGATAAGTTTTAGATGGAGATGTGCCAATAAGTGGCATCAAAAGACAACGCTTCAAGATTTTTATCTTTACTCACACAAGTCCGTTGTCCACAAGTTCACACTATTACGTCACGTGCCAAGTTTTAACCAATCAGAACAAGAGAAGTCATTACCTTAAGTACATCCAGACCACCCTCTCTTTGCACGATTAGTCGCATGTAATGAGCCACGTTGAATAAGTAATGAAGCTGTGCAAAGACAGGATAATAACATTACTAATAATATTAATATTAATAATAATAATAAATAATAATAATAATAGTAGTAGTAATACCTGTTCTCTGTTGAATTTGCTGGCGCTCAGAATGTGTTGACCCAAAAACACGTGAGCTGGTACCCGGGGGAGGGTCGGTGGAATATGAGGGTGAGGACCTGGTGACACTGCCTGGGGAGGGGTGAGAAGAGAGTGCGGTACAGACTCCGGAGTCCCCTCTGAAAAGAAAAGAAATAATGACAGTTAACGAAGAAATCATATTCAATCTGTCAAGAGCTATCCAGCAAGAAAAGTTAGAGTTACCTCGAACGAGTATCAGCCTTCAAACGCAAGGACTCGACGCCAACCGTTTTCACTACCTTAGAATTTTTTTCACTTGTAATTCAATATATACAGGAGAACACTTGTGCGACGTCAAACTGCTGGATGTAACAATTGTCAATTCTTTATCAATATTCTTCGTGAAAAGTAGCAGATTTTATAAATACGAGAATAAGGTTTACATTTAGAAGTGGTGGTTTCTACCAGGAATGAAAACGCGCGCCGCACGCTCGACCATTGTGTGCCAGCGAGACTGCTCTTAAACAATTGACAGCGTCAGTTTTGTCGCGAACTGCAAACACTCAGTTATTGCAGTACGTTTGACCGCTGTCTGCTGGCGTACAACTTCCAGGCTCGATCACACACGTTTTGTCAGTACAGTACCTCCTAAAGGCAACGCCAGAGGTTCAGTTCCTAGATGCGTATCAACAAACCGATGGACAGAAGGTGGAAAGGCCCAGCGACTGTCTGTCTTCCTCGGGCTGCCGGGTGGGACAAGGGGCTGAGGCTGGTAAATAGGTGGTGGGGGAGCCACTGAGCTGATCACTCGTACATCCTGTCCTGATCCAGGTGCCGCCAAGACCTTCAACAACATGGACAAATTTAAAGTGGTACTATGATCAAAATTTTCCATTTCCTTTTCTTTTCATTTTTGGAATCAATAAGCGATGAAAACTTACCATGCCAAGTTTTATTCCAATATTCGCGCGGGAAGTCCGATTATTTTAACGTTGTTTTTCGGCTTCGGCTGTCCGCCATTGCTCGATTCAAAAATGGCCGAGTGCAATCGAAAGAGTTGGGTCTAGCCGCGGGCGATCGGAAGTGACGTCATATGCGCACTTCAGGCCAAACCAACGGCAACGTGGCTAATCGTGTATGCAATCTGTGAGAAGAATTCGACGAAGAAGACATTTTTATAACTCTATGAATTCTCAGAACACTTGAATCTCGAAGCGACGATGCGCATATGACGTCACGATCCAACTCATGCGTAAATCCGCTTTTCAGTATAGTCGCCGGCTCACTTTAGCCGTCCGAGTAATGGCGGACGGGTTTTCCACGATTTTCGGCAAGCTATTTCAAGGCTTATATCGCTCGAAACGTTCTAAATTCTAGCGTGCTAGTTAAATATAGACTTATTGACCAAATTGAGTTTAGAAAAAGTCGAAAAGAAAAACAAAAATTTTGGTCATAGTAGCACTTTCAGGGTCACACGAGAACATGTCTCTATTTATCCTTCTGTTATGGTTTAAACTAGTAGTACTAACAAGCTCTTGTCCACTTATCCACTTGAAACTGAAAATCGCATGATTCTGACGAATTAAAACAAAATTGAACCACACTAAGAAGGTAAGATGCGATGAGATTAGAATCATTACATGCTTGAGGAGTCGTGTGTACGCACCTAATACCTAATTAACCTATGAGGTAAAGTGGTTAAGATGTCCATAAACATGCTTGAAAGTAAAACCAATACAATACATAATATACTGATTGAATAACTGGACACACCTTGCCGTCTATGACAGCTGTCTCGCCCCTCAGTACAACTCTTCTGACACAGCCGTTTACTTTCATTCCGGCGAACGGCGTCCATTGTGCTTTGGAATAAGTCATGGCAGACGGAATGGTCCATTCTTCACCAATTTCCACTTCCACGTACGTGTCCTTCTGCTCGGGAAGGCTGAAGATTTTTCGTGGATTTGTGCACAAGCGAAGGATGATATCCTGAAAATAAGACACGCAATATTCTCTCACTCGAGCCATTACACGCTAGAAAGGCAAACAATGTCCTATACATTCAGGTGGATTAGATTTTTTTACTGGCTAAACACCAATGCAGTTATTTGAAAAAAAAACACTGAGCGAGAAATAGTTACATTAGCGTGTAATTTACACGACCGAATGAGATGCCATGGCCTGGGTCAAGCGAAACGGGGACAAATCACGTGTCGACCTAGCCTTTTGTAAAGTATTCACTCGCCGTCGCTTTCATCGAGAGCGTGTCGGCTCGTTAACAACATCTACAGAAGTGCCTGCCTTAAAGGTTACTCACAACTCAGTTTGCCACAGGAACCAATGGGTGACTTCCTTACAATCCTTAGCTCATTCACAAGCTTGGGAATAAACATGGCTTGTTACTTACATCAATAGTCAATCGGCCCTGGTGAACTGCAGTCAACAAAAGAGGAAGCATGGTCTCCAGGCCAGGAAATCCAGGCGGTGGTTTCTCAGAATCTTTTTCTTCCAGTGTGTGTGGTGCTACAGAACAACAAAACGACAACTTGTCATGAAACAATGATACACACGTCCCAAGCGTGAAGTGCACCACGTGACTCGGGAGCACTCTCGTGTGTTACAATGCATTTTTGTCCCCGAGTTGACTTCCCTGTAACCTGTTTTCTTTGCAAAGGTGTTATCCAAAAGCTACCACTGCCAGGGAGAAGCTCACTTTGTTTTAAAAAGAACTCTAACAAACGCGCCAACAGCGATGTACAATTTCAGTGTAATAACCTTAAGAAGGTTACTATTATTTGGTATCCTCAAAACGAATAATAATAATAATAATAATAATAATAATAATAATAATAATGGCATTTCGGGCAGTATATCCACAGGGTGGCTCTT
>OMLO01005574.1_pt1 | contig 10583 bp, 2 predicted proteins | sample 1674811 | NCBI WGS metagenome assembly OMLO01 (sample SAMN06265003, study PRJEB25207) | coral metagenome | isolation source: Coral host | place: Mexico:La Bocana,Puerto Morelos, Mexico | collected 2008-11-13
GCGGGGTCCGTATGGGAAAATCCGGACCGCTCGAGCGCGCGGAATTAGCCAATCAGATTCAAGGATTTAGGATTCCGAACCGCTGAGATGCTTCAGAAAAAAATAAACAGCGATACTACACACTAAAATGTCTAATAAGATATACATCGTTTAGATAGCCCTGAGGTTGCTCTACAAGATCATACCATTATTGTTGGTAATGACGTCATTTGATCTGCCATCTTGGATTCACCATTTTGATTTCACCATTCTTTTTAAAACGAAAAGAAATAACAGAAATTAACACAAAGCCAGAATGTTTATGAAATGTACAAATTTAAGAATTCCTGCTACTTCATGAAGAAACTGGAAAAAAATAAAAAAATAATCTCCAGAAAGATGATTTTTGGTCAAACCTACACGGAATTTGGTGGTTGCCGCGGCAACATCAAAAGTGATGGGCACACCATATCAAATTAAAATTTTCGCAGAGAGCGAATGAACCACTTGGCTTTGGCATCCACCTTCCCCCCTTATACGTCCAAGGGTTAAACCTCCTAAAATGCCTTTCACTGGAATTGATCTGTCCTGATCTAAAATTAAATCCTAATGAGCAGTTACTTTCAGAAAGGGTTTCAGGATTTTAAGATCGCTCCGGTATCCTCAGCGGGATGTTTTCAGAAAACCCATTTTTCTCATCAACGGCAATTGTAGTGGCTCTTTTTACATTCTTGGCATTCGAAGGAGAAGGTAAGAACAGTATTTGAACTGCAAATGAATTAGTTTGTCATTAGTAAGGACAATATTATCACAGTCAACTGATAGTTACTTAACACCAATTTTAACTGCGCGATGCTCTCATTGATAAAATTGACAAACGAAGGCCCTATCCACACGTCCCCACAACGGGGAAATTAACACTAATTCGTCATGAAAACGGACCTTTTCGGGGGAATTTAAACATTTGTTTCGTTTTCAGTTTGACAACTCCGTTTTCAAATTCCTCTGATGTAGTGTGGAGGTCTAAAACGCACAAGATGCGAACTTTGGCAGAAAAGAATTAAATTAAATTCCCGTTTTTCTCATCTTTCAGTTAACATGCCAGCCCTTTTTTAGCTTATAGGAAACTTAGAACGTCTCAAGTCTAAGCTATCCAGCTAAAAAAACCGCGTCATTTCCTAACAAACATTTAAAGTTTTGACCAATTTTGTTTTAGGTTCCTTGGATCCATTAAGAGCCAATCAAAGAGCCCTGGTAGAGAGGTGTGTTGGGATTACGTCAACCATAGATGTTCCTTTCCTGGAGAAACATCTCCCTGGTGATGTATTGGTCACGAGCTCCGCGTTGTCCAAGCTACACTGTGAGGACCTGTGTTTGAGGAATCCGCTCTGTATTGGCTTCAATTATAAGGACCACAAGTGCGAGATCTTAAGCGACATTAACGATGCTTATGAAAAAGAAATGAGTCGAGGCATCCGGGCCTTCATGAAAACGGTAACTTGGTTGGGTTCGTCACGCAATCAGGAATGATAGTATGCGTGACGTACCCTAAGAGAGTCTGTACTACTGTATATAACGCAATTCTCGTCGCCAGTGCTACTCACTTGCAAAACCCAGATCATATAAAGGACAGTTTTTATACAAGTCAACCTGATTTTCGAGGGATAGCTAGGATTGGCAGCCAGGAATCGTTCAAAAAGAAAAACTTGTTTTTCTTTGCTTAAGAAAGTTAACAATTGTACAACTGTGAGTGATTGAACACCTGTAATGTATGCTCTGTTCACACAACCTAATGACACCTTAGGTCAGCGGCAATTAATTCATATCACCCTCGTCACGCAGGCCACACAAAAAGGACATTGTTGAACAGTCTTCAATGACGTTATGAACTAATAAGAAGTCAAAAAAAGAGCATGCGAGAGAACATATAGACGCTGACAGGCTCGAAAAGAACGTTCCAGATTCCGGCGCCAAGCGCGCGAAATTAAATATGTGAGAAGCAAAAATCGCCTGTGGAGTTGTGAAAACCACTTTTTCCAATCGGCGTAACTTAATTATTTGAAGCGACCAGAAAGGAAGGAAGACTCAAGGGAGAGCAGCACATTGTTTTTCTCTCTGTGAATACGTTTTATCCTGCTCTCTCCAAATCGTTGTATAATCGTTCACGTAACAAGAAGCATAAAGAAAAACAAACTAGCACTGTTGTCTACACAAAACCGATGCCTGTCGAATAACGTTAACATGATACATGCAGACAGACTAGGCGTTAAGGCGTCCCAGCTTAATACTGTCTTTGTAAGACTTAATTTTTGTATTCTTTTTCCTTTTCTTTCGGTATAATTAAATATTACTGTTGTTGCGGTGTTAATTCTTGATCTTCCTTTAAACACTCTTTCTCTTTTTGTTGTTGCAGTTCCTGCTTGGTAAAGGACAGTGTGTGAATAAATAGTTACACACAAAATCAACGCTTATTGATCTGAAGCCAGTGATTAACAACAACTTGATATATGAATAGCTTTTTCCTGAATAGGGCATGGGGTTATCAAAGACTAGAAGCTTTTTGCTTTTGACTTAAAGAGCGGGGGTAAACAAGAATTTAAGTGAAATTTTAGGAAGTTTAAAGAGGGATTAAAAGGAAAAAAAGTTTTCAAACACCACCAGACAGTTGAACGACCCCGAAAGGGCACCCCAGGGTGGTTGACAACTGTTTGGCGTACGTCTACCAAGTTTTAACTTCAAATTATAATTTAAAGCAACACCATATCTTCAAAATGTCTTATTTCCATAATTTTTATCTCCAAATATACCTAACTACAATCACCCAAAAAATTACAATCACAGGCTTGTTTTCGATAACTATTCAGAACATTCTTGAACTTTAAGTTATAGCTAAAAAAAAAGTTAAACTTGCTGTTACAAGATCTTGTGTGCCTGTGTATTTCGACTGTAGTCGAAGTTAGGATATGTTTTTAGCTGTTGTAAAAATAAGAGACGATACCGAACCTTTCGGAACACAGACCTTTTACGTTAATATAACGATTTGATGCAATTGTAGAACGATTTACACGCTCTACTACGTCTACTGAGGAGACAGAGTTAGTCATTTTAAAGTATAACCTTAAGCTAAGGTTATTTTAGCCATCAAAACCCCGATATCCAGAAATAGTGAAAAAGTTCTTCCCTCCCGCAAGCCGAGCAAGTTCAAGAGCATGAAGTCCTCCGGTTTTCTGTACAAATTCCATCCGTATTTCCAAATTGCTTTACAGCTGAACAGACAAGCGTCATGCCGTGCATGATATTAATACCATCAAGTTGATTTGTTAAAATGATAAACGTGAATTGGCGCGAATCTATCTGTCAATCACTCCTTTAATTTATCTTTTGGCGCTGCTCGACATCAAAAATGCAAATATGTCGTGAGTTGAGGTGAATGTTGCTTGCCACATTCTTGCCGAAAGCTGTCGGATGCAACAAGCACGGAATTTGCTGACACATCGACTATGTGACGAACACACCTACCGCGAGGAAGGGAACATGGGACACTGGAGTAGATTGGTAGGAGTACCAAGGTAATATCAGCATCGCTTTTGTTTAGTGTAATGGAAGTTTCATTTTGTTGAATAACTTTGAGCTCACTTCCTCTTTCAACCTGTTTCATTCACACGTTCGAAACATTCCGACCTAAAGTCAATTTCTTTGCATCTGCTATGGTGAGCTTTTTCCGGTGGATTTGTAACAATTTGTGAGAAATGATAATATATATTTCAACGAGATAAATTCGTTGGCATAGCACGTCACAGACAGTAGAGGAAAAATATCTCATGCGCAACATATACGAATTCGTATATTTCTGAGCCTACCTCTTACGTTGTTGTATTAAATAAATAGCCAAGGATGGATCGAACAAAATGGAAATTGATCGAGCTACTGTATATCAAATAAAACCAAATATTGTTTCACAATAAAGTCGCAAAATGCTGCAGCTTGGGCCACAGATTAGCATATGCGTTTCCTAAATTGTAAACTATGCAATTATTGGATGATCTTGAAATATGTCACTTTTGGTTCACTCCCTCCCTGGGGATACATGTACGCGAAGGAACAAGCTATCCAGTATGATCTAATAAATTATCAGTTTGGGGCACTTGAATATCTTCGTGAATATCTTTTTGTAGACCTCACGACCTCGAAGTCAACAAAGCGCAGTTATTTTACGTTTACAAACAGTGTGACCCATACCAGTGAGTTTGGGAAACGGCTGCGCGCAGGCTATCGATCGAAAGGAAGCGAGCCCAGCTATTAATTAATTATTAAATCCAGCACTATTGAGAAACATGGTGTTGGTTGAAGGAACTGCAAGTTTACAAACTGTTTATAAGCATTTCATCAACACGGAACGAAAAGTTTCTAAAGCGTCCATTTGTTTTATGCATAAACGCATGTTGCTTTCCATTCGAAGTTGTCGTGTGTATGGCTGCGAGAAGTCACTTCAGCCTCAGAGAATTTAGTAAAAGCACTGGGATCCCTAAATGGTAAAAATAATACAGGGACTAATATCAGTGGGAGGTAGTGAACAGTACGTGTTGCTTTTGGAAAGGGCAAAGCCTAGCGCGATAATCAGTATTTAAGGAATGGAACTTCCGTATGTAATTTGTCACTTTTTATATAATCGATAGCTTATCAAATTAACAATCTGTTCCCGATCAAGATTTTACTTATCACGTGTCATAAATACAGCTGTAATGGGAACAGGGCAAACAAGTTCTTAATTTTGCTGATACATTTCCCTAAGTATTTCTCGAATGCCCTGGATTACAAACCAAACTCGTTTTCTTTAATCGCTCCGTCCGTTTTAAGCGCAATCAACTGCTTCCCTAAAAATTTGACTCGTATTTGAAGCTATTTGACGGGCTATTACTCCCCACCGTTGGGGCGGGGGAGGGGCGCATTTTCTGGCAAGGGCTGCTCAGTGGTGGGGCATTCATCAGTTTAGTCAACAATGGGGAAGTTTACATCCGTCAGTATTGTTTCGAACACAAGCCTTTTATTACTTAACGTTAGAGATTATTTAAAAAGCAAAAAGTTTGCTAACTAACATGTTGATATTTTGGCAACATTTAATTTTGAATTTAGAAACATAAATTTAACCACAATGCGTCTCAACACACTGATCCATTTGGACCACTAGTATTTGCAGGAAATTGTTACTTGTATTACTCACTTTTTAGGTAAACTCACAAAGTTTGGTTTGCTCCTTCTTGCTTGCGTGTTACATAATTTGACTACTGGATACTATGGCTATCAATTCTTCAAGGCCAAACAAGGAATATCAACGTTTCTTATCCACGGTAAGAATAATGTTATTTGATGATGAGGTTATCAGAATCCTTACTATCAGGAACACCTGTTGTTAGCATCCAATCTAATCAGGGAATTGGTGACAAATTGTAGTTGAAATCCTGATTACTGATGTGATGTTGCTTGCAAATTTAGGTTCAGCAAAGTTATACAGTAGAACTGCTGTGAGAATCTGGCTGGAACACCTTAAATGGCAACTGCTCCACCTGCACCTCTGGCCAGCTCTGTAGAGAAAACAAATGGAGCCAAGCTTAGCAGACTTCTTATTGATGGTGGAACAACGGTTCTAAGGAATGTTTTTGATAGATATCATCCTCCTGCAAAACTGGCAGCTGATCTCAACTTACAATATACAACGTTACTCAGTCTCTTTCGTCGGCGAATTCTCAATAAATCTCAGTGGGACAAGCTGTTCCCTCCTAGTGGAGCCACACCAGACTCTAACTCTTTCGATGTCACTCTTCTATTCCTGCTTCTTACCAATATTTGTGGACTGTCCCCTCCTCCCTCAGGATGGCACACTAAGCCATCTCCAAGCGATATCTCTCTTGAGGCAAACCTTGCTCGAGTTAAGTTCTTCCGCAATGAGTTGTATGGTCATGTGACTAGCACTGGCGTTGACACGCCAACGTTTAATGCTCTGTGGCCTGAAATCAGTACTGCTCTTGTTTCTCTTCGTCTGGATCAGGCAGAAATCGATAGACTGAAGGCAGAGCGCTGTGGAGAAGACGATTATCTTGACGTGATACGTGACTGGACTGATAATGAACAAGACATCAAGTCACAGTTGAAGGGCATAGGCCAGTGTCAGACTGAAACACGACAGGATGTTGATAAAATACTTAAAACCCAGCTAGAAGAAGGCAAAACACTTGATGACGCTATTTTAAAACTGGATGAAATACATCAGATCGAAAACGAAACGCATCAGGAAATTAAAAATACACGGGAGACCCAAAAAGAAACTCGTCAAGCGGTCGAAAAAGTACATGAAACTCTTCAAGAAGTCAAACGGGAGGTCGAGAACTTAAAGAGAAAAAGGGTGATGGATAGGGCAGATGACCTGCTTAGAAACTTAGCTAAGTCCGAGTTCAAAGGAGACATTGAATATCACGCGCAAAGATTCCAGGATGGAACCCGAGAGTGGATCTTCAAAAAAGTTGACGACTGGTTAGATGACAACAGTTCCCGAAACCGGGTAATGGTTATTAGTGGAGCTGCAGGAATGGGAAAATCTGTGATCTCCGCCGTCATTTGCAGAAGAATGCAGGTAGCAGGTAGACTGTCAGGGAGTCACTTTTGTCAACATAACAATGTGCGTTACCGAAATCCTCGACTGATGCTTCAGTCCTTGGCCTGTCATCTGAGTCATGCTCTACCAGAGTACAAGATTGCTCTTTTGGAACAGCTGTCAAGAAATCTGGGGCCGATAGAACTCAACAGCATGGGCGTAGAGGAGCTTTTTGCTTTGCTTTTTAAGGAACCACTTAGTACCGTGAATGACCCGGAAAGAAACATCCTCATGGTGATTGATGCCCTGGACGAAAGTGAGTGTCAAGGGCGCAATGAACTGCTGGATGTAATAGCCAATCAGTTTTGCAAGCTTCCACAATGGATTCGTTTTTTTGTGACAACCCGGACAGAAATAAACATCGCAGAAAGCCTGAAACATTTGCAGCCGATACAGCTTGAAGAAAACCAAGAAGAAAACTTAAGAGACATTCAACTGTTCTTTGAAATGCAGCTGACCCATAAAATTGAAGAAGAGTATAAAGATGTTCTCCTGCGAAAGCTTGTTGAAAAATCTGAAGGCCTTTTCCTTTATGCTTATTTCCTGATAGACTTCATCCAGAAGAATGTTTCGCGTCTCACGCAAGAGCAGCTGGAAAGTAGCCTACCGTTAGGAATTTCATCCGTTTATCGCTCTCATTTTAAACGGTTAGAAAATGAACTTTGCAAAGAGTTCAATATCGAGGAAGACCAAATGTTAAATTTCTTGTGTGCTTTAATCGCTTCCAGAGAACCATTGCCAGTAGCGTTTGTTTCAAGACTGTTAAATCTTAGCGGAAGGCCTTTGTCTGTTCAAAGAAAGATTAACAAAGCCATCGCATCTATCTCTTCACTGTTACCAGTTCGCAATGATTGTTTTCACTTCTTCCACAAATCGGTCAAAGACTGGTTAACAAATATGTCATACTATGGTCAACACGATTTCACCGTGGACGAGAAAGAAGGCCACGAGATTCTTTTCAACCTTTGTAGGAAAGAGCTCGAGAACGTCAGGCGAAGATGTGTGCACGATACACAGTTCAGTGACACTGAAAAATACGCTTTGCAACATGGTGTCCAGCACATGATTGTGGTAGATGAATTTGGTGAACTGCATACACCCTGCAACGTAGAGGACTTGGTAAACATGTATGTGACCGACTTAGAACTTATTTATATCAAACTTTGTGTGAACAGCACGGCTCCCTCAGAAGATATTTTCAGTGTTCAGAAGCATCACAAGGCAGCTCTACTCAGCGAACAAAGCAATTCTCTTTTAATCTCTTTGTTAAAATTGCTTAGAAAAAACTCTTTTCTGTTAAGGGACCATCCGCATCTTTGGTTCCAAAGTGTGATCAATGAAGGACCTCCTGAGCTATCTTCTAGGGCAGCAATGATTCTGGAAAACAGGCTTCCCAATGTACCATACTTGAAATACTTAAACAAGGAAGAGCGGAAGGGAGCAGTTCAAGCCCGATTTTATTGTTCGGATACGGTGGCATGTTTCGATGTTTCACCTGAAATGGACCACATTGTGTGCGAGTGCCGGGATGGAACAATCCATATGTGGTCTCTTGAGACTGGCAACAGGGAATGGGTTCGACCATCATTGATGAAAAGAACCTACGAGGGTGTACATCCCTCAAGCAATGGTTACTGTTTCGATAGGGGTGCCTACCGCATGATAGATGTCACTTTGACTTATTATCATTCTGTCGTTTTTCACCCATGTGGACAATTTGTCCTACCAGGTACCCTCAGAAGTGTTTACACTCTCAAAGGAGACTGTACTGACCTTTTTCCAAGTAGTAACTGCACTTTCTCATATTGTGCTTTTCCCGGAGACAAAAAAACAATTTTAACAGACTGTTTTGATGATCCCAAGACAATAGTTTTGTGGAGTATGGAAAATGGTGAAGAGCTAAAGAACATAGCATGGGATAATGTTATAACATCTTTCGCAATTTCTCAGGATGGTTCACAAATCGCTTTCGGTGACGTAGATCATTTTGTCTACCTTGTTGATGTGGAAAGGTGGTGTGGGAAGTGTTTGTTTCAATATACAGCGTGTGGATTGATGCACTTCACCCCAAACAATAAGGCCCTTATTTGTGGCTACCTTCATTATTATTCAGACCGGGAAGGTTGGTTATCTGATGATACTAAACCATTATATCGCCATTGTCAGTTCAAACCGTATCAGTTGACCAAAGGGGAATTCATCTTGTGGCCAGTTGACCCACGGACATTGGCGGGTGAATATTTTCTTGTTGAGGGTTTGCCCTCTAGCTGTGTGAACAATGTGCGCAGTGTTTTTCCATCTTTCGAGACAGGATTTTACAAGAAGTTGAATAACGAAACAGCGTTAGTTGGAAGCCCATCTTTTAAGTACGTTGCCACAGTCAACGCTGACCTTCTAGACGAAGTAACTTCTGATTTCACTAGGCAAGAGGTCAAAGAAGTTTGTTTTTCTCTTGAAGGAGATGCTATTTATTCCATTTGTTCAGATGAACGTGAATATCCTGCTAGTGAGGAACTAGTGACTGTAATCCGAATGTCAACTCAGGAAATTTTGGCGAAAAAGACTTTCACTTGCCAATCCCTGTCTCTTGTCCCCATGAAGCATGGTGTTGTAATATGTCTGAAAGATCAAGAACCAGTGCTGTGGAATTTTGAGCTGACCGAATGTATCCGATCTTTTACTGGAGTAACAGGCACTAAAAAGCTTGTTCGTTTATCAGATGAGCTGATAGCCTGTCAATTGTCTATCCGTACAGTAACCCCCGATGAGATGACATCCGATTTAGTGGAGCTTCTTCATTTATCAGAGGTGGATGATTCCTTTGAACCAACAAGCAATGATTCAGTGGAACTAGATGACTCTCCAGATTTTGATGACTCTGCAAATGGACACGATTCGTCAGTTTTAGACAATTGCTCAGGTTCAGAGATTTCCCTGGATTACGATATGTGTATCGCATCCTTACTTTTCGACAATTCGACAATTTTTAAAAGTTACCGCATGCTTGCTGTTGACATCATGAATGCTACCACTGGGGAATGCATTTCATCTGTTAAGACAAAGATTCGCCTTGGAAACAATGATGTAGTGTTTATTTCATGCAATAGTCAAAACCAGCTGTTAGTCTGTATCAGGGAGGAATTAAGCAACTATTTCCTCGACGAAGAGTTAACAGTTAGTTTAAGGAACAGTAACGTACTTAAATGTTTATGGCAAAGAAGCACCACGCGGTTTGACAGTGAAATTGTTATCGGTATCGAGCCAGGCTTTATCTTCTCCCCTGAAGAAAAGTTTGTTGCCACGTGGAACACATTCGATTCAAGCTATGGTATACACATTCTTGATGCCAAAACCGGTGAAACCTGCAACACGTTTCTCAAAGACCACAAAGAAATCATTGATTGTAAGTTTGTTGCCAATCGTGAGACCCTGATTTGCTGCAGTAGGGACAACTTCCTTCGATTGATTAACATCCGGACTGGTGATCTGCTTAGTGTGCTAGACGTTGAAGAGCGACCTTACTGTGTCGAAGCCTGTCTGGGTAAGCCACTTGTCGCCATTGGTTTATCAGGCTCCAGACTGAAATTCATCCATGTGCAGTTGCCGAGAGTGAAGGACTCTGACGAGAAGAAAGGTTAGATTTGACTTCATAAAAACTGTCTTCAATGATTTCTTTACGCTTATCGCCTAGTTAATGGTTTTTGTGTATAGTTTACTGCGATAAAGATTTCGAATGAAAAGGAACCTTAAAAACTATCTTTGTACATCATCTATTTAAGACATTGAAACATTTGATGTAAAATCCGCTAGTAACACCCCAAGAGGAGTTGCTTCATTATTATTCCTACTTATTACGTCCAACCCGTACTACATATGGGTTTGGTTATATCAACTAAGTTGAAAATGTAAATTGGCCACCGTAACGTGTTATAAAGCTGACGTTTCGAGCGTTAGC
>OMLO01005575.1_pt1 | contig 10582 bp, 9 predicted proteins | sample 1674811 | NCBI WGS metagenome assembly OMLO01 (sample SAMN06265003, study PRJEB25207) | coral metagenome | isolation source: Coral host | place: Mexico:La Bocana,Puerto Morelos, Mexico | collected 2008-11-13
TTAGAAAACCTCTGCAATTGCTAATTTATTGTGCGTCGCATGAAGTTAAATTTGTTGCTTCGCTGTGCAATTTTTTCGGTTGTTAAGATAATGTCGTCTTTGCTGTCTAATTTAGCTTGCAAATGATGGTGAAAGTAAAGGAAAAGGTTAGTAAATCTTAAAATATGACAAGAAAAACCTTAGTATTCGAAAATTTTGATATTTCAGCTTAAATTTACGTGACTGCCAAATGCATGCAATCAAAGCAAAAAGGTAGAGTGCAGTTTCTGTTTGATTGATTTAATTAACTTAAAGATATCTGCATCTACTCTGTATGGGCTATAAAGCCCCAACCCCCACTGGGAAATGGTTTTATATTTATATGAAGGGATCCCCAGTAAACCCAACTTTCTGTGTTTTGATCAGGAAGGGAAGGAAAACACAAACAAATGAAATATTTCAGGAAGTTGCGTCTTATGATGCTTATCAAAATTTGGTACTAAAATAAAAAACCAAAAAAAATATTATAGCAAGTTGTTTCTTATCGTGCTTATTAAAATAGACATAGAAAAAACGTGAGACGACAGCCAAGGATAGGGAGCAATGGAAATCTCTGGTCTCAACCTTATGTGCCACTTAGGCACGACGAGGATCATTCACATACAGTGTTCAAAATGTCCTGTTCAGTAGCCAGGGGCTCGTGAATTTTCTAGTTGAGCTTATTGGTTCAGTCTGTCTCTAACCTGATGGGCAAATGAAGTAAGGAAATTCAAATTACAGAAATGCTGTGAGAGATGCATCCTTTAGGGAGGCTAGTAAAAATTAGTTTCACATATTTCTATTATATGATAGTAAGACTTTCCTCAAGAGGCAAGCCTGAAAATTTTTTTCTTTGCACCCTGCTTTATTACGTGGGTGTTGGTAGAGCAGGGATCTGCTGTACTTTCCAATGATATTAGTACTGTTATTTTCTCTGCAGAAAATACAGTTCAGGAGTTAAGACTATTTCATGATTCATTGAATGTGAGTTCTATGGTACATTACTGTTGTTGTATTATAGTAGATTTACATTTGAGGATTAAAACCTCTTATTCTGTCTTTTTGTGTATACCATATTTTCTCATTGAAGAGAGGAATCATAATTCTATTGTTACATGTTTCTATATGGGTTATTGACTAAGCTTGTTCAGGCAAGATGTTCAAGTTCTTTCTTTGCGTGTTTATGGACAGAGATGGAATCAAGACCTATGAACATGCAAAAAATAAAGAATGAAACCAATATTCAGGCATCTTGACTGAACAGGCTTGGTCAATAAAGGATTTATTTTATGGGTTGTTAACTCTGTGGGCAATCCCAGGCAGGCAAAACAGCTCCATCTTTTCCCACTCAGGTAGCCAATCACAGAACAGGGTTTGGTTCATCTTGCCTTCTCAGGGAGCTAGCCGGTAGCCATATAATAAAAGCCCATACTGAACGTCAGCCCTGAAGAAAACTTCATGAGACTACAGATGTAGTTAACACCACATCCACCCTGCCAAGCCTGAAATAAATTCTCCGGGTATTTTTATTATCAAACACATATGGTGTTGTTCAAAGAACATCATTATGTAACTAAGTATGCCATTCCATTGCCGAAGTGGCATAGAGAACCTGAGCTGCACTGCATGGACCATTCACCAAAAATATAATAAAATACAGTCTAGTTACATCAATAATAGTTTGCTTTATTCCTTGTTAAACACATTGTATAGGTTTGTGAGATTAAACTTAAAACTGCGTAACTTGATGGTGCTTTTAACATGCAATCCAAGCTATTTATTGCTAGGTACTCATTTCGTAACTATGTGGAGTTTATCACTGTAGACAGCACTAATTGTCCATTTGTTACCTTACATGTAAATTTGGGGGTTAGGGTCCATGTAATTTTCTTTTCCAAGACTTAGTGCTGAAGGTTTTGTTTGCATTACAGGTGAACATTCCTACTATGAACAAGAAAGCAAGCTATTCTGAAAATGCTGCTAGAGATAAGCCACATCCAGGGAAATCAGGCAGTGAGTGTGACAGTGCAAGGAAGGAAAACCTTCTTGAACATGGTGGAGACATGGAACCACCAACAGAGGGTATGATATTTCAAAAGCAAATTCTATACTATAACTGTCTGATACAACGGCGTTTGTGATATTTTTTCCTGAGAGCAATAGGATTTCAAAAAAGACCTTTAGTTTGAAAATGTCTGAAGAGACTTTCTAAACATGTTTCAAACATTTCCTGATTCCAGTGCCAAGACATGTTTCACTTAGAATAAGTGTCAGTCAAGGTTGCAATTACTCAAATTTATCAGCTACTGTAGGTATAAGAAATAGTACAGGCCCTAGTTGTTGAAAGGCTGGATAACGCTACCGACCAGATCAATCGCTATCCAGTGGATAAGTGTTAACAAAACAAAACACGCTATCTGCTGGATAGTGATTTATCCAGTGGATAGGTTGCGTTATCAGCCTGCCCCTGTTCTGTAGGAGTGAGATCGTTAAAGTTTTTGCTCTGCAGAGAGAAAGACCCTTTTAAAGATGTTTTCCCACAAATAATATTCAATAGTTCCCAGAAGTTAAAATCTTTTTGTATTCTATGAAAATTAAAAATACTTTCCAATTGTGCCAAGAATAAAAAAAATAATAAGTTAAATATCATGTTGTTACTAACTTCCATTGTCAAATATATATATTTCAGAAAATGTTATTTGTTCTTTTTTAGACATTTTCCAACCTCAAGCTCAAGCAAAGAAAAAGAAACGAAAAAAGAAAAGGGCTAGTGATAGTGTTTGTGAAAGTTTTTATGGTGAGTGCTAGCAAAGAATACCTCTCAGTTTTTGTGAAGTGCTGTTTCATGCTAGCAAAAGCAGTTACAGTTAGTGAGTTCATACATTCTAAAGGGAGGTCTGTCGTACAATGTATTTTATTTTATAAAAGCATTAACAAATAATAATAATAATAATTATAATTATAATATAAATAATATAAATATTAAATTTATTAATGTATTTGTTATTCTCCCAAGATATATACAAGGTACTGGATGATGTTCTAGGGCAGGGAGCTCATACGACAGTGAAAAGTTGTGTCAACCTTGCTACAAACCAGGAGTATGCTGTCAAGGTTAAGAATTATTTTTTTGTTGTCATCCCTTATAATAATAACGTGACTTTCATTTGGAGTTCTTACAAAAATTATGCTAATTATTAAATATTATGTTGCTCTGAAAAATATCCCGGTGACAATTTGAGTTCAGCCTTGTGTTTTCCTTTAAAGCCTCTGGCTCTTGAAATCCTTCCTCCTTAGAATTGCCATTGGCCTTTGAAGTTGGTATAATTATTTTTTAGTACCATGTAACATTGCTATCATCTCAGCTCGGGAGTATCATTGAGTCTTTGGAAAGAGAATGTCAAGAAGTTTTCAAATGTAGTGGGCACAAGGACAGTTAATCACATATCTCATTTACTTAAAAGTATCAGTTGAAAATATCTTGAGAACAGTCAACCAATATTGTGCAGTTCTCAGGCCTTCCATAAAACCCTCTAACAGTGCCATGTTCTGAGGCTAAATCTTGTGATCATTCATTCAACAGATTATTGAGAAGTCTGAAAATGTTGATAGAAAATGTGTGCTCAACGAAATAGAGTTACTCTACCAATGCCGCGGACACAAGTAAATATCTTTTGCTTTAACAAAAACCTCTAGTTCCAGTTTTCAGAGAAAAGCACTCATTGTTGAGTTTGCTCTTTAGTCAAGGTGTAACTCCTACTAACTACATTGTATGATAAACTAGCCCTCACTAACCGCCAGAATTTCTCATTAGAGCTATTAAATTTAATTAGATAATTTAAATTTCAATTTATACTAAGAATAGTTACGGTACTTCAGTCTGTAATTAGAAATCCACTAAACTTTTCCCCAGATGCAAGGACAGAACCCGCTAGTCTGACTAATATCCAGTCCACAATATTCTTCGTGTGCATAATTTCTTTCTTCAGAAGTTTTACTGTTAACTATCAATTTTTTTATGCTTTCTCAGGAATATTATTGACTGTATTGAATATTTTGAAGACAGCCATAGGTGAGTAATAATTATTTTTTTTTTCTTTTTAATTGATCAATGTGCAAGGAAACTTTTAACCAGCTACTGTCAATTCTTGTTTATAGGTGACTGACATAACTTTTTTAATCTCCTTATGTTGTTCCTGCTCTTAGGTTTTATCTGATATTTGAAAAGATGAGAGGAGGTAACAACGTTTTATTACTTAACAGCTCTTTAATAATCATATGTGATTATCTGGGTGAGGATCAAAGATCCAAGATCTTGGATCATCATACACCAAGGGAGTTGCTGACTCCTTGCACCCAGAGTGTATTCTTCTGTTCATTTGATGCACTATGATCTCGGTGATGTTGAATGATTGCATTTTCAAATTTATTCTTGTACACAATTTTTATTTTAGGTTACTGTATTATACATAGCCTGTAATGAAACAAACTTTACTACATTTGCTTCAAATATTTGGCTTGCCATAAGGTGATAATTTTGTACTGAGAATAATAATGTCAATTCTAGGGCCACTTCTAAAATATATTGAAAAGAAAAAAGTTTTCACAGAGAAAGAAGCAAGCCTTGTTGTGAAGGATATAGTATCTGCACTGGATTTTCTCCATAAAAAAGGTACAGTTATATGTTCAACAAAGTATTTACTGTCTCTCTTGAATTACAAGATGTTTAGCCCATTTTGTTGGCATAGTGCTAATGTGATTGTACCCTAATGTGATTGTTGTCTTTTTCATAGCTTCTTTCAGGCATTTAATTAGTCAAGGGCATAAATAGGGGTTTTTTATTATGCAAACTTCCATAGAACCACAGACTGCTTTAAATTAATTTCTCCTACAAACCAAAACCACCCTCTCATAGTAGGATGATTATCATCATAACCGATCTTTAAGAGTACAAAACAAATTCTTTATGATGTGTTAATATTGTATTTCTCCCCCCAAAGACTGCAAGATCTCATAAACAGAGCAAATTGTTTTAGCTCTAATGAGAACCTGGAGGACAAAATGTTGTGATGTCTGTTGGGCTGTTCACAAACACAAAGATTGCTCAGGATGTTTGAATAACCCCCATGAAAACAGGCAAAAACTGAAAACCGTGACCTTAATTTACACTATTCTGTTAATCCGCCCGATAATTGTGTTCAATGTACCTGCAAAGCTCCAGTGTATAGTAGGCACTCTTAGTTACATATAGGATGTTGTGACATAGCATGAAAACTGGAATAATAGCGGAGAAATGTACAAAGCCCCAATTTAGCCCTGTGCCCCAACTACCGGTAACTAAATACCTGAATAGGCTAACTGGTTCACTAATGAAAATACATTTTATGTTTCCAGGAATAGCTCATCGAGACTTGAAGCCAGAGAATATACTTTGTGCTTGTGAAAATCAGGTTAGCTAACTAATCCTGTAAAAAAATATGTGACTAACTAATCAGTTCATGAACAACCACTATCAAGTTTTTATAATACTTAACTTGTTTTTCAAAATTACTTTTTTAATACTGTTGATAGTTTGTACAATTAAGAAGAACTAGAAAACCTTATTCAAACAGCTTCCAGCCATCTACACATCTCAATTTATTATAGCCTGCGAGCATTCTTCGTCATTATCTTGTGCAATATTTTGGACATACAGATTAATTAATTTTTTTCCTTAGATATCTCCAGTCAAGATTTGTGATTTCGACCTGGCTAGTGGGCTTTATGGCCTCAGTGCTGCAGTAACAACACCAGAACTGCAAACACCAGTAAATATTGCTACCTTATTTTGTGTGTATTCTGTGGGATGATTATCCAGGTGCTGGTACGGTCATTGTGTTGTTCACGAGTTTAACACCTTTTACCACTTTTAACACTTTTACATGCACACTCCCAAGTAATATGATATTGCTGGATGGAGTCACACTTTCACGGTGATATTTAAAAGGTTTTTTATGACAGCTGTATATAAACAGAAAGTCACTAGGTTGGAATGGCAAAAAATTAAATTTGCCCAAAATTGACTAAGATGGGGTTCATAACAATATTGGCCACAGAATAGGCTATAGTGGGGTTAGGGTTCTGAGACACCAGCTTCACGTACCCAGCAAATATTGACCCAACTACCCCTTACACATTGGAGCAAACAAATGAATATCCATAGTGGACGCAATCTCCGCTGCCCTGGTCCACTTACAAGAGGTGTAGGCACAACATAGACTACATTTTCTATAAAAAAAGGCCAGAAACATAATGGAGTGTCTGATAAATAAGTGAAGTGAAGTACGAAATGTCCTATAGGTAAAATTTCTGTTGTAAAAAATTTTGACATCCACTGTCCTCTTCTGTCTAGTCTTTCAACCTGCTTATTTCCTTTTAACGTGTGTCCTTTGCTGTAGGTTGGCTCAGCTGAGTATATGGCTCCTGAGGTAGTGGATGCTTTTAAGACTCAGGCTACAACGTATGACAAAAGATGTGATTTGTGGAGTCTTGGAGTGATTCTGTAAGTCAGGCTAAATCCCTTTAGTTGTTACAGTATATCTTTATTTTAATGCAATTTTTGAGAACCTGGAGAAAGTAGATTTCCATTTTTCTTTTACAGTTACATCATGTTATCTGGGCATCCTCCATTTTATGGCAAGTGTGGCACAGACTGTGGATGGGAAAGAGGAGAAAACTGCAAATCGTGTCAGGTAAATCCTTGTCAAGAAGCAAGCCTTGTTATCATTTATGTTGACTGGCATTCAAAGGCTTAGGAGACGGGAAAACTAGAAGTGCAAAGCGCGATCGGAGGGGGGGGGGAGGGATTGTCATATGTGGTTCCCTTCTCTCTCTTGCACTTCTAGTTTCTCCCTCTCCCTTCCCTCTGAATGCCTGCTACGCAGACCATGTCAACATGTTTCATGGTTTCAAATGCGGTTTTACAAGATTGCAACATTACCAATACTTTTTTGAATTGTGTTTTTGATATTAAACTAGGAGATGCTTATGAAGAGGATACAGGAGGGGCAGTATGATTTTCCAGCAAAGGTAAGGCAACTGTCATCAGTTGAAAGGAAACTTTTTTTTTTGAAAGGAAACTTATAAAAGCTGTCATCGATTGCGCCCTTTTACAGACGTAACTTTCGGAAAACTTGTGAAACTGTTGTAACCTTTCCAAACAACGGAAACCGCCAAGTTTGGAAATGGAAACTGGGACATTTGATGGGGGACTGTCTGAGAAAATTGATTAGTTAGAAAGAATGTACCTTCCCTGAAATACGTGTCTAATGGGTTCACAAATCAATTAGGAGGGATAGAGGAGAGATATGTTTTTAACTGTCTAAATTAACACCCCGCGAGTTCTAAATAGCTGAGATGGGATTTGAAAGGGACAAATAATAGAAGAAAAAAAACTACTTTTCTACTTTTCCTCTTCCAGGAATGGGATGGCATTTCGTCAGAAGCCAAGGACCTTATATCACACTTGTTGGTGCGGGATGCAACGAAAAGATACACAACAGAGACGATACTTCAACATCCTTGGATAGAGGAGGTAACGGTCTAGTTTATGTCATTTTCTGTCGTTTTCATTTTTTTTCTTGTTTCTCTTATGTGACTGTTATATGTTGTTATTTTTTGCAGGCAAGCAACACTCCCCTCCCCACCCCCACCCTGTTAACCAGGTAAGTTATATTTCATCATGTTAACACTACTACTAGTCTGAAATACGTTTCTTTCTACTAGTGACCCCACTAGTCTCCTTCGCAGCCGATATTAGAGTAGTCACGCAACGCTTCTAAACGCTTTGGGGGAGAAGCGTTGCGTGACGATTCTAATAACGGCTAACTAAGAACCCTGCAAACTGAACCTTTCTTACTATACATTCTTAAAGAAGATATATAGGAGGCTTTGCTCTCAGGGTAGTGAAAAAAAAAAACTGGAATGAATTTCTCTTGTTTTCTCTTCAGGAATATGAACACAAACACTCTACAAGAGTTTGCAGCTGAGGCAGTAGCCATGAACAGAATGTTTTCTGAAGCATCAGCGATTGATCAACCTGAAGGTCATGAAGAATTTCAGAGAAATATCAAACCACGGTTGCTGGGACTTTCGCCACCTTCAAACTCTGTCTTGGCGAGGCGGCGAGCTGCGTCCTCAAAATCTCATTCGGCAAATCCACAAAATAAAGATGTGGACAAAAATGAACTTTAGCTTGCAAGGGCCAATATGTTTAAAACTTTCCTGGGAGAGAGAATCATATTTTTTATGGAAATCACCGAGAATTGCCGATAAATAGAAACTCCTTTAGGGTGGCTTTCACTTTTAAGTCGAAAGTAGTTCGCATTTGCTTTGGTTTTACGTTATTACGCTAAGTGTTTGGCTTTTTTTTTTATCCAATCAGAATTACAACCAAAACCAATCGTGACCGCTGTCACACGTTTTCCCGCGCTTTCCGACAGCTACGTGTAATTACTTCAAGTTTTGATTGGTTGACGGTAGTGTCTGCTTTCTTTTCTGATTGGCTACAGTGATTGCTTTGGTTTTAGTTCTACCATGCCCAATGAAAACTGTTTTAAATGCAAATTGCGAAGTCCTCAATTGAATGTTGTTCATATACTTACATCGTATTAGATGTTATGTATCGCTGTATATTTTTACTCGTTGTCACGGGCTCGTCAAAATAAGAGAAAATACGGCACAACTCGTAAACATATTCACCGGTACTACACACCAAAACATCTAATAAGATATATTTATTAAGAATTTCTATAGCTAAAAAAAGTTTGCCAATTTATCGCAAAACGACCACAACTTTTGTGGTACTTGGTTAGTGGATTGTAAATTTTTCGGTAGGTTATTTTAAATACCTTTTAATGGTTTGTACAGAAATACAAATAACAAATGGTCTTTTATCAAAGTATTTTTAGTCGGAAACGTTTTTTGAGCCCCTGTGCAATGTATTGGTAAGGATTTCTTCAGTCGTTTTTTCGTTGGAAACCTATGAAAGGTGAAAAATGGAGCGTTAATCTGTACGCTGCTGTTGTAGGAAGTCACTAGTCAACCTTACGAAAACAATGAAGACTTAGTATGATATGATGACAATAAAGTGATAAAACTTTTTTCATCAGCTGCTTTTATGACAAAATGCCGGATATGAGCCCTGGGCTTGCACGTCTGTGGTCTAGTACTGGGTGGCCGGTTCCCAGGGGCAAGGGGGATAGTCGAGCCTGAAAAGGAGGCTGTTGCGTGCATTTGTAAGACCCGATTCTTAAATCAATACCTCGATTCAGACCTGCCTTATAATTAGTTCACTAGTTCATATCGATGTTAAAGGGATTTAAAGGGTTTTTGCCGATAGTCTTATGATAAAGCAGTGGCTCAGAGCGAATTGTTGAGCAAATTTATCGTTTTCAAATATCGTAACTTTTAAATAAGTAAGTTTTAAAAGCACCATTCTCGTCCCCAGAGCCTCCGTTTCTTTTGGTCACGTGGTCGGAGAAACGTCAACGACATTTTTAGACGAGTAGCACTGGGGACGAGAATGGTAACACCTGAAGGAGGAATCTTCACAATGCACTGCGCAGTCTCTGTCACTTAAACATCCGCGGGGAAAAAGGTAAACGAACAGACTGAGAGGTGAGTGGTTTCACGGCTCGACCTTTCTCCGCGTTCGTTTGCGTTTGCTCCCTCGCGGATCTTCGCGCAGAAGCAAAACTGCTCATAGTCTATGATTACAAGAGGGGAGTCCTTTATGAAACTCGGGCAAATTCTGCCACAAAGGTAACGAAAAGCTTAGAACGTTGCAGATAGTTTTGCTTGCATTTTTCAAGCCTCAGTTGAATTTCTTGAACTGAACTTTTAATTAGGGGACAGTAAACGACCAAATAGTAAGGAAAGGAAGAAGTAAACTCTTAAAAAAACTAAGAAAGTGTAGGATATCCTATGACGTCTTTAAAGCAAGAAAACGAACTCAAAGTAACCTCACAGTCCTTGCCTTTATTTCCCAACTTTCAATTCACTTTTTACACTTCTTTTCAGCGTTTCTGAAAGTTAGGTAATACATTTGTGCTCTCGTCTACCACAAACATATTCGGCAAGTTCATAAATCAGACCAAATCATTACATAAGTTACATTCGTTTTTTGTCCCTTTTTAAGACGAAAACTTCGATGAGGAATAAGTAAAAACCCGCCGAACACGTAGAAATATAATTAACACTAAATAAAGTCTTACTTCGATAAGAAAACACAAGTCAAACACAAGGCAATGACTTAATTTATGACTTAAAGAATGGCGTAAAAGACACAGAGTATAAGCTCTTTAAAATCAACTTTTTCAGGCAAACTTGAACACAATCGATTTTTTTTTTCTGAAGGAGAAGTCTCAGAATTGATTGTGTGAATGTTAATAATCAGTCATACAAGGGGAAATTGTAAGATGTCCACCACATTGGTATACGTAAGAACACTCGGAAAACCATATGCTGCTTTCTGAATTCACCAGGGCGAAGATTTACCGAGAACGGCAATTGCTTCCGAGACTGT
>OMLO01005578.1_pt1 | contig 10581 bp, 3 predicted proteins | sample 1674811 | NCBI WGS metagenome assembly OMLO01 (sample SAMN06265003, study PRJEB25207) | coral metagenome | isolation source: Coral host | place: Mexico:La Bocana,Puerto Morelos, Mexico | collected 2008-11-13
TCCGGGCGCCGGCCACTGCCAAGGCGAGCCGTGTCCTTGCCGGAGGCCTTCGGTTGGTAACCGAAGGTTATAGTGGCTTGCCGCCCCTGCCGCCGACCAGCTCGGGGTCACCTCGGGGTCACCTCGGGGTCACCTCGGGGTCACCTCGGGGTCACCAAAGCCTATGTAATTTACGGTGTTTTTTGCGCATGGCGTTAAAAAACGTCGCGTTTTACGGTGTTTCGGGCCCTTCGGTGTTTCAGACTTTTATTTTGGCGCTATCAAAAAACCACGCGTTTTACGTGGTTTTGGGGTTCAGGGGGGCCCCGGAACGCAAAAATGACCTGTTGAAGGTGTTTTAACATAGTTCGGCGAAATTTGTCGACACGGTGGGGCAACATAGGGCCAAGATAGGGCCAACATAGGGGCAAGATAGGGCCAACTTAGGCCTACATAGGGCCAACTTACGGCTGACCTGGCGCAACATACGGCTAACGTAGGCGAACATAGGGCCAACATAGGGCCGACCTGGGCCAACATAGGGGCTAGGGGCAAGATAGGTCAAACATAGGGCCGAGATAGGGCCAACAAAGGCTAACATGAGATAACATAAGACCAAGACAGGGCTAGCGCAGGCAAAGCGGGAGCCAAAATAGTGCTAACATAGGCCGACATAGGCGAACGTAGGGCCAACATAGGCGAACATAGAGCCTCTCCCCTTCCCCTTCGGCCGCCGCCCGGCTGTTAGGCGTCAGCCTCTAAATCCATGTGAAGAGTTTGCCGACGACCTGCGCCAATTGTCCGGGCAGTACAGTTTCCGACATAAGGTCATGTTACAGTGGATTTAGTTTGAAGTTACCATGCCTTGTTTCCCCCAATGCCGTCAGATATATTGAGCAAACTTGGCTTCACAGGTTGCCGAAATCGAAAGACATCCACCAGAAATGAACAGGAAAATCGATTTGAACCTGCGGAAGAAGATGCACCCTCGTTTTTCAAAACTAAAAGCAGTGGAGTAGTGAATCAGGATGGAATAGTTCTTTCCTGTGACTCTAAGGTTGCTACCAACTAGGGTGGCTGAACAAAGCCTGTGATGGTTTTGGCTCAAGAAAAAAGGACCGCAGTGCGACTCAGTGCAGCATGGGTTATGAGCCCAAAGTTGCGTAGCTGTGCTTGCTAGACATGGCGAGTGGTCAACCAGCTGAAGGAAGCCAACCAGCTGCAAGTGCGGAAACTGGTGGTGCTTTGGAGTCAGTTAGCACTTTCGTGTCTGGGTTTGAAACGGGCACTGGGAACATGAGCGGTCAAGTTGGAAATGGTAGTCAACAGGGGACTGGGGATCTGTTCAATATGCCCCCCATAGAACCTCTGAATTTGACTGCTTTGGGAAAAGGAGAATCTAGCGAAGTCCCGGGGTTAAGAAGGGTAGTTGTCAGTGAGGGTAGCGAGGAATTGATGCCGGATCAGGGTGCACTGGCTGGGCCAGTGGGTGGTTTGGCTACGGTAACTCCCCCCCAAGGACAACCAATCACTTACGGGCCGATGGGTGGATATCCTTTTCCTATGGGGCATCCTGCTTTTCCTCAGGGTGGCATGGAGTTTCCCCATAATTTTGATCCACAAGGTATGATGATGCCCCCAGTTCCCCCTGCATTAGGATGGTATGGCACCCCGATGCTGAATAGACCTATGGGGATAGGAGCTGGTGGAAATGGTGTAAATCCTTTTTGGACTCCGGGCACTCAAGCGAGGGCCAATCAGGGAATGGAAAACCAGCCCTCAGGGGCTCGACGTGTCTTGGAGGGTTCCTTTAACCAAGTAGGTGAAGGAATGAATTCTGGGATGCATCGTCAAGAAAATGGCGATACGGAAAGACGAAATGGTTTGGAAAATGAAAATGGAAATCCCCCTGTTGGTGACCCTTTGTCTTGGTTTAGAGGTCAGGTCAATAGCGGGCAAAAAGACTTGGCGGGAGTTGTCACAGATCCTGTTGAGTTGTTTAGGATTAGGTGCCTTAGAGAAGCAGAACAAAAGTTCACCCGTGGAATGGAACAGATGATGAACGATCAAAGAATGAGAAGACAAGATGATGGGGTAGGATCATTTAGGACTGCTCCTTCGGAAAACCCCCCAAATGAACTTAGGGACAAGAGTGAACAGGGTGTTGGTTTCCCACAAGGGCCTCCCGGACTCCCCCAAATGCAGATGAATCAGCCCCCAAAAGGAAATGGATTGCTTGGGTCACAGGGTGATGGACAAGCCCCTAAACCTCAAGGGAACCTTACGGGAAACAGTGCTCATTTGGGTGAAGTTTCTGGGGAAACCCTCCGAACGTTGGAACTTCCACCCCTAACCTCGGAATTTTCTCCGATAGCGTTTGGGGATTGGCTGGCTGTGGTGGATCCCATGATGGCTGATATCAGCTATAGTAGTGGAACTTGGTGGGAGCAAATTTTGGGGGCTGTGAAAACAGCCTATGATTCTTGGCTGAAAGAAACGCCTCTTGGAAGATTGAAATTGCAGGTGGATGTTCCACCTAGTGCCTTGGCGTGGCCACGGACAGAGAAACGTGCCGTCACGATGTTGCTTCAAGTGGTGCCGGAAAAAATCCGATTAGAACTGGTATCTTCCCGAAAAATGACTACCCCCCAAATCATGTTTAGACTGTATTGTCTTTACCAACCGGGTGGCCAGGCTGAAAGGGCGGATTTGTTGAAAAGGTTGACTGATTTTCAATTGGTTGGGCAACCCACTGACTTTGCTGGAGAAATTAGACAGTGGATTCGTTGGTTGAGTAGGTGCGAAGAGTTAGGACTTGTTCTTCCCGATCCCATGGTTTTGGCGAGTGTTCTGAATCGAAGTAGTGATGTGCTTGCAAAAATGGATACCCAAACAGGTTTCAGGTTGGCTTCGGTTCGTCAGGAGTTGCATTTAGATAACCAGCCTAACCTTAGGGACGTGAAGTTGTTCTCAGAGTTCCTGCTTGCGGAAGCCGAAGACATGTCGATAAATCAAGCCCCCAAGAGTCAAAACCCCCCTCAGGGTCAATCCAAACCCGCTGTCAAGATGTTGAATACGGGAGATGGCGGTTTCGGGGGAGGTGGTGAAGGAAAGGGCTTGGCTCCGGTCAACGCCGCGTGTGTTTCTTCTAAAAACCCCTGTAGGTTTTGGATGAGTGACGAGGGTTGCAAAAAGGGAGACAAATGTCGATATGTTCATACGGTTTTGGACCCGAAGGAAAATCGGTGTTTCAACTGTTCCGCATTAGGCCATGGAAAGAGGGAATGTCCAGTTTTGGGAAAGAAGAAAATGGCTAAGACCCAAAATCCCCAAGAGAAACCCCCAAGAGAAGGAGACAAGGGAAAGGGAAAGGGTTCTAAACCGGAAACGGAAAAACCAAATGCTGGAAAAGACAAGGATGGCAATCCAACAGAACCGGGAACCACTGGGAATAGGCCGGAAGGGACAGCTACGGGGTCAACCCAACAAGATGGTTTGGGGATGTTGTTGCAAGAGGCTTCATCGCTTATGAAGGCGTTAAGGCCGAAAATCAAGACTTTGTCCCTCAAACAACCCCACTGTTGCAAGGCTAAAGCCCAAGAAATCTCGACAGGTCTGCTAGATGGAGGGGCGACAAACGCCCTAAGGACCGGGACTGCTAAGGAAATCAGCAACGCAATGCTGGTCACGGTAGAACTGGCGGCAGGCTGCACACAGCTCTATCAAGATCCAATCACGGGAACCTTGCTCGCAACGAGTGAAGTTGAACCGATAGTCCCTTTGCGGGGACTAGTGTCTCTTGGATACCGAATCAAATGGGATGGAAAGGGTTGCACCATATATCATCCTAGGGATGGAAAACTTCAATGTTGGTTGCGAAATGGATGCCCTGTAGTTAAAGAAGTTCATGCCCTGAAACTTATCCATGAAATTGAGGAATTGGAAAAGGAAAAACATGTAGGCCCCAAGATTGCGGCGGGTGTGGTGAAAGAAGAAACCCGAAAATGGTGGGAAACTAACTACCCCCAAGTTCCTCAAGATGTGGTGGACTACATGGCGGGGCAACATGATCAGTGTCCTGAAGGGTCTGAGTTGCCATGGAACAGACATGTGAGACGAAGACTTCAAAGGGCTAAAGGAATTGTGATCCATCTTTTTGCGGGAGAAAATCCTGGGTGGTGGAGAAAGGGTTGGCCTGAAGGGATTGAATGTTTGACCATAGACCCCAAGGAAAACCCCAAACAAGACTTGCACAATCCGGCAGTTTGGGCTTATGTGATCCATTTGGTGAAAACTAAAAGAATTTTGGGGATCATTGGTGGGCCACCCTGTCGTTCGGTCAGTAGGCTTAGACATAACCCCCCAGGACCAAGACCCGTTAGAGATCGGGACACTTATCGGTTTGGGTTTGAAAACTTGACGGATTCAGAAAAACGGCTGGTGGATGGGGACAGTGCCTTGGTGTTGAAACAGCTTGCACTTTTTCAATTGGCGGAAGAAAATCAATCCCCCCAAGAAAAGGTGTCAATTGGCTTTTTGATGGAATCCCCTGAAGACCCGGCTAAGTATGATCCGATGGCGTCGAACTATCCCTCTTTTTGGAGTTGGAAGGAGGTACAGCAATTCAAAGAAAAATATGGAATGCAGATCATTTCCTTTGATCAGGGTAGTTATGGGCATCCCCGAAGAAAACCCACTTCTTGTTTGGTGAATCTTTCCCCCATGTTGGAATTTCAGGGTGTGAGATGTGAAGAAAAGATGGGTTTAAAACTTGAAAAAGATTTAGGGGATCGTTTTGCTCAGACTGCTGCTTGGTCAACATGGGCGCCGGGGTTGAAGGAAGCAGTGAAAGCCTCTTTGGTGATGTTGATGGAAGAACAGGGTTTGGGAAAACCTCGCCTCCAAAAGGTTTTGAATAGGGAAGGTTGGAAAACCCACATACTTCAGGGTCATCGTCCGTTCCGTCGAGACTGTAGAGCCTGTATTCTTGATATGGCTAATGGACCCCCGCATAGGAGAAGAACACATGGCGGTAGTTCGGCTTGGTCAATGGGTGTTGATGTTGTTCAGTTTGTGAAAACAAAAGATGAGGTGACAGGTCTTGACGCTAGGTATGCTGTAGTGGCTACTGCCTTAGTACCTGTCTTTGAAACTGATAGCACAGATCCAACCGATACTGATTGTGTAGAAGTTCCAAATTGGGGGGAGGGTCTGACTGAAGAAGAATTGGCGTTGGAACCCCCCGAAGCTGAAGTTGTTGGGAGTGACCCCCTAAAGGAACCAGTTGGGGAAGGTGATGGTGCTGAGCCTAAACGAGCAAAACAAAAGGGTTCGGATTCAGGCGGTGAGGAACCCCCAGGGCAAGACCAAATAAAGGGTAGTTCTGAATTGGATGAAGAAACCCCCTCAATTTTGGGAAACATCGAAGCTTGTAGTCGACCATTGAAACTGAAACATGTCACCCTGACCCAACCGGTGGCTTCCCGTCAAACCTCTGAAGTCTTGGCTGCATTATCGGTTTTGTTGGTGAAACTGCGGTCTATGGGCATTCATATTCAACGGTTGCATGGGGATAGGGCAAAGGAACTATTGAGTCGACAAGTGCAGGCTTGGTGTACCAAACATAATCTGATTTGCACTTTGGGGGGAGGAGACGACCCCGCAAATAACGGTCATGTGGAATCAGAAATAGGACAATTGAAAAAACGGTTGCGGTTCACCCTTCGTCAAGCAGGTCAAGAGGCAGAATGTTGGCCCATGGCTCTTAGGTATGTTACGGAAGAAAGAATGCGTAACCAATTAGAGTCTTTAGGAGTAGACATGCCTCCCATGGTTCCCTATTATGCTTCGGTCGTGGTGAAACGAAAACGATGGCATGACGCAGGGGTGCTGGCGCCACCCTATGTTGAGGGTAAATTGATATCCCCAAGCCCCACAATGTTTAATGGATGGGTGGTTCGGTCTCAAGAGGGTCGAGTTTTGCACGTTAGAGAAGCATTGTTGCCTGATCCGGTTGGGGAAGAGGTTGCGTTGGAACTTCAAGAGATGGAAAAACCCCTTTTGGAATTTGAAGAACCCCCCAAGCGTAGGATCCATGGAAAACAACGACCAAGTGACATGCCCCGAATCATGATCCCTCCCTCGCCTGACAATCACCATCCTTTACCGGGTGTCGACGATGCGGACTATTCTCCCACAACTGTGGCGGATGCTGATGACTCTCCACGGTTGTTTTCGATGGAACCGAAGATGCTCTTCGGGGGGGAGACGCTTGGCAAGGAAAATGGTGAAAAGGGAATGGAAACGAAAAAATTCCGTGATATCAACACCAGTGATTTGATACAACGGAACAAAGTCAAGGAAAAGGGTGAAGTGGAAACGGAAACAGAAACAAAAGAAACGCAAACAAAAACCGGAAAAGAAACGGAAACGGAAAATGGGGGCAAAAAGGGAGTGGTGAGACTGTGTAAAATCGAGGAATTAGAAAAGATTTGGTCCCTTTTTCATCAAGGTGTTGTGAATGAACTTGGTGAAACCCTGAAATTGGTCCCCCTGGATGAAAATGAGGGTCGGAGTTTGGGGAGAGTGGTTCAAGGGTTGCAAGAAAGTAGGGAAGCACTCGAAAAAGGACTTGAAGAACTGAAAAGAGTGGGAACAGCGTGGAACAACCATCGGTGTTTGGTTAGGAGTCGGCTTTGCGCATTAGGTGTAAGTGAATCTAATGACAAATCAAGTGAAGAAGCCGGAATTCCCAATCAACCTGAAGCTGACGTGTTGCAGACTGTGACTATGTCTTTGAATGATGTTCGCAAAAACTTGTCGGATTGGGTAGCCCCTATGAAGGAAGAGTACAACAGTTTGATCCACTCCACTCAAGCGGTCACCCCAGTTTCAGTGGATCAATTGGACCCCAACAATGTTGAGTTTGTTCCGGGTAAATTGGTTTGCGTTGTCAAAGCAGGGCCTAATGGGGGTAAGAGAAAGTGTAGGGGTGTTATTTGTGGGAATATGATGGAAGAAGACCCCTCACCAATTGGAGTGTATGCATCTGGTGCTGACGGTACGTTGATCCGAACGGTGCTCCGGCACTCGGTTTTGAAGGGTTGGGGTTGCACTGTTACGGACATTAAAACCGCGTTTTTTGCTGGCTCCCCGAATTTCATCCCCCCAACAAAGATCTGTTGTGGTGGTTCCCCCAAGAGTGTTGGTTGAAGCGGGTGTTTGTACGGCATCAGAGAGGTGGGTAGTGAACAAGGCACTTTATGGCCTGCCTTCTAGCCCGGCCTGTTGGGCAGTTCATCGTGACAACACTCTTAGGAACTTTAGTTGGCAAGATTTTACTTTGGGGATGAAGTGTAGGATGAGACAAACCCCCGAAGGGAACTTGTGGGAAGTCGTGGGAACTTCAGAAAAAGGCGAATCTGTTGTAGGTCACGTGTTGGTCTATGTTGATGACATGATGGTTTTGGGCAGTGATTCGGTTAGAAATGGATTCATGAAACGAATGACTGAAGAATGGAAATGTACCCCGGGGGAATCTGTGAATACTGATGGTTGGGTTCGGTTTAGTGGATTTGAATTGCAGAGGGGTTTGGACGGTGTTTCCTTGAAGGTTAGTCAAGTGTCGTACGTTCGAGAGTTGTTGAAACGGCATGAAACGAAAACGGAAAAACAAACACCGATGCCGAAGTGGGACACTGAACAACCCCCTGAAGAAGATATATCACCCTCTCAAATCAAAGCTGCTCAGGGGATAACTGGTGAGCTCTTATGGGCGGCAGGGAGGACGAGACCAGACATCAGTTTTGTGGTTTCCATCATGGGGCAACAAGTTACCAAAAGACCGAAATGGGTTATGCAGTTAGGTGAACATGTTTTGGGGCCTTCTGGGGACTAGTGATCACTGTTTGCATTATAAGCCTGAGGTTGCGGGTCATGGACCGGAAGGTTCGTTGCAAATCCCCCGTCATGAAGACCTTATTGAAGCCTTTTCTGACATTTCATTCGCCCCAAATGGAAATAGAAGTTACCAAACTATTGCGGTTACTTTTGCTGGGGCTCCGGTCCAGTGGGAAGCCAATAGACAGGCGTTTTGTACCATGTCCACAGCAGAATCAGAGCTGATGGCATCTTTGGAAGCGGTAACAATGATCCAATCAGTGGAAGCCCTTTTGCAAGTTATGTACCCCAAAAAATGTTTTGAGAAAGTCGTATATGGCGACAACCAAAGCGCCATTAGTATCTTGGAAAAACCCGACGGACCTTGGCGTACGCGCCATTTGCGACTAAGGGCGAATGTTCTACGAGAGAAACTAAGGAACACTGAGGACCGTTGGAGTGTGCGCCATCAAAAAGGCGTAGACCTGATTGCTGATCTTCTCACGAAGCCTATCTGTCAGCTTGGAGCTTGGAAGCGATTCTGGCGTTTCATGGAGTTCTATGTGGAGCCGAAGCATGGATGCGAAGCAGCGGCGATCGATGAGAAGGAGATCAAGGCTGACGGGTCGCGTTTGGACAATGGTGCAGTGAGGGTTGGATCGTTTGGGCCCATTCGTGAGAAACTTGCGAAGGTGGGTTTGTTGATGGGAATTTTAAGCCAAGTCCCAAATGAATTGTCTGCCGAAGGGTGGACAAAAACAACGAAGGAGTTGCTCATGTTCGTTTTTGCAGTCATATTCCTAGCCTTAGTTGTACAGTGGAAGTACAGCAGTGGAGGGATCACGAAGGATGATTCGTTGGTCTCACAAAAGAAATGTGTAGGATGGTTGGGATCAAGGATTGGAAAAACAACAGAGGAAAAGAAAGAAGAACAGAATGAAAAACAAGAAAAAGAAATTGAACAAGAACAAGAAGTGAAGGATAGTCCAAGGGAAAATGAACCTGGACCAATTGGAAACAGATCGAGGGAAAACGAACCCGGTCTGTGGCAACAGAGAAAAACAGTGGATAAGAAAAGAGAAGAGGAAAATTCTGGACTAGGACACCCCCAAAAGTTTTGGGAACCTGTAGGGCAGGAACCCGAAAAGTTTGGGAGTGAAACCCCGGGCAGGCAGTCAGTATTCGCAAGTGGTGAAATGGAGTCTTTGAGTCCTAGCTTGGGCTTGAATCGAGTTGAAAACCACTGCCCCACGGGCTGCCCCTCGGAAAAACCCGTTCCTGTTGTTACCGCCATGGCAAAGCCTACGGACTTAGGCAAGGTGAAGATGGCGGCTTTAAGGATGACTATGGACAAGACCAAGATGAACCCTAAGGGATGTGAAGGAGCTTCAGGTTCTTCGATGGATGAAGGACAATCTCAGAAGGAGTTGTGGAACGATGACTTTTTCTGCCGAAAGCCTAGAGGTTCGAAGGATCAGTGGGTTTGCGCAAAGTTGAGTCAAGGGTGGTTGATCCGTGCACACCCCGAAAGGCGTGTGAAAACGTTCCAACCGATTCATCGGGGTGTGCCAATTAACCCCAAGGATTTGACTGGAACAAGAGTCACGGTTAGCTATGACGAGACTGGCCATCGCACGGTGTGGAGAGATGCATGGACGAATCCTACAAGGAACTTGCATGACCCCAAGCAGATTTGGACCGGATGGACATTCTTAGAGTTGGTGGAGCCTAGAGAAGATGATCTAGGTGGAAAACTTGCAAAGGATGTTGGAAAGAGCAGCGTTCAATCTGTACCCGTGTATGAGCAGGAGAACCAAGATGGATTTGCCGAGACCCCAGAGATGAACACCACTGGAAGTTTGGGAACTGCCGGGAAGTGTGAAGAGTCTGAGGGTTCAAAAGGGTATCGCGTCGGTACCGTGGAAGAGAAAGGAAGGTTAGTTGCCCAACAATTGCCGGTCAAGCCGAAAACGGAGAACATGGTGATCACCGAAGTGACCGATGACGACGGTAGTGAATGGGCTTTTGTTACTGACTTTGAAAAAGTCGGTTGAACGATCTATTGCGAGGGCCGTAGATCGGGGGGGAGTGCGGAAGAAGATGCACCCTCGTTTTTCAAAACTAAAAGCAGTGGAGTAGTGAATCAGGATGGAACAGTTCCTTCCTGTGACTCTAAGGATTGCTACCAGCTAGGGTGGCTGAACAAAGCCTGTGATGGATTTGGCTCAAGAAAAAAGGACCGCAGTGCGACTCAGTGCAGCATGGTTTTAAATGGTTTTGGATTCATTTGCAGCATTTTGGGCTGCTTCATTACGGTATACGTTGTTAAGTGAAGATGTGACAAAAAGAGATGCGATTTCGCATGGGTGAGGCTTGCTGTGGAGACGCATGCAGACACATGTCTACACATATACAGCTATCCCCAGCGATAGCCTTGGCGATACCTAGCGACACCCCTAGCGACGCCAGGTTTCCATAAAATAAGGCAGAGGTATTATTCTCCTACATTTTATATACCTTGAGTATCCCCTTACGAATTTCCACCACAAGACTTTGTGCTGACTACAAATGGCTAAAACCTATGAAATCTCCAATGAAAAATAATTAATGATGAGATAATATTACAAATTATATGCAGGACAACAACGACGATTTAATTTTGTTGTTTTTTTTATTTTTTTTTTTTTTTTTTTTTTTTTTTTTTTTTTTTTTTTTTTTTTTTTT
>OMLO01005579.1_pt1 | contig 10580 bp, 3 predicted proteins | sample 1674811 | NCBI WGS metagenome assembly OMLO01 (sample SAMN06265003, study PRJEB25207) | coral metagenome | isolation source: Coral host | place: Mexico:La Bocana,Puerto Morelos, Mexico | collected 2008-11-13
CAAAAGAGTTTAGCTTACCTGTTGTCAATTTATGAAAATATGCTTACTTAGCTAGAGAATCAATTTTTTCAGACTATATTGACACGTGAAAAGCAATATTTAGATATTTCATCAAAGATTTCCCAAAACTTAGCCCTCTTACCACGATGAATTATAAAACGAAATGTTACAGTTTTACAGTTTTCCTTTTCATGTTTAAAATTATTAAGCGCGAAACAAAAATGTAAATTACTTTAAAACGCTTTGCAGACTCGCAGGCGCTTGGTGCACTAGACTGGATGTAATGTGTTTGGGCTTATATCCTTGCCGATAACTGACCTAAATCTGCCCTTAAATCACTTCATTAAATCCCTAAGAGACTTCCCAATGTATCCCAGTTTCTTGTACACGTAAACTCAACGAATATGAAATTGCGAAGATTCATGAACCGATGATTTTCCGTTACGATTTGGAAACTTCAGTAGCCCCAGACATTAAATTCATTCATGGACCTTGTAATTATATGCGATGTTACTTCACTAAATTTCAGAAACATAGACGGACTTGAACATGTATCACTTACCTTAAGTAATGATCTCGGGCGATAACTGATTAAAATTTGAAACCTTCTGTTTCAACTTTAGCAAAAAAAGCTTAAACCACGTAATCCTCGACGTTTTTATTTAAATCCAGGTGTTGCGACTAAACATAACAATGTTTGACTCTAAAACTTCGAAAACCGAATTAAATTGTGGACTGTTTTGAAGAAACATGAAGGTTAACAATAGTACACTTAGGATGGCGATGGGTTTCCATAGTAACTAATGGCAACTAGTTAGCAGGTGCTTGGACCAATTTCACTCGGAGAATTAACACTCTTTTGTACAAATGTGCTTAATATTCAACATCACTGAACTTTCGATCTGTTTGAATTCTTACATTTAAAACCAAACGGCTCACCAATATATGTCTGAGGGAAGTTGCGAAGTTAACCAGTTTTACAGACACTGAGATGGTGGAGACGTTTTAAGCTTTGCCACCAGTATCGCTTTGTAATTGGAAATTCAAGTGCAAGCTGAACTTCGTTAGCAATTTTTAACGACGCTTGTCTTACAAGTCAAGAGTCGAAATAACGTAAATACGCTATATAAATAATGCGCTAGTTTTTACTATGTAAGGTCTTTTAAGAACGGTATCTCCTTAGTTAGAAGCGGGTTGCTGAGGTCCTGCTGTAGATGTTCAGAGCCATTAACAAAATAAATTGTACCTGGTACTTTATCAGTGGCGCACAGGCCTCTTCAAACAGTGAAACCAGCAAGGAATCTCGGTCGAGTCCTGCTAACATCATTTTCCGATAGACATAGACATACTTAATTATTTAACGTCAGTGGACAAGTACACACTTAGCTGTTCGCTAGTTTCCAGGTGCTCCACGATTTAAATTAGGTAATGTACAACATTATAGGAGCTTAAAAAAGGTATTTGCGTTAAGCTAATAAAAAATCACTAAAAAAAAACAAACAAAAAAAAAACCCGAGCTAAAAGCGATACAATAGTATTAAACATGAAAATCAGTTTGCCGAATCTTTCTCAAAAAGTCTTTTGAGCCAGCTGCCATGGAACGAATGTCACGAGGTAGCATATTCCAGTACTTTGCTGCATAACGCCACGACTTACTGCACCATATCTGGTAGTGTTTTCTAATCAGTCTAAGCCACAGGCAAAACTTAAACAACGTTAGGACGAAATATATTAGGTGTATCGAGTCAGTAACATGGCTAACAGAGCCATAGAATCATGGAAAACTGACGTCAATTTGTTTGTTAATAGGGGAGATATTTTTGGTGAGTTTCTTCATATCGAACATATACCTTCTCCCAAGAGCGAGTTTCCTAGCGCCAAGGCTCCACCGACTAAGAAAGCCAGGCTACCCTGGGACTCCAATTGAATTTGCATTGCAAATGAAAACTTCTTCATCTTCTCTGCACGAGGTTTTCTTCCCTCAAGAAATGTTCCCAAATGGATATCGGACCCAAACTTTTGCTGCTGGAAACTTCTGGAGGGACATAACATTCGCTCACTTATTCAAGCGCCATAAATCAGCAAGCCCCAGAAAGCGACTTCAAGATGCAAAGTGTCGTCTTTGACCATCCTCGGTACGTACAGTGCAGTGAAAACCTTTATATATAATATTGCTACTTTTGCTTACCTAAAACGGTTGTAAAAGTAGCTCACCAATTTTACAAACGCACGAGAACGCAGTTAAAATCTTAGAAAGTTTCAGTTTATAATTTTTCAATAATTTCGCCAATGCCAACTTGATTTGATGGCTTCCAGCTAGCTACATTTGTGTTATTCTTGCAACGTTAACCAGTGTTCCATAAAAACCATATACGTAGAGGCAAAATTTTTTTCGACCTTATCATATTGCTTAGGATGAGATCAGTATAGTGGCAAATAAGTTTTAAGTTCAGTGGGAAAATTGTCAGCTAATCTTACATATATGTATACAATTATTCTTATTTGGTTCTTTCAATTTCGGTACAAGTCAATTATGTCATGGAGCATGCAGTGTAGAGATAAATTATCTGCATGTGTAACCCAAAAACATTGACCCTCTGTCTACTGACCCCCACTATGGGCTGGGATTCTACATTGGTGGCCACCATATTGATCAGTACTCAGCAGCTAGGCCATGTTTTTGTGACGTCATTCGGTCCAAGAGATTTTGGCCATGGCTTTAGACAAACCTTTAACTACCACTCTAGGTTAGCACAGCCTGGCTGCAAGGTACAGTTTCAAAATGGAGACATCTAAAGTCAAATTTTGGGCTTCTCTCAAGCCAGTCTTCTTCAGGATAGCAGGCATTTTAGAGACTGAAACTTCAGTGAGTAGAAAAACTCACTGTTTACTTTGCGTAGGTGGAGAAGAAAAAGTAAACTTTTAAATGACCTTCTTGTTAAATAAAGATTTCCCTTATCAGTTGCCTAGTAGATCACTGTGGTGGCAAAATGTTGTGGGTTTCTGAAATTACATACAAGCTGTATGTCTAAAAACTGTTTTTTTTTTCTGGCAATAAAAGGAATGCCAATGACTTGGGTGACTGAATCTGACTACTAAAAATGAGCTTGAAGGTCATTTTAGCTTGTTTGCATCTGTAGTTCTACTTGGCAAATCGTGAAGCCCTGGAGCCATGGAGAATGGGTGGAACAAAATTGTGGAGGGTAAGGAGCACAAATTTTGAGGCTACCCAGAGGCTTCCTGGTCTGTGTTATATAGCCAATAGCAAAGAAAGTGGTAATTGATAAAGATAAAACTTTACTTGCACCCGAGCCTGAACCCAAGTCAGTTACATTTGCACAGTGTAGCACTGGAAATTTCAATGACTCAAGTTATCTTCTTTATTATTGTTATTCAAATTTTGGAGTGGTCTATTAAGGGGCTATGCATGGAGACCCAGTCTGTAATCTTGGCGTCCATGGACTGGAGGTCAGTGTTTTCAGGTTACCTCATCTGTATTTATGCTTCATGTTGACAGTCGGGCTTATTTTTTGTCCCGGAAAAAAGAAAAGCTTAAAGAGATCTGTCCAGCAGGGAAATACATGTGCAATAATTTGACATCTGAAGCTGTGCTGTAAAATCCAGGTGCCCTTGCAGAAATCACCACGGCCACTCTGCACTCCCTAACCAACAATCTTGTTTCACTTTAAATTTAGCGTAAATTAAATTTAGCCACATAGCTTGCAAACGGTCTCCCAGTGAGGACAGAAAACAAAACAAAGAATTTTTTTGGAGAGTAAAGCAATTGCAGCCTGGGCGTAGGAGCATGTAGACTTTGTTTTTAATTTGCCTATCTGCCGTTGGTGTTAGCCTGTAACAAAATCTGTCAATGAGGTAATAATTTAGGCCTGTCAAGAAGCTACGATTTCTATACTTGCAAGTACATGTAGTTCTAATCAAACAACCAGGCCTGGCATCATAATATCAAGGGCAACATGTTTACAGAATAATTTAAACTTTGTCCCTCAAGAGCCAATACTTGGAGACCTTAAGACAGGTATGCAAATTAGCCTAAAGAAATTATAATTGAATGTTAAACTCATCAACAATAGATGAGCTTGGGCAAGGTGCCTGGAACGATAGTGGAGCCTCGAGCACAAGAACCGAGCGCGTAGGGTAACCATGACAACCCTGTGCACAAGAGCCGAGTTGTAGGGTAACCATGACAACCCTGTGAACGGCGATAACAGAGGTATCAAACTCTGTGAAGTGACATGCAGATAACAGCAGAAAGTCCAGAAACTAGGCATTTTACCTTTTAAATAATTCTGCTAAAGCACAGTCAAAGGGCTCCACTCTTACAACAGCATAAACTAAAGTGCACGACTTCAGAAACGTGTGAACTAAAGAATGGTTGAGAGACTGAAATTAATAGAGAATGGCAAATATGATGTATCACAAACCATAGGAGTCGTGCATGGGGGTCAACACCTTTTCTTACAGATCTTTCAAATATTTGTCTCAAAGTTGTCAACAATCATCAATTTTAAGTAATCAGATCATGATACCAGAATCTGGTAATATGTAGATTTAGCCAAGCCTAAAAGCCAGAGCCCTGCTGTCATGGATTAAACATTGACAAAATGTCTACAGGCTCCCGCACTTCGTTAATGCTTGCCAACATCCTGTTCGCAGGCTATTGGCTTTGAGCATTACAACAAGAGTACCAATATATTTTTCGGCTAATTATTAAAAAATGCCTGGTGGTCTCTGGGGCTCATTTGAATTGAATAGTCAGATGACTTCTAGCTTATCCCAAATTAGTGTCTTATCTTAATATAACTTGACAATGCTGAGCTTCTTCCTCCAAAAGCATACCTTCCTTGCATTGTGCAATGATTTTAAATCGCACTATTGCATGTTCGCATATCCTCTTCTCCAAAGCTTAAGATTGTAGTCCTTTTATGATGTCATGGGCCAACTCGTTTCTCTCTTTGCTATTCCTTGGTCATGGTTGTAGAAAAGGCCAATTTTACGGACTTTGAAATTCATAGCAGCAGTGGTGATAAGATTTATATAGAGTTTTATGGTTAATGGTACTTTAATGCAATTTCAATGTTACATGTGATAACCAAGGCTGAGCTTAGATTAGATTGATTTCAATTTATTTTCAATTTTTAGATATTTGTGTTTTCACATAGTTTATTACTTGTAAATTATAGTGATGTATTGATAGTGTCTTTAACCTTTAGTTAGTTCATGACAACTCTGTAGAAATGTCATCATTAAACCGTTATTATTATTATTATAACTTCTACTTAAAATTAAATGTAAATGGCAGCTTTGTTGAGTCTCTCTGATGGCATTGAAATAGTTCATTAATTAACAGGAAAACAAGAAGCAGACAGCTAGATGTACATGTGACAAGTAAGATCGTCATCAGTAGAGGAGTCGGTTAAAGCTACGTAGATCAGGTCAGTTTATATTTCCCAGGTATTGTAGTGTTGTTTGCAAGTGTACCTACCTACGCCTGTGGATATTACTGCTCTTATTACCGGTAGTTCTAATTTTGTTAGTTAAATATACAATATGTATCAATATGTTTGTATCTCTTTAGTCTTATCAAGTCTAACATGAAACGCGTAAACACCAAAAGATCAGCGACTGGAAGGATGCGAAATACATCAGACATGGCAGGTCAGTCAAAATTTTCCTTTGTATGTAGAAGACTTATGAATCACTGACTATAAAATTTTTTAGTCACTTTGAGGAACAGGTATAGTGTGCCATTATAGGATGGAATCGAGTCTTGAGTAATCCAGCAGATTGCAGTTTTTGACAGGATTGTTGCTAAGTTGTTGTTGGCACCACAATTATTTAGAAACACATGCCTTTTTTTTGAAAAGAGTGAAGTTCTTTCTTGCAAGGATTTGTCAACTGAAAGCGGTGCTCTTCTCCTTACAACAAGTAAATAATGCTGTTGATCTAGTTGATTCTTTTAAAAAATACTTTCACTCTGATAGATTTCTTGCTGCTAAAAAGAATATTTAATCATCAAATAATAGATCCTCTTGTAAATCAGTTGTCAAGTTCTAAATTTCGGCTTATCTGGACAAAACAATGACTCTAATAAACTATGAGATGTTGGCAAATAATGATATCAAAGCTTGGTTCTCCTTGATCTTCATACACGACAGTTAATTAAAACAACAACTGAGAGATTTTAATAGGTTTTGCGGGATCCACTTAGTAATACAGCCACCAAATCTTTACCCTCTAAAAGATGGAGTCTTTGGAGTGAGATCTACTGTTAAAATCTCTGCTGAGGCTAGCACAATTTAACAAATCTCCCTCCAGGGCATTGCATAAGCAACACAAAGGAATCCATCAATTTTGATACACTTTTCAATAAACAAGATCATTAATTTACTGATCAAAATATGTTTCTTTTAATAAACGATGGCTCACTGAAATTCCCAAATGAGATACAGTTTTTTTGCTGAAGGTGTTTTACTGTGTGGTGAAAGATAAACTGGTTGGCAAATGCCAAGTGAACTGTGTCATTCGTGAGACAAAGAGAACTAGAATTCTACTTTTCTTCCTAAAATAAGGGCTAAATTTGTTAGAATATCTAGGAGTATTGCGAAGTATCCTAGTTTTGTTTGAAATCTTCGAACTGTCACCAGATTGTTTTTAGGTTGGTGGAGCAAGAGAGAGTTGATAGAGGGAGTACATCGTGTACAACACATTTATTACAAATAATAATTATTGCTGATATATACACAAAAACCTGGAAAATATTTACCTGGGTTTCTGTACACCTATTTTATAATTTTCTACACAATTTTATAAAATAACAACAGCAACAACAAGAAAAAAACACTCAAGTTTCACAGGTGCATTGTTGGTTTTTGAAGCCTGTGCTATGGTGTGCTAACCAGTCTGCTAACCAGTTTGCAAATTCAACTTTATTTCTCTCTGTCTTTGAAAAATGACGAAAATCAAGTAGAGTACCGAGATTCTCGTCTCGCGCGACGAGATTATCATAACCATAGTTACTGCAAATAATGTCGAGGTTTCCTGATCCATTAGCTCACAAACGTGATGAGAATAAAGACAATTATCAATACGGGAATTCTGAGACCAATGTATATGGCGTAGGACGAAGAAAGCTTCAGGGAAAATACAATACAAAGCTTCATATTAAATTCATCAAACATTAATTTTTTGTTTTTTCTCTCACGATTTTTCAGTGACCAGACGATTAAAGGATGATAAAGGCAAAGACAAGACACTTGGGACAAGGCATAGTATGCAAGCGACAAACGTAAGACAGATAGAGAAGTGTTTTCAAAACCAAAAACTAGGATTTTTTTCGTGGACTAAATGTTAGGATTGGCGATACTTTCCTCACAGTTTAAATAGAGCACGAAGGCTATTAAAAAAAGATGCTTTGGAAAATGATTGACACAGTTTAAGAGGTTTCATAAGAAATGTGTCGTCAGCTTTGCTTTACAAATTTTAATCCAGTTTTAATATTTTTATCTTTGTTTACGATACGAGAGCTTGGTGGATTGTGTGACTGATGCGTACGTGACTCGAGACGCTGCAACAGGGGGATTTGATTAAGGTGGGGTTCTACCTGAAGGCCGTTTTTCCGTCGCGTAACTTGGATTTAATGCGAATATCTCGTTCGCGTTTCAAGCAATCGGAAAACTGTTGATTCATCTCACGAATCTATGTTTTGCGGAGTTTTGGGGATATTTGGCAGGAGATAGTTTTTCTCAAAGGATTAGGGAAATTTAGAGAAATATGAAATGGTGTAGATTTAATGTGATTTTAAAATTGGAATTTGAAGTGAGAAATTAGTTGGACACCCAAACAGTCCCCTGACAGCGTGGGATGCTCTCGCGTTGGGGTCAACTGTTTGGTGGTGTTTCAAAAATAATTTTCTTCCATCTATCCCTTCTTTAAACTTCAAAAAATTTCACTCAAATTCAGGTGAAACCCCACCTTAAGAAATTCCTTTTGCTGTTAACTCCAGGATACCAAATTTAAGTTTGTCTGACTCAGCAATTAATTTCCTGAATTTGAATAATTTCCGTGCAAAGCTTTATTAAGTGTTTCGGAAAAGTGGCGAGTGTAACGCAACCGTACTGTAATAGTCATGTACGTTTCTATCAGATGATTCACGTAAGTCTCGCTTCGGGAGCTTGGAAAATATTGATTTTCCTTGAGAAGCAAATCTTTTTAGGAATCATGTTTAAAATCACTTTTTGATAGTTTTCTTTCACGGAGAATTTCAGAATGAATTGCCTTGTTTGTCTAATCTCTTAACCAAAAGCGACTTAAAGACTTTTCTTAAAAAAAATTAACTGTTAAGTTGAGCTGGTTTTGTACAAAATCAATTTCTCTTGTTTATTAAATGTTTTGCAAAAATTATGTTGACTGTCGAAATCTACTCATAGGATAACTCGTGTAGAAATTTTTAATTTTCCAGCCAGACGACGATTTCTTTTCGGTCAACCCTTGTTGTAGATTTTTATTTTCCCGCCAAAAGACTTAGAAAAAATACGGGCGCTTAAAATACGCATGCGCCATTTTTTTTTTTTAATTTTCTCTTCTGATATTTTTTATTAGTCTTAACTGTTATTTAGTAAATATTTCATCCACTCAATAAAAGCAATGCAACACTCAAACTTTGTTTCTTTTATTTGATATCAAGTAACTTTAATTAAATAATGACAATAAGAACTCACAAGTGCTCTTTTTAATTAGTTTATTGAAATTCAATTAATTACTTAAAAAGGTGTCATCAAAAAATTTGCCCTCTATATACTAAGACTTTTGGCGGGAAAAATGGAAAAAAATTGCACAGCGTTTCCCCTGACAACTTTTTAGACAAAAATTTTAAGAGGGTACCCCCTATGAATTTTTCCGCCAAAAAAATTAACATAACCATCTTTGAACGCAAGCTAAACGAAAAATTACATTCAGGTTCTTCATTAAACGTTTTCAAAACACTAAGATTGCGAATCCAGTACAAGATTTGCTTGCGTTCAAGATGGTAAAACCACGATGACATCACGTTCGATAAGTTGTGAATGACGGGCAGCTAGAAATCTTCATACAGAAACGGGACGAGCCATTTAAAATGTCTACAGCTGCAACGTTTCCACACAACATCGAGGAGGTGAAAACATTTCTTAATCGAAATATTTAAGAAGGTTTTTTTTTATAGCCGGTAACTTGCGTCCCAACTACATTAACTCTCTTAACTATAGCGATTCTAAAATGTCGCCACCTTCTCAACATTGCGCAAAACATTGCAGTTGTAGAAATTTTAAATGGCTTGTCTCATTTCTGTATAAAGATTTCTAGCTGCCCGTCATTCACAACATAACTATTAAACTGATGTCATCATGCAACTATTTCAAGAAGATAGCAAACGCTAACCATGAACCCGATTACTCCTGCGAAAACTTCAATCTAGTCCCAGCGTTTGAAAAATGTTAAAGCTTCCGTCACTTTGGCCGAGATGAAAAAGCAAAACGCGACAAATTATAGGCTAATTTAAAAGTCGTGTTCATGGCTTGCTTTGTTATTTTCTAGAAATTAATTCCAGCGAGGTGTAAAAGGTTAAAGTCTGGTTATCAAGCTTCAAAATGTATCCCTATACAAAATAACGTATTAGAGTCAAGTGTTGAAAATCACAGATGTAATAAGTACTTTTTGAAAAAATATCTGTCACTTGGACAATGAAGCTACAAATATTTGAAAAGCAACAAATCTTTTCGTGAATATTCTCAGTATAATTGTTATCAGTCCAAATAATAGCCTTAATATTTTAGAAAATTCAGACAATTAAATTAAAATTCTAAAACTGAATATTTCGTAGCACCAATGAACTGAAGCCAAATCAATTTTAAAAATCATAAATTGAACAAGCTTTTTTGAAAAGCGACAATACTAAGATTAGATTGATACCAGACTTCTTCCAATACATCTTCGCTGAAAATTAAAGAGGATACATTTGGTTTCTGATTGACCTTTTCACACTAACTTCTCCTCAAGAAAAACCTAAACCGAATGTTTTCCGTACATCAATGCATAAGAGAATGTCTGCCGATAAATCTAGTATTTTCACGAAACGAAAATCAATCCAGAAACCCAATCACCTCTTCCAGAATTATTTATTTTCAAGGTGGCTCTGCATGTCATCACACCGTGGCACAATGACCGACAAAAAATGTTTGCGCTTTTTACTATAGAAAAAGAAACACGAGGAGCGAAAGAGCGAAGAAACCATTAAATAATATGTTGTGATCATGTCAAAAAATGTTTCAAATATTAAAAAAATAAGGAATAAGGTTGCGTACAAATTCAAATTTAAAAACGAATCGTTAACGATTGCTGCAATAATTTGAAATGTTTCATAATTTCAAATAACGAGGAAAGAAATTATGTAATTTTTTTATTTATATACTGAACACATTCAATTTTCAAATTTCATGGCAAGCTGCAGCATTTTAAGATCATTTGGGTCATATTTATAAATAATTTTAAGCAAGAGAATTGCTTTTTTAACGCACAATTCACAT
>OMLO01005581.1_pt1 | contig 10579 bp, 4 predicted proteins | sample 1674811 | NCBI WGS metagenome assembly OMLO01 (sample SAMN06265003, study PRJEB25207) | coral metagenome | isolation source: Coral host | place: Mexico:La Bocana,Puerto Morelos, Mexico | collected 2008-11-13
GCTCCAAAAAAAATAGTTCCTCTGGCCTCCACGTTGCACTTGACATACGTCGATTGCTTAGTATCTTTACTAATGCACTCTCAGTCTGTGGTATCTCGAAATCTCTCTAACAACCGTGCAACACTTGGATACTGCACTTTTCATTGACAGTCTCCGCCACGTTGTCTGTCTTGGTCCGTACCCTTTTGGCTCAAGGCTGTTTCGGTTCAAGTTAGGGATCAGATTCTCTTCAACAAATCCAGACACAAACTAAAAATCACCAAACTAAAAAAATCAACAAAAACTTGAAGATAAGGAGCAGATTCCTTTGAACAAATCCCGGAATTCACAACGATCCACAGAAAACGAAATGAAAAATCAATGACCAACTAAAACTCACTTCTTCTCTGGCGATAAGGAGCAGATTCCTTTCTCAGTTGTAGCAGCACCGAAGGTAGGAACAGACTCCATCCTGACAAAATCCCTACACCCTACAGCCGTTCCGAGTAAAAACCTAGGCAGTTAAAACTACTAACCTTATTTAAGGCGTTCGTTCGAGCTATCTCCAAGTCTCCTTATTTGTTGTTTCCGGTTTTTACTTCGTGAACCAGTCAGTGACCATACTCACCTTCAAGGTCTTCTTGCGTGTTGCATTGGCTCTCAGTTTCATTTGTGGCTATTTGTGGAAGAATCAGGGGATTCTTTGTTTTGATCTTATTAGCCATGAGTCCATGAGTGACATTCCTGTCGAAGTTCAGCAACTGATAGTTGACCACATCAAAGCTCAATCAAGGAAATCATCCACTGTTGTATTGTGCCATACATCTGGGCTCTTAGTGTCTGATGCTTCATGTCAGGTCTGCACCCACAATAAGTTCGAAGAGTACCTCTCGAGGAAGTCAGTCAATCTTATCTCAGTGCTGCCAAGTGTCGGAGCTGTCCGAAGAGCCTTGAAGAAAGATGTTAATGATTCCTTCTCATTTGAAGCTGTGTTTGCCTGTCATCATTCGGTTGACATTCTTGGAGTTTGCACTGATTTACTAGGAAGACTTGGAACGGATTGCAAATATATTCAGGAAGTCAACTTTCTTGTTAAGATCCCTGGTGATACCTTGAGGAAATATGAAACTATTTCATACAGTGTTCTTTTCAAGAGTGATTGTGATGGGAATGTGCGCATTCGATGGAAGAAACCTACGGAACAATATGATGAGATGATGTTTCCTAAACATGTACTCAGCAACAACAATGTCAGTAGTATACTGAACATGCCAGGAGGTCCGCTTGCATGTCACAGCAAAAAACGCAATGGATGTTTTGACTTTGAAGGGGGACAGAATAATGAGTCACTGTCCTTTAAACCTGGAAATCATGCCAAAAATTACCAAGCCAAGCTTAGTGAGTTCCTTCGGCTCTCACAGATGATTGTGGGAGAAAGTCCCACTGGTGCTGTTCAGATAAGAAAGCGCATCAACTGGCGCTTACTTAAGAACAGTGAAGTAGTTGAAAGGTCCGTACTTTTCTGCAGACATCTTGAGCATTCTCAACTTTGTCAATTTGCTAACTACCTTACAAAGAGTAGCATGAACTTTTATTTCTCTTCGAGAACTACTATTGTCATCGACGTGAGTGGCATCGATGCCAGTGTTCTTGTTAGGTTAATGCACTATGCTGAGGTACCGGTACCTACTTCAGAGATTCAAGGAGCTTTTAGCATCAGCATCAGAAACGTTGAAGGATATGCAGGCGATCGTGACCTGCTTGACTCCAGGGTTTGCTTTGGTAGGATTGGCGCATTGAACAGCTACCCCTTGCAAATTAAGTGCAAGGAGCTCGGAGGATTATTGTCATTTCCTGCTGAGCGTTCAGCTGTCGGTACCTTGCTCCAGAGAGAAATTTTCTGGTTTCAATTTCCAAAGTGTTACCTGTATCAACGAGGATCAGTTTGTTGAAGAATATCTTCAGTTCCATGTTCCCGTCACCTGTAGTGATTCCTTTCCAAAAAATGGAGTCATTGGGGATAGAACCTTTCGGATCCAGCATGCTCTTGCGTATGCACCTCCTGTGCATTCAAGTGCTAGACCACCAAACGAGCAATCTGTACATGATCACTGGAAATCGTCAGTCAGGCAGTCCTTCTCTCAGAGAAAAGGTCATTTCAATGCTATCGAAAAAGTTGAAAATAGCCACGGGTCAATTCAACGTTTCCTCAACCTCCGGGAGATCTCTTTCAAGCATGAAGGTATGTCGCTCAGTTCATATTTTGAGGCTTGCCAATTTCCCTTGTGCTTTTTTACAAAAGAGATTCCAATACAGTTAGCTGTTGAGAAATTCGTCAGTCTGTGTAGATCTCTCCATGTTGTTGAGGATTGCTTGCTTGACTCTCTCGAGGAAAATTTATTGAAGCAAGGTACACAGGAAGAACTCGACAATGAAGACAGACTATGTGTTGCCACAGTCATTTGTCAAGATGAACAATCGTTGAAAGTCGGTGGGTTCGTCAAAGGAAGTTATGGTTGGGTAGTTAGTACATCAGATCGACTACAGTGCTATGCCTACACACCATGTACTCTTCTTTTCATGGTACCAGCTGGCTGCAGGGTCAATGAAGCGTGTGCCCCTACAAGTCACCTGCATCTCAAACAAATCTTTCCTCTGAGCAAGTATCAGGAGCAAGATTGTACTATGAAGAATAATGATCCTGACAAAGTTGAGCTGTCTCAAGCGACGCCTCTTGGTTTTAATCCTACGAAATCTCCGGCTGACAGTCCCGGTACTCCTGTTGGAGAAACCTCCAACAAGTCTGATGATACTAAGGATGATTCGACCAAGATTGTCAGCCCAACACAGGTTTGGTCAGAAGGCATGCCAGTGACAAGGGATAAGGCTAAAACTACACCTTCTTACAGGAGGGCTTGTGTGATTATTTTACTCGGACCAAACGAACGCCTCACGAGTACAGGTCTTTTCACATGCCACCTTGTCATGACATGTCAGGCTGAACAACAGCCACAAGTTGGTTTGCAGCTTTATGGCCTAAACTGACCAAAAGGATATGTACACATGTTATGCACAACATTTATATGGTACACTGATACCATGCTGCTATATATATGGGATGTAGGATACGTGCAAATCCAATCACCCCGCCTCGATGTCTTTGACACCAAGTTATGAAAAGAACATCGAAATGTCCAAACAGACCTCTCAGTGCTCATGATAGCACTTCCTATCTCATTTCTTGAGGTCAAAGTGAAAAACTGACAACACGTCACGAAATCCTAAGGAAAGTGGAAGAAGTCAGCACACTATTCAAATTCAGTTTGACATCACAAAATGCAATCTGTTTCAACCTTACGTCAAATTGCAAATGTGACTCATGCAAAACTTTCGAAACCACGACTCACAAGAAAGCTCATCCCGGTTTAGCCGTCCGGGCATAGGCTCAGTCAATCAAGTAGTCATATGTAAATAAATAAATGCAAAGCTGTTGCCATACAAGCACCAAATATTGCAGAAATCAAATATGACTCAATGAAGATCCAAGCCAAAGAAATCTCACCAGCAACCATTCAAAGGAGAGTGAGCCTTCAATCTAAGCTTGTTCAAAGCATGCTCAAAGTGTTGATCACATTCTCATAGTGATACATCCTCTCGTGGTCAGCATGGATGTAAGCATCTTCATAGGCATCACGTGCTCTCTTCAACAAAGCTTCACGATTGGTGACGTAATCACCAACAAAGTCCTCGTCAGAAAGGTCTGCAGTGCCACATCCATAGTGGGCCCAATGCCAGTAATCAGGGTCACTGCATTCACTCATGCCTGTGTTCTTGTACCGGAATAGCTTGTCATCGGCACTCTCTGGCTGCTCTTCAAACATGTTGTGGACTATTGCTTGAAGCACACGAAGGTACTCCCGCCATCCAATAGCCATGTTCTGAGCACGAGTAATGCCCTGCTTGTCCTTCATGTCATAGAATCTTTGCCTTTCCTTGTGCCAGTATTTGATCTGTCGTTCGCCGTACCAAGTCAATGGCTGAAAAAACATACACTGCAAAACTTCTCCGAGTAAGACGAATACTCGGCCTGGTGTAGAATCAATGGCCTCTGTCCCGAAGACCATTCGGCACAAAAGACAGGTCGTAAGCACAATGATGAGAACCCATCCTGCCACATATGCCACCTGATGCATGAAAGCAAAGACAGTGATGAAAGGCTTCGTCCAAGCACCAACCATAGAAATATGCACATAGAGCTCTTCAAAGAAAAAGCACAACTGCATATAGATCACGTCAATGATGTAGGATCCATTGGAAATGGACCAGGAAATAGAAGCCATGCCAGGCTCTGCAACCGCTGCCATGTCACAAAAGTCAGGGCTCAAGGCGTTCGAGGTTGTGGGAACAAACGAGGATGCAAGAATAAGTTGAATCATCTTGACACTGCTCAAACCTTGTTTCTTCGAAAGAATTCTGATGGCTTGCTTGCTATGCTTTTCATCAATTTCATGTTGGCCTACCAACTCATTCTTTTCGCTGTCATAAATACCAATCATATTCACCAGAATGCGCATTGTGACGACACCTAATTTCTTGGTGCCTATGTCTGAGACATTTTCAGAGGATGCAACGGGTCCAACCAGAAGCTCTCGTTTGTCAACTCTCTGCTGAACCCAAAGGACACGTGTGCTAAGATGACGCACACGACCACATCCAGATCTGCCAAGGATATATCGACAAGCACTGTTATCTATAAGCAACTTCGGAGTGATAGATACTTCAAGAAGGAATTCTAAACACTTGGCGAGAAACAAGCCGTCACATGCTCCCGAGGTCCCTGCATAGGTCTCAGCTTCAGCAGAGGATAAGGCGATCAAGCCCTGATTTCTGCTGGCACTGTGCAGCAAACAATTGTTGGCCATGATGCAACAAGCAGAAACACTCTTACGTGTGCCTTTGTTTGATGCCCAGTCTGAATCTGTGAAAACTTTCAAAGTCAAATCTGAACCATCATAATCACTCTTGTAATGCATAAGGAGACCATAGGACATGCATCCAAGCAAATACTGAACCAAGTGTCGAAGTTCAACCCAAGCCTTTTCAGTAGGCTTGCTCATAGATTGCGCTAAGTGCCTGATCGTCCACTGGCACTCAACCATGTCACAAGAAAGATAAAGAAGAATACCCACAGCGCTCCTGAATGTGCTTGCTCGATCTGAGCCAAGCTCAGCAGTCTCGAAACATTCCAAAATCTGTGAATGTGCAGGTACATTCTTTGGTTTCCATGTTTTCTTCACTCCAACCAATTCGAAAAGACGTGTGAAGTGCTTTGGGTGAGGATATATAATCATTTTGTCAAAAGCTTCCAAAACAAGTCTACGCTTGAGGAATGTAACTGAATCACCCAAAAACTGCATCACCTCTGCACTCACCTTGTACTTGCCGCTCAATGCCTTCAAAAGGCTGTCTTCCAAATAGTCCTTGCCACAAACGACAAGGATGTCATCAACGTGAAGCAGCATCAGACACTTAGAGTCTGGAGATTTCAACAAGCAAGGATACAAAGGAAGAGGTTGCATCTGCAAATGTTCTGCAAGGAAGTTGGTGAGAGATTTGTACCACAACAATGAGCCATCACGTTGTCCTGGCAATACTTTGCCAAGTGCATACTCTTCTGTCTCACCTGATGCCAACTCACATGAAACAATTGTGGGCTGGATTTGATCAACTGTAAGAAATGCATCTCCAATGTCGAGTGCAGCCATCACTTGCATTGGATCACTGCTCTTCCTGTGGAGGTATGCATACTGAAGCAATCTGTTGGTGATGTTACTCGAAGCTGGTGAAAACAGATCCTGCCTGTCTGGTGAAAGCCATGCAAATTCACGGGCCACATACCGTGACCTCCTCAGCCACTTTCTCTTATCATTGATCACCTTGTCACGCCAAGTTCGAACAAAACGAGTAGTCAGACGTTTGACTTCACCTTCTGGAAGACAAGAAACTGGGAGCAAGACTCCCAAGCCTTTAAGACGAGTGATTTCGACCTGATCTGCCAATGCATCAAGTGAAGAAAGTTCATCCATAGGAACATCAGGCTCCTGACTGCTGTAGGGTCGACAAAGCCTGTCAATCATGTCATTCATGCTTGCATCATCAATGCTGGACTCAAGAGCATCATTGTCTTCAAGCTCCAAAGCAGCATCGTAGTTCTCGAGGTCATCCAACTCACCTTGTTCAAAGTATGTAGGATTGGGCTCATCTTCATGATCTAAAGAAAGAACTTGACAAATGGAGTTGACAACCCTCACATCCTGAGAAACAAGCATCATCTGTTGATCAGGTGCATCCAAACGTGGAGCCTTTGTGGCACGACTAGATTCTTCACGTGGTGTGTCAGTATCACGAACCACACCAGAAGAAGCAAGAGATGACTCATTCATGGGTGCATCAGCTCTTTCAGCAACACCACTAGAAGGCTCCGAAACGGGAACGCCGGCACCACGCCCCGAAGGCTCCAAAACGGGAGTGCCGACACCAGGCCTCAAAGCCTGCCCCGCCTCATCTTCATGCCTTGTATTGGGGGCTCGTCGTGCAAGTTCATCCAAAGTCCTGTTGTCTGGGATCATGATTGGAGGTTCACCATGAAATGATTCTGGATCTGAAGCAGCTTCATCAGGGGTTCCAACGTTTGCAACTGGATAGACCTGAGGCGGCAAAATTCTCTTTGAAGAAAGCAGCTTGTTCCCCAAGCTGGCCAAACCAAAGTTCCATGGTTCTGCAGTGACATCACCAGCAAGTTTGAGGTCCCATTGCCGTGGAAGTCGACGAATGGACCTGGTGCAAAACACGTGCTCACCAAATGCCACCACGTGCACATCATTGTTGGTTGACTTGGTCAGCCAAATTCCTTTACGCCAACTCGGAGCACCCTTCTTAGTTGTTTTGACAAATCCTAGAACAACTTCTCCAAAGGAACAGATCTTGCCGTGATACATCCTATCAAAAGCTCTTTCAAATGCCGTTTGCCCTTCTTGAACTACATAATGATTTCTCACCCATGCTGCATGAATCAAGGACCAGGCTGTCATAGGATGAAGAGCTTTAAAGACAGGACGCTCTGAACCTCCATTCTTCTCAAGCTGCTGCATGAAACAATTTGCAAGTTGACGAACCAAATGAACTGTCTTCTCAGCAGCACCATTACTCTGATGTGACCCAACTGGTGCTGTTTCAACAGCACATGCAATACCAAATGAAGTCAAAGTCTTACGTGCACTGTCCAACAATGCAAGAGTAGCTGGCTCGCTGTCTGTTCGAAGTATGATGGACTTATGTTGGGTATACATCACAAACCTGCAAAGCTCAGTAGTGAGATAACTCAGATAGCGCCCTCCTTTACTTGGAGTTGGGACCACATGTACTAACTTCGTAAATTGGTCACAAATGAACAGTGCTGTCAATTTTGAATCAACATCAAGCCTAGTCAAAAATCCAAAGTCGAATGACAGGACTGACGAACCTGAAGAAGGAACTGGATGAGGCATATGAGAATCTTGTCTACCTCGATTGCTTACGCAAATTTCGCACCATGAAGCAAAGGGTTGATGAGTTAGAGCATGTTGTGCACGGACTTCATCAGAGGGTTCGACTGGAACAACTGGGGATGCAGCTACACGTTCTTCATCAGCTCTCAACTGAATCTCGGCAGAGTGCTGAGCAACAAGCTGTTGACTTTCGAGATGTTTCTTCAACCTCTGCAAACATGTAGCTTTTCCACCACTACGTGCAAGTCCCAAAGAAGTACATGCCTGTCTAATCACTGCAAGTGGAAAACTACTATCAAGAGATACGCCATCAACCACAACTGTAAAAGCATCACTAGCTTCTTGAGCATCAACTTCAATGGCCTCTGCATCGCCACTGGCAATAGGAGCAGGTGCTCCAGCATCACCAACAACTGGTGGATCATAGCCATTTGAACCTGAAACATTTCCAGCAGCAGGAACATCAGGATGTCTTGCTGCAACAACATCTGAGGCAGACTGCTGTGAAGGATGCTGCCCTTGACTGCTCCCTGAACCACTTGCTCTGCCAGGTGCGGGTGAATCATCATAGACTTCAAAGAAACCAAGTGAAGCATAAGAATCAACACGGCTATGCGCTAAAGTCAGAACTTCAGTCACACCTGGAATCAGCATGTTGCACTCCAAGTCGTCGATCTGGCTAACATCCATTGCAAACTCCACAACCTGCCATTGTGAACCAACTTTTGCCAAAGTCGTACGATACCACATCAACACAGGAGAGGGTGCAATGGTACTGTCAATGAAGTTTCGTGTGAAGGTGCGGATAGCAAACAGTTCATCATTGATTCGATTCCATCCAGGCCTCATAGTCTGTAGCGGCTCACTAAGATGGATTGCACGAACTGCCTGAATAGTTTCACTCACGGAGGTGGATTGGATATCTTGGATGAGCTGAATGCATCCTTTGGCACAAAGGGAGTTACGCTTCAAGAAAAGAGGAATCCACAAGTCATCCTTGGTAAGCCACTGACTGTCACTATCATTGTGAATACTCCATCCACCACGAAGCACATTGCCTAAAGAAAGCAATGGTGTGGTGACACCCGACACTATGAACTTCTCTTTGAAAACCACATCACCAAGCCTGACTCTTGCAAGACGAGTGGAATCAACTTCAAGAGGATTGCCTTGGGCATCCACAAACAAAGATCCATCATGAGCACAAGCTGTGCCCACATTTGCAAATGACATTGGCAATGCGCTAACATCTGCGCCACTGTCGAGAACAATGTCATCCATGCCTAAGGAATCATCGGTTACCATGCGAACATGGTTTGCTGAAAGATCATACAGCCATGGTGCTTCAGTCCACTCATCATCAAAGTCAGTCATTGAAATGTCAAACTCTTCACAACAAACATGGTGGCAAAATTGGCAACTGGTTTTCCCTGCAGACATCGAAGCATCACTGCAAGCATTGTTGCCATCGCAAATCATACGAATTGAACCACCATGAGAGCAATGTGAAGTCAAGTCAAACTCATGGTCACACTCATCAAAGAAAGAAACCATACGAACTGCAGGCTTACCACCACCATTGGCAGAAGACGGCTTCAAAGCACTGGAGCTGGCCGATGCATCAGCAACTGATCCCTCAGGGATCTCTTCAACCTGCCTCACAGAGCTAGAACCTTTGCCGCCTTTGCCATTACTTTGATCACGCTGAAATTTGAAACAATCTTTCTTCATGTGACCCTGCTTACCACAGTAATGACAGTAAACAGATTGATTTGCAGTTTGACCCTTCTTTCCAAATCCTTTTCCTTTACCATCTGACTTGCCAAACTTTCCTTTAGATTTTCCTTTTCCTTTAACATCATCTTTTCCTTTACCCTTTCCTTTCCAACCAAACTGACCATCTTTCGACTTTCCCTTGCCTTTGCCCTTCCACTGAAGAGCTCCAATCTCCATAGGCGCAGAATCACCAGGGGTGCCATAAGAAGTCACAGCACCAGTGAAAACGCCAACTTCTGAATATATACGTTTGTCAGTCCATGATGAAGTCGTCTGCTCATATGCAATCACCAAGCTACGAATTGAACCATAAGATGAAGTCTCTGTAAGTTGTAGCTGTATGTGTTGTTGCAAATGCTTCGGCAAACATCGAACCAAAATGGAAAGACTGACATCATCTGCTAAATCAACACCACTGGATTTCCTATATTCAGCCTTCAATCTCTCGAAACCTTGAATCTGTTCCAAAATCGTCTGAGTCTTGTTGAAAGCCGGGAAATTCATCAGGGCAGAAAGCAGTGAAATAGATCGTGCTCGTGTTCGAGGTTGATATTGGGCTAAAAGTTGCCGCCACGCTTCAAAGCCATTTCGATTGGAAACTCCTTTCAAGATACGTAATGGTTTTCCCTTCAGAGATCCAACCAAGATTGAATATAACTGCCTAGCACGCACAACTTGCGGACCATCCATCGTAGAAATGTCAACAGGTACACTGGTGTTTGCCTCCAGGTGATCAAGTGACGTTTCGTAATCTGGATCTGCATAGAAAAGCCATGCTCTGAAGTTGTCATAAAATTCAGTCCACTTGGCAATGTCCTGTTCCACATCGTCAGTGCCATACGCGTCAGGTTTGCTGACTACTTTTCCTGCTTCTGCAAACTTCGAACCATCCTTTCTATCAGCCACTTTCTGTAAAGCCGCCGCAGCCTGTGCTGCAGCCTGAGCTGCTTGTGCAGTTACTTGCACCAACTGTGACACGTCAATCTGCTGTGCCATTCTCACAAATCCAGCTGAAGAAAACACTGTCGAAATTATGACCAGAAATGCACGGATACCACAAAGTTGCTATGAAAAACTCCAATGCAGAAATCAGTGCAGAAATCACTATGGCAAACTGAGGTCTCGAAAACGTGGGGCTGCCCTAACCCAAAAAGGTTCCCGGATGCTACTGGCCACTTTCGACCTGCAGCTCCGCTACCATGATTATTTTACTCGGACCAAACGAACGCCTCACGAGTACAGGTCTTTTCACATGCCACCTTGTCATGACATGTCAG
>OMLO01005582.1_pt1 | contig 10578 bp, 4 predicted proteins | sample 1674811 | NCBI WGS metagenome assembly OMLO01 (sample SAMN06265003, study PRJEB25207) | coral metagenome | isolation source: Coral host | place: Mexico:La Bocana,Puerto Morelos, Mexico | collected 2008-11-13
GAGTACCTTAGAAGGTAAACTGTAAATTTTCCGCCATTCCAAGCACACGTTAGAATACTGTTCCGTATATTTCGCTTACGTACAGTAATTGTATTATTTTTATAATTGTTTATTTTTGCCTGTGCCAGGGCGATATCTCATTAATAACGCTACTGAGAAGCAGCATACCTAACGTGAGAGTTATAACGCATCATTTTGAAAACCATGTAGGAACTATGGCCGTCAGTTAATCTTAATGACCTGCTCCCGGTCTAATTTGTTTTTTTTATATTTGTATATACATTGTATATGTATGAAAAAAATCGTCCTAGCTGAGAGGAATGAACAGAAAGAAATTAAAGTCTTGTAAATCTTAACGCTTCTTTAACCGGTATCGTACAATGAAAGTTTTGTTGTTTCAGTTTTTGGATCGTACAATGAAAGTTTTGTTGTTTCAGTTTTTGGATCGCGGCAGGTCAGTCTTTGCTATTGTTCTAGATGCTGTTATCTGATTTTAAGCGGGTTGATGCTTCCTGGTCTGCTGTCCTGATAACACTAATGTGTTTTAAAGTAATTTCTTTTATGAAGAAGATTATGCAGCTTTTTATTTGTTTTTAGATAATGAGAAATGACAAGAAAGAAGTAAATTAAATCCTTGTCACAAACCACCAGGTGCGGGATTATGGGTAATATTATCATAATGAATCAATAAATACAAAACATATCTCTCATCTTTTTTTCTACAATAGTTTTTGTTTGTTAAGTGATGCCTACTCAAAACCATAGTTTTTATCATGTTTCGTTCTTAAACAAAGTTAGCAAACAACTAATAAAAGCGCGATGCTAGTGGCTGTAAATACGGAGTAATTCTTATTTATCACTTTCATCATTCACGCGTATTAGTTTGCATCAACAATTTAAGTAATCTTTGATATATATCAAAGCGTACAGCCATTTAAGCTATAGGCGGCCAACGGAAATACACCGCTGCTTGCTTTTTCTAACATTAGTTAAACAAAACGTCAATTTTCAGGGAGTTCTACTTTTTGGAGATTCCAAGTTATTTTTTATTTGAATAGATTTGACTATACTTGACTATAATTGAAGGTCTCGTTTTGATGAATACTACCGAACGATGTAAAGTACAGGAACGTCAGGTTATGTAGGCTTGAAAAGAACAGCAACAAAACAAAATATACACGTGTTGGACTTCAACGAGAATGCTATTTTTGTAAGGTATATCAGGGGATCTATATGGGCATGCGTACATACAGTGAATAGCAGTACAAGTTACTACATGTTTTAATATTTGTGAAACTAGTACAGTATCTCCAAGAACTAAGAACCTCCAAAGCGAATCTCCTCTGAGGTGGCGATATGTATCAGGTCGTACTGTGAATCATCAAGCCTCTCTATTTACTATTTCGCACGGAAGAACAATAACGATTTATTCAAAACAACAATAACGAATTATTCAAAGGCATTTTTATTATTATTATTATCATTAATTATTTTTTACTACTTTTACTATTTCGAAAGGAAGAACAATAACGATTTATTCAAAACAACAACAATTATTCAAACGCATTTTTATTATTATTATTATTATTGTTGTTGTTATTATTACTATTATTATTATCTCTCATATAATATCAACTTCTTTCGGTCAAATTAACAAGTAGCATATATAAACAAAGCGCCTCCTGTTTGTCGTAAAAAACGTGAATTTTGACTGACGGTCATTGAAACAGTTCATCTAAATTTCGCAACATTGCTTTTTTGTGTTTGTTTTTCTTTTACTATGTGTGTGCTTTGTTTTCTCCTTGTTGTCGTGTTGATAATGCTTGGTTAACTTTGAAGGATAGTATCAGTGTCACGTGTCGTACTTATCTTTTTTGTCCCAGAAAAACGACAATCTCGAAATGAAACCAATTTTGAAAAGTAAGTTTCGTGAAAGTGCAACAGTACTTGATCCTGCAAGAACATTACTTTAACGAAATATCTAACCTTTTAATCTTGTTTGAGGAGACGGACAATTTTAATAACTAGAGCCATTCGAAGAGAGCAATGACATGTTAAGCGGTGGATTTGATATTGTCAATATGATGTCAAACAGGCGAAGAAATAAATCTTTACACGATATGTTTCGATGATGGAAAAGAAACCGTCACGCGTAGAATAAACAAAACCTGAAATGAGCGCTTTTGAGGTAGCCAGAGATAAAGTGACTGATATATGGAAAATCTATCATTTGGCTAACAATTATTCAGCAACCATCAGCGGATACGCCTGTTACGAGCATTGATAATTAAGGCCAACAATGGCTCCTACCTCTTTGCAACTAACGAATCGAAAATACAGCTCGAAACGCACTTTGAAAATTTAACCAGTCATCTTAAATCATGGTTGAAACTACTTTCATTAAAAAAATCCTTGTGAGTTGTAAACTACAAACTAAAAAACCGGATCCGAGCACTTTTGATAATTCGATTAAGGATTCTATTCTACATTATAGCCCTATCATGATAGAAAAAACATCCCCCCGGTTCTTGGGTTTCTCATAAGGCAGTTTTAGCTACCTTCATTGAAAAGAACTCCTTTGAATACAAGTTTGGCTAAGGGTTGATATGCTAACCTTGTCTAGGTAGTTTAATTTACTTTTCTTATGTCGGTTTAGTTCTTTTTACCAGGTGCGAGGAAATACTTACTTTATGTTTTGGATGACTCTCTGGCAACTGATGTAAAACGAACGCTAAATATGAAGACGTGATATTTATTACGTAGTTGTTTATTATCAAAAACCACAACAGAAAATGCATGTTGTAGAAAATAAAAGTAGTCCTGTGTCAGCGTCATTGGAATGAACCAGTTTTCCACCAAGCAGGAAAATATCAGATATTGTATTTCTCCTTTATAAAGCTCAGGATCATTTTTATACTTTATTTAACAAATAAAGAAGCCTAAGCCTTGTATTACACTGTGAAAAAAACCGATGAGCAGTTGAGAACAAGAGAGAAATGTACAAAACACGAGCCGCAGGCGAGTGCTTTCTACATTTTTCGAATGATATGATAGATATGTGGCAAAAAACAATAAAACAGACTTTTACTATGTTTTATGCTCTGATAAAACATGGGACCTATCTTTAGCATAAAGTAATAAATTACATTCAAACCTGGAGCTTGCAACAAAGTTTCAGTGTAAGCGAGTGACTACTGCAAGATGATAATCACCAGCAAGAGCGCCATTTCACGAACGAAAGATATAATCCATCATTTTGGCTACTAAAACATTATCGCTTATGCAAACTTGGAATTTCAAAATAGTCGATATATTTTTATAAACTGTGATGAACACGAAATAAGAAGAATTCCACGAGTGGAGCTAAAACGACACCCGGGAGAAGAATTATCCATTGTCAGGACTTGCTCCACAAAATTCGAAGAAACCACTTCAACTTACAAACAACAACTTAAGAGAAATCTGTTCAAATACTTGGAATCTGCAAAAGGTAGAACTCCCTGAAAATTGAAGTCATGTTTAACTAATGTTAGAAAATGAAGAAAAAGTAGTAGTAGAACTTACAATAAATATGCTACTCACCAGAAAATATTAGTTTTAAGAAAATAAATTACAAGAGTAGCCTCCGAATACTAATTTTTACGACTATTTTGCAGAATGCGAAATAGGAGTTAAGTGACGAGCGCGAATTCACTCGCTTGGTCGTTCGCCCAGTCGGTCAATCCTTCCTTCCTTCCTTGGGTCGTAGACTTTTGTTGTATTTCCGCTGCCCAATGCACAACTTGACTTAACGAAGAGAAAAATGCCGTTGAATGGTTCGGCAAATGTGAAACATAGTGAAAAAATAGTGAGATAGATTTCAGCGATGTCAAGTGCGTGTAGTGTGCGAGCATTTTTGTTTTTTGAGTTTCAAAAATAACCTACAAAGTATTTGTCGTCGTTATGAAATGAACACAGGAAAAGTGTGGGTTTTCTTATGATGAAAATTTGGGCATTAATATTGAGATATAAAATGATAAATGGGAAGCACTTATAAGCATCTTGGTGGAAAAAAAAAATAAAGAAAGAACACGTTGGAGGGGGAAGAAAGAAAAGAAAAAAAATTGGCATGGTCGCGTTCCCAACGTAAGTTGAACTCCCACCCTCCCGCCTTTAAATACAGAAACCCAAACACCGCGAACGACAACGCGAGCAACTACCGACTCTTCCGTTGCTGTACAAACGGTAGTTTCAAGACGGAAGTGGCTGGAGTTTTTTTAGTAAATGACTTGTTTTACTGGCCATATTTTATATTCATCCCCAATCCAGAACTAACATATTTTTGACAATTAGAATCTACGCAAAATAGTCGCTGTCTCAAAGAGACCTTTGATTAGTAATAATTTACGACTAGGACCAGTTTATTAGTAAACTGTATTTGAATTAAACGTAAATTTATATATGTAATCATACGGTTTCGAGTTCAATTTAAAATGAATTTGCACGAGTGAGTTTTTCAAATAATTGAAATTACACTAACCGCTTCGGCGAGTGCAATTTTAGCTTTTTCAAAAACTCGCAATTACTAATTAAAATATTAACATGAAAAAATTGGCGTGAAGAAAGTGCCTGAGGATTTATCTTGAAGACTTTTCTTGCCATCCGAAATTTAACATCCATTCACCTTGGTCAACTTACGTTCATAAGAATCATGCTTTCGATGTTTTCGGTTTAAAGAAATTCTGAAACTTGATTTGAAACAAAGGATTTCATACATTTCTTTTTGCCAGGCGACGGTACAAATCCTTTTCACTGGTTCACTGAGAACGTTTAAATTTCTCATAGGCGATAAGTCTAGCATCACACAGTAGGTTTGTCAACGGACTGAAAGTCGTCCTTTACTATTATTGTCAATTCTATGATCTGATATTAAGTGGGGAGATGTTTTTAGTCTGTTGACCTGATAACACTAATGTGTTTGTAAATAATTTCCGTTATGAAAAAGAAAATGCAGATAATTATCTGTTTTTATCAATCAGAAACTGGGAAATGAAAAGAAAGAAAGAAATCTGTCTCATGAGATACCGTTTGCGGGATTATGGGTGACATTGATCCGTGTGGGTTCATGGACGCCCATAAACTATTATGTGGTGCCATTCTTTAGAACAGCCTTCCCAGCGACTTAAGGGATGCAGGGTCCCTCTGGCAATTTAAACGCCTACTCAAAGGATATGTATAAGGCACGGACATTCGTGGAAAGGTTTTTTTAATTCAATTATGTTTATTATATTAGGTAGGTAGTTATAGTGCTTTCATAAAGATTATGTTATGTTTTCTGCAGTGAAGAAATATAGTTCATTGATTACATTATCCAAGTGATCCTGGGTGAAACGTTTGAATCAGTCAAGTGTAAAATGTTTAATAATTGTCATTGTCTAAAATTAAGCTTTTATATTACGAAATTTTAAAAAATCAAAGTATGCCACATACAATTATTCAAACTTCCACAATAAATCATGGCAATTTAACTAATTTAAATCATGTATCTCTTAGTACTTGGGGAGTGATGACCACAGCTTTTATCATCTTTTATTATTAAAAACTCAGCAAACAACTCCTCAAAGCGCATTGTTGGCGATTGTTAATATTAAGCAATTCTTGTTTATTATTTTCATTATTCATCAGTCAGTTGCAGCAGATTCCAACATCAATTTAACTAATCTTTGACGGTATCAGAGCGTACAGCCTTTTTATGTCAGAGGCGGCCACCGGAAAAACTGCTGTGTGGGCTTGTATCTCCTTAAATGGACTTGACAGGAGGGCAACCGAGCAATATCAATGGTTTACAGGTTTTATTCCCATCTCTGATGACTGGTTGAGTTAAGAGTTGCTATAGGCTGTGCCTCAAGCTTCTTTCGTGTCCTCAAAACTTGTGTGCGTCATAACTCGATCATGCTAATTTTAATGTCGTGCGAATTATTTCTCGTTATTACACTTAAGAGAGAATATTTAAAGCTTTCTCTCTGCTTTAGTAATAGTACTAAGCGAAAAAAAAAAAGGTTTCGAAGTCCAAGGTAGATCCAATAGATCCAAAAGCCTCGAAGAACGTCCAAAGTTTGACACTTTTTAGACAAAGACAAACTAAGAAAAACTTTTTGAATTTTTGATTTACAGACAAATGCAGAAATTTCCGGAAAATGTAACCGAATTGAACAAGCACTATTCCTGGCAAGAAATCCGAGAATCATAAGACACGCCTTGGGCTAAAGTGGCCATATCTTCAGCTTGACGAGCACTGCGCCGGCTCTTAACTGGTCAAAAAGGTGCTGAATGTATCATTTGAAATGCAGAGAAGAAAATAAGTGGCTTAAAATCTGCCTCTTAGCATGAAATATTGGCAACGAAAAAATGATAGTAAGAAATAATAAAACATACAAACATATGTGCGCTCCCGTGGCGAAAGGGTTAATTCATTTCTTTTTTTTTTTAAGTAGACTAACATTCGAACTAACATTTTCTTTTTTTTCTTGCGTTGTTTCAAAAAATTGACAGATGTACATGTTTTCCGATTAAAACCAAGAGAGGAGATTAAGAGAGAAATACAAATCGCTAAAAGAACCACCTACGGAGATCAGTTATCTAAGATTGTTTTTTCTGGTAAGGCGATTGCGACAATTCAGCCTGACAGGCATAAATAAAAGCAGTTATTATTATTTTTCAAATCTACAGATGGTATAAATCAACCATGAGCACGAATAATTTTTTTTCGTAGTATATGCTCTATATTGTTCATACTTATATTAAGTGTCTTATGCCTATTCGAAAGTATTAAATAAAGGAAGAATTCAACTCTTTTAATGAAAACTCTTAAATGTCAACAACTCAGTTGCTTCATTATTTTTTAAGATAACTATTTCACAGACCGCTTCAAACCAAAAAATCCAGAAGTTCTAGTTTTTTTTCTTTATTATTCCAACTTCTTCAATGTCAACTTCTTCAATGTCAACTTCTTCCGGCCAAATTAATAAGTAGCCTTTACAAACAAAGCTCCCCCTCTTTGTCGTAACAACGTGAAATACGCCTGACCGTCATTGAAGCCATTAATGAAATTTCTTGAAATTTCTCATTGCGAAAGAAAAGTGTGTTTCTTTTTCTTGCCGTTTTGTTGATGATGTTGTTCTCTGCAATATAGTATAAATGTAGCTCAAATATATTTAAGCTTGACGTCAAAGACAAGCTAAAAAATATTCCTTATCCACAAAATGGCGCGTGTTAATTAAGTAAGGCGTTTCCGTGCTGTTTCTTTTTTTATTTTTTTTCTATTTGATTTTATTTTTAATTTACACTGTATGCACAGAAGTAATCAGTGTAATCAATACATTAATAAGAAGTGCGGAAATGAAAGAGTAATCAATGGATTGCGTACAGAGGAGGCCAATAAATGGCATTTCTTTTTAGGTTCATACGATAATATTTTAAGAGCTTTTCAAGATTTGAAAGAAGCGGAAACGTATCTAATGAGTTTGCTGGGGATTTTTCTCTTTTAGTACATAAGGTGTGTGAGTAAGCTTTCTAGAAATCACTTTATTCTGCGTCAACTAAGTTTACATCACAAAACTGAAAATGGCTGGCGATCTTGCATCAAGAAGTTTAATCCTAGTTATCTTGGAAGGCTCCTTTTTAGTGGTTTTAAACATTTTGTCATTTATAGGAAATGTCTTAGTCTGTTTGTCGGTTTACAGAAATCGAAGATTGCGCACATCTACCAATCTCTACATCATAGCCTTGGCTATAAGCGACTTACTCTCCGCAGTTTTTGTGATGCCTCTCGGTGAAGTAGTATTATTTTCAGGAAAATGGCCATTTGGTGAAACCATTTGCCAACTTCACGCTTTCATCAGCCTCTTTGTCATCTACGTTTCCCCAGCAACCATGAGTTTGACAGCTGTTAACCGATACGTTCGGATATGCAGGTCAAGTATTACTTACAAGAAGATATTTTCTCACAGAAAATCTCGGCTATGGCTGGCTTTTGTGTGGTTCTTTGTGGCCTGTTACATCGCAATTCCCAGATTTGCAAACTGGCAAGGATTCGAGTTTGTTCCGGGATATGCACAGTGTTCTATCAAACACATTGGAGAACAAGCCAAACTAATTCATTACCTAATTGTTTTGACTGTTTTCCTAGCATTACCCTTGTTCGCTACGGCATTTTGTTACACAAAAGTTCTTAAAGCTATCCGCCAACACAAAATTGGAATCCTTCCCTCACTCAGTCAAAGGAGAAGAAACGAAGCTCGCATTACCGTACAAGAGATTAAACTCAGCAGATCACTCTTTATTGTTGTTTTCACTTTTATGTCTTGTTGGGTTCCACTCTGGGTGATTGTTGTACTGAGGCGTTTTGTCATCATGGACATGCCCAGAAATGTGGAGCTCCTGTGTATGTTTTTTCTTTACATCTCAAACACCGTTAATCCCGTCATATACTCTGGTATGAATTCGGCATTTAGAAGTGAGTTTCGTCGCATCATAACATGTAGATCGAATAATCTGGTCAACTCTCAGACTTCACAGAGAAGAAATTCGCACCCTGGAGTCGAGCTTGGTCTCGTAACAACCTGGCTAAGAGGTGCCAGAGTGGAAGCACTCCATGACAATGGTTTGGAAAATGTTCCCCAGGGAGCATCACATAAGGGACATACTCATACACAGAATCAGAAAAACTACTTAGATATTCCTACGGGATAACTTTTCAACCCTTTTTACGTTGTCTCAACACTTTTCTCGACGCTGAGGACAATTGTCTTCAAAGTAAAATTTAGAACTTTATGAAAAAAAATAGACTGCAATTTCAATAATCCTATATCGAATTGTGGTCTGATTTAGTCACAGTAATTTAACAAAAATTAGAGTTAAAGGTACCCTAGGAGATTGCATTGCTAATTATTTTATCGGGTTATTTCATTGATTGCATTGATTTCATTGATAACTAAGAATCACGTATTCATTTAGCCACAACTCCGTAATATATTATATAGGGATATTCTTTGCATGTCTCCGTCTGTGAATATCAGTGTCGAATTTTGAATTTAAATTTGGATATAAAAGAACATGTAGCATTTCCTACCATACGAAGGCTGTGCCTGTAGTAAGATAAAGGGCGGTAGTACAAATTGTTCTGTCTTTAAGTTTTCAGTTTTCCTTGTGGCTAATAAAACTTCGGACGTTGCTTGTGTTTTTTTTGTGTTTTTTGTTTGTTTGTTTGTTTGTTTTTTTTTTCGTCCTTTCTAATACTTGGGTCGGACTTCATGCATGTAACTGAAAGGGAAAAATATATTTTGTTAGGAACAACGCTTAGACGCTTAGTGAGCGAGTCGCCGGAGTTGGCTCGTTCTTATATTTGTTCGGTTTTTCCTTTTTTTTCGTGCAGACATACTTGAGAAACTGAGTGATTCAAATATAAATAATAACAACGATAACATCATCAGTGAACGCCGTTGCATTTCTAAAGGCAAACAAGCTCACAAAAGAAAGCTATTCATTGGGTCTGTGATTTGTTCAAGACTAAAAGAACAGACGCATGCAGCACAGATGCATGATCATGCCTTATTACAGGGCCATACCCATATGTTCTTCAAAACTTTGAACTTTTAAGACGTCTGGGAATCGTGGGCTCGAAAATATGTCAGATTGAACTATTAAATCTAGCGCTACAATAATAAAAGCCAAAAAAGGAAAAGATTGGTCTTCGTTGCCTGTCAAACTTCACTCCATTCAACTCGTCTTGGGTCGTCTCTACTCGACTCCACTCCACTGCATTCCACTCCACTCTCTACTCTGCTCCACTCTAATCCAATGTAGCTTTATTTTAATTCATTCTCCTCTACTCCAGTTAGCTCTATTTCACTCCACTCCGCACCACATTACTCTACTCCACACCACTCTACTCCAACCCACTCCAATCCGATCAAATCCGCTCCAATCCAATCAAATCTACCCCACTTCACTTCTCTTTGCTCTTCTTCACTTCACTTCACTCCATTCTACCGACCCCACCTTATTCCAATACACTTAACTGTACCCCACTCCACTCCTTACCCCACCAATTCAATCTGATCCGATCCACGCTCTTCCAACGCGTCTTCACTTTTCTTCACTTTAGCCCACTCAAATAGTTTCGAATCTACTAGACTTGACTCAAATGCACTTCATTCCAATTATATCCAATCCAGTACAATCCAATCTAATCCATTCGACTTCACTTCCGTCCACTTCTCTTCACTTAAACCACTCCACAATAGTACACTAAACTACACTTCACTACACCACACTACGCCACGCTACACTACACTACACTACACTACACTACACTACGGTATTCTACACGGCACGGCACTGCATTACTTCACCAAACTTGACTTTAAATTGGGCTGCTCGTTTTGCACGTTAATTTAGCCAAAATACAACATTATTATATCGTACTATGTTAACAACGAGGATATTTTATATATTACATATTGTCGTAATACTAGCAATATAGATAAATATTGAAGAAAACGGACAACTGTTTTCAAAGACATGTTTCGGCATGCTTAT